>Ga0210405_10002386_pt1 | contig 19594 bp, 14 predicted proteins | sample IncBWH11MmetaG_FD_155492 | JGI IMG/M metagenome (GOLD analysis project Ga0210405, IMG submission 155492) | Forest soil microbial communities from Barre Woods Harvard Forest LTER site, Petersham, Massachusetts, United States - Inc-BW-H-11-M | ecosystem: Environmental > Terrestrial > Soil >... | reverse complement strand
GTCGTGGTCGTCAAACATGCGGCCGCGAAGCAGCGGAATCTGCATCGCGCGAAAATAATGGTCATCGGCGGCCTGGTAATAAGCCTCGCCGGTCTGGTCCGGAATCCGCGCGATGCGCCCAAAGTCTTCAAACGATTTCATCTCCTCTTGCTTTTCGACCGTTAGGAATGTTCCGTTGCTCAAATCGTCGTCGAGCGGCAGAGACCTCACAATTCCGGCCTCGTGCACACCAGGTATCTCCCGAGCGCGCTGCAGGATTTCATCCAAGACATGCCGGCGGCGGGTCTTATCCGCATCGTTGTGCATTTCCGGCGGGAAGACCTGCGCGGTGAGAATCCCGTTGGTCCGGTAGCCGGTGTGCACGTCCATCAGCCGCACCAGGCTCTTGCCCAGCAAGGCGGTCACGATCAGAAGCATCGTCGCTACGGCCACTTGCGAACCCATGAGCAGGGCACGCGTTCGGGCGTAGCGCGCACTTCCGGTCTTGCGCTGCTGCCCTTGCTTTAGCGTTTCGACCACGTCGCCTTGCGCGCTGCGAAACGCCACGGCGAGGGTCAAGCCGCAGGCCGTAAGCGTGGAAACACTGAAAGTAAATGCCAGCACGGCCCAGTTGAGGTTGACGTCCGCCAGCGAAGGCAAGCTACCGGGTGCAAAACGCAGCAGAGCGTGCAAGCCGGCATTGGCGATGAACACGCCGGCGGCCCCACCGGCCGCCGCGAGCAACACCGACTCCGTCAGGAATTGAGAAGCCAGACGCCCCCAGCTCGCGCCTAAGGCCACCCGGACGGCCAGCTCTTTTTGTCTCGAGGTGGACTTGGCCAGGAGCAGATTCGCCGTGTTCGAGCAGGCCGCCAGCAGAAGAATTCCCGATGCTCCCAGAAGCAGCAGGAGCGCGGGCCGCAAATTCCCGGTGAGCGATTGTTGCAGTGGGACGACGGCCACGTCCGTCATCCAGGTGTCCGAGCCATATTTTTTCTTCAGCTCGCCGGCAATTCCGCTCAAGTCGGCTCGTGCCTGTGATGCCTGGACGCCCGGCCTTAGCCGCCCGATCACCTTCCAATTCAGCGCCGTCCGGCTCGGCAGACGCTCCAACCGTTCTCGGGGCACCCAAACATCAGCTTGGTCGGGATAGGAGAAGCCCTGCGGCATGACACCAATCACCGAAAAAACCGTGCCATCGAGGGTCAGCCGGCGGTTCGAGAAATCCGTGTCGCCGCCCAGCGAATTCTTCCAGAACGAATAGCTAACCAAGATCGCCGGCGCGCCGCCAAATTGTGATTCCTGTTCGGAGAAGGAGCGCCCGATCGCAGGTTCCACCCCCAGGGCGCGGAAGAACTGTTTGGAGACCGGGGCGCTATTCACGCGAAGCGGTAGGGCAACTCCCGTCAAGGTCACAGGCCACGAAGAATACTCCGCCAGCGTCTCGAAACTCCGATTCGCGTCTCGCAAATCCTCGAAATTGGGATCGGAAAGATTGCTTTGTTCGCCCTCGGAATCGACCTGCCAGACACGCATGAGGCGAGCGGGCTCGGGGTAGGGAAGCGGCTTCAACAATACCGCGTAGACCACGCTGAAAATAGAAGTTACAGCGCCGATGCCCAGGGCCAGAGTGAGTACGGCGACAGCGGTGAAGCCGGGGTTCTTCGCCAGCATGCGCAGGCCGTAGCGAATGTCCTGCCACAAACCGTTCATCTAAGGCTCCACCCGAATAAGACGTTGCAGCCAGGGCACATGTCTTGAAGCTGATACGCGAAACTTGGCGCAAAAGTTCGACCGAAAAGGCCCGGCAGCGCTACTTCAGCCGGATGCGGTCCACGTTGTCCCACTGGGACATGTCCGACAGGATCACTTTGTCGCCGATCTGCAGGCCTTGCAGGATTTCCACAGTATTGACGGAGCTGCGACCGATCTTCACGTTGACGCGGATGGCCTCGTCGTCGTCACTCGTCAGCTTGAAGAGGCTGATGGTGCTGTCGGTCTGGCCGTGAACGGGTTTGCCCACGAACAGGACGTCTTTGAGGTTTTCCAGTTCGATGGTGCCGTCCACGCTGAGATCGGGACGCGCACCGAGCGGTAACGGGTCGTCAATAGCCACATCTACCGTGACCGTGCCATTGACGACTGAGGGATCGATGCGGATCACATGGCCTTTGACGATGCCGTTGCGGGTATCCACGGTGGCGTTCTGGCCGATGGTGATGTCTTTGGCCTGGGTTTCGGCAATCTTGATTTCGGCTTTCAGCTTCTTGGGGTCGGCTACGCGGGCGAGGTTGGTGCCCGGGGTGACGTTTTGCCCCACGTCCACCGGAAGCAGTTGTAACACTCCGGTGATGCCGGCTCGCACATGCAACGCGTCCGCTTGGCTCCGGCGCAACTCGTACATGGCCTTATACTGATCGATGTGCGACTGCTGCGCTTGCAGGCGGGCTGCGGCGGAATCGGCTGCGATTCTGGTGCGATCTCCCTCGAGGCCCACGCGGATGGCTAGCTGATCCTCGCGGACCTTGGAAAGCTGCTCCGTCACGTTGGCGGTGATGCCTTCCTTGTTCAGTTTGACGTCCACCTCATGCTGCAGCTTGGCTTGCTCGTAGTCGCTGCGAACTCCAGCTTCGGCGGCCTTCTGGTTCATCAGCTCGCTGTTTACTTGCACTTTCAGATTGGCGTAGTCCGATTCGGCCGCTTTGAGTTGGTATTGCGCGTCGAGCAATGCCTGCTGTACGCCAGGGTCGCTCATTTCCAGGATGACGGTGCTGGGCTCGACCAAATGGCCTGGGCGAATCACGATCTTTTCCACGCGGCACGCGGTTTGCGCGGGAATCCAGCGAATGTCCAGAGGGACGAGCGTGCCGAGGCCGCGGACCTCGCGGAGCATGGGGCCGCGCTTGACGGCGTCGGTCCAGACCGTGCCGCGGTCAACGGAAGGGGCAGCGGGACGCAGGCGCGAGAGGCCCAGGGTGACACCGGCGATGGCCACGACGGCGACGGTGACGTAGACGATCCTTTTGATCTTTTTGGCGCGGGCGTTTGATGGTCTTTGAATGTCCATAAGTTTTGATACCTTTCAAAATGGCACGCGGAGTACCCCGCAGGCGATCCACGTAAGGCATGCTTATTCAACATCTTATAGCCGTCCATGGCAAGCGGAAAGGGGGGAGATTGACCGGATGTGGGAATACCCGTCCCACGAACGAACATGGCGCGGAGGCTGTCGTGCAGGGAACTTTGGCCCGCGGTTCCGGGAAATGAATAGAGAGTGAAAATATATTGTCTTGCCTCAGGGCACGAATTGGCTTCGATGGCGCTACTAAAGCAAGGTCTGCTGCGTCATCATCTTAGAGGCGTAGATCGCGAGCCGCCCTCGCCACCGGCACCTTGCGGCGCGAAAGAAACCCCGCGGTTGGAAACCGCGTCCTAAACTAGAGAACTCGAGCGGACCTCCGAAAGAGAAAACATGAAGCGTCGCCCCAGCTTATTGGTTGTCGCATTTTTCGCCGCAGTCTTGGGCGTTTCACACGCTTCGACCCAGGCGGCTACCTTAATTGATCTGGCTGCGCCCCAAGAGTCGGGAGGAAACGCCGGTCAGGGTCCGAACGACCAACGGATGCCGTTGTTCGGCAAGATTGCCGCGGTACACGAAAATTCTATCGACATCACCAACGCCAATGGCGAAAACGTGACTGTTAAGTTCACCGGGAAGACCGAATTTCGCAAAGATCGGCAGGACGCCAAGCGCAGCGACTTTAAAGTGGGGGACTTGGTCATCGTGCGCGGCCAGGAGAATCCCGATCATAGCTGGACTGCAGAGGTTATTGGCGGACGATCCGGGAACGGTCCTGGCGGACGCGAGGGCCGGGAAGGGCGCGGCGGTCCTGGAGGCTCCGACCGAGGTTTTGGGATGCAGGGCGGCGGAACGCTGGGCAAGGATTTCGTCGCCGGGGAAATCACCGCGATTGACGCGCCGAAACTTTCGGTGCTGCGTTCGGACAAAGTGAAGCAGTCGTTCGAGTTGAACGAAGACACCTCGCTGCGCAAGGGCCGCGACAGCATCACCATGGCCGACGTGCAAGTGGGCGATCACGTGTTCGCGCGCGGCGGGCTGGAAAACAACGTGTTCGTGCCGAAGATGGTTGTGGTCATCAGCCCCGAGCAATGGAAGCGCATGCAGGAATGGACAGGCCAGCCGGAAGGCCAGCGGCGGCCGGCTTCGTCGGCAGCGGGCGCGGCGGACGCGCCGTCGCAAAAACCACCGGAGCCCCAGCATTGAAATTTATTCGCCCGCTTCTCGTTGCTATTCTCGCCGGATTTTTTCTGACCCATGTTGCGCGCGCGCAGGATAGCTCTGCGCCGCCGCAAGACGGAGCCGCGCCCACGGCGGCTCCCAGCGCGCCTGTACCGTCGCAGACTTTCGGGATTACGGGGACCGTGCGGGCGGGCAAGACGCCGCTGCCCGGCGTGACCGTGACGGCTTCCAACACTTTGACCGGCAAGAAATTCTCGGTAGCCACCGCTTCGAACGGAACCTATACATTCGCGGGCTTGCCGCGTGGCCGCTATGTGGTGCGCGTCGAGTTCATGGCTTTTGCAGCGCAGACTCAAGAGGTCGTTCTCAAACCCGAAACGCCTTCCGGAAAGTTTGATGCCGAGATGGTGCTCGCTTCGCGGCAGCAAGATCAGACTGTTGGCAACATCGCTGCCCTCGTCGCCGCGGGACGCGGATTTCAGAGCTTGTCGGTCGATAGCGCGCTCTCCTCGCTCGCGGGTGGCGGAGCGGGTGCTGGCGCTGGAGGCGGGCAGGGCGGCGCGGGTGATGTCGGCGCGCTGCCGATGAATGGCGCGGGCGCGGAAGGCCCCACGGAATCGGTCAGCATCAGCGGAGCGCAGGGCCGCACGCAGGATTTTGGCAACGGCAATGAGGATGACCTGGAGCAGCGCGTCCAGGAATTTCGCGAACGCATGCAGCGCGAAGGCGGTGGTGGCTTGCAGGGCGGGGGACCTGGTGGCGGCGGTCCTGGCGGTGGCGGCGGAGGCGCAGGAGGTATCGCGATGATGCGCTTGCCGCGCGGATTCAACATCAACCAGCCGCACGGCTTTCTTTATGTCTCCGACAATGACGCCGCGCTGGACGCCAAGTCCTATTCCTTGACGGGACTTCAGACCCCCAAAGCGAGTTACAACTTGGCACGCTTCGGCGCCAACCTGGGCGGCCCGCTGAACATTCCGAAAATTTTCAACGGCGGCAACAAATGGTTTTTCTTTGCAGGCTGGAACGGAACGCGCGGCAGCACGCCGTACGATTCGTTTTCCACAGTGCCGACGCTGGCGGAACGCTCTGGTGACTTCTCCGGCGTGACCTATAAGGACGGCGCTCCGGTGCAGATTCTGGTGCCCAACATCAGCCCGACCATCAACGCCGCCGCGTGCCAGCCCGGCGGGCAAACCAATTCGATCAGCGCGAGCTGCATCAGTTCCTCGGCGAAAGCGCTGCTGAATTTCTTTCCGCTGCCTAATCTGAACACCACCACGCAAAACTTCCACTACGTGACGTCGGACGACAGCAATTCCGATTCGGTCAACCTGCGGTTGGTCCACAACTTCGCCTCTGGCGGGGGCCCAGGCAACGTGGTGCTTGGTCCCGGTGGGTTTGGCGGCGGCGGTGGCGGTGGGCGCAACCGCTCGCAAAACAACATTAATTTCGGCATGAGTTGGGCCCGCAGCTCCACGGCGATCGTGAATCCATTCCCGTCGCTCGCCGGCGGCACCGGCACGCAAGGACTGAACGCCAACGCCGGCTGGACGTATGGAAAGGGAAGAAAGACCAATCTTTTCCGGGTGAACTACAATCACAATCACGTTTCCACAACGAATCTCTATTCCAACTCGCAGGATGTCGCCGGGGCAGCAGGTATCGGGGGAGTTTCCACCAACCCGTTCGATTTCGGACTTCCCGGCATCAGCTTCACCACGTTTGGCGGCTTGAGCGATCCGACTCCGCGCCGCGAACTCGACCAGACCTACACGATTTCTGACACGCTCTCCTGGTATCGCGGCAAGCACAATTTGCGCTTCGGCGGCGATTATCGCCGCATTCTGCAAAGTTTTCGCTCCGCCAAGAACGCCGAAGGTTCGTTTGTGTTCACCGGCTTTGAGACTTCCCAGTTCACGGCCGGGAGCGCGCAGCCCGTCACCGACACCGGCTACGATTTCGCGGATTTCCTTCTCGGCCTGCCCCAGCAAAGCACGCTGCAGTTAGGCACGAATTCCTACGACTTCCGCGCCAACTCGTTTGACATTTTCGCGCAAGACGACTGGCGCATTCGCCCGAGCGTGTCTCTAAATCTCGGCCTGCGCTATGAATACAACGGTCCGTACACCGAGGCGCACAATCACATCGCCAACCTCGATGTCGCGCCCGGATTCGCCGGTGCGGTTGTGGTCTTGCCGGGCCAGGCCGGTCCTTTCAACGGAACCTTTCCCGCATCGCTGATTCATCCGGACCGCAACAATTTTTCTCCGCGCTTGGGTGTGGCGTGGAGACCGCTGAAGGGCACCGTCGTGCGCGCCGGGTACGGCGTCAACTACAATCTGGCGCAATACGCCACGGTGGTGCAAAATTTCGCGTTCCAGCCGCCGTTTGCGGTCACGGCGACCAACGTCAGCAGCCCCGCAAGCGTGCTGACCCTACAAAATGGTTTTCCCACGGCGAGCAGTGCCACGGTGACCAACAATTTCGCCGTTGATCCCAGCTATCGTCTGCCGTACGTGCAGATCTGGAACGTGGACATCCAGCGCCAGCTTCCGGCGGGCGTTTTGCTGAATGTGGGCTACAACGGCTCCAAGGGCACGCGCCTCGATACCGAACGCGCCATTCAAATTAACGGCGTTCAGCCTTTTACTTACGAATCCTCGGCGGGGAATTCCGTTTTCCATGCGGGGTCGATCCGCGTCCGCAAGCGCCTGGCGCATGGCATCGGCCTCAGCGGCACTTACATTTACTCGAAATCGATCGATGACGCTTCCTCGGTCGGTGGTGGTAGCGGCGTGGTAGCTCAGAATCCCTTCGACATCGCCGCCGACCGCGGGCTCTCCAGCTTCGACCAGCGCCACAAGTTCACCGGCAACTGGATCGTCGATCTGCCCTTCGGCGAAAATCAGCGCTTCGCACAAAAGGGGGCGTTGTCGCACATTCTGGACGGTTGGCAATGGAGCGGGAATTTCACCATCGCCAGCGGTTTGTACTTCACGCCGCGGGTGCTCGGCAATTCCTTGGACATCAATCGCGGCGTCAGCGGCTCGCTGCGCGGCAACGCCACCGGCGAGCAGGTTTCGCTCAGCGATCCAACGACGCGCGAGTGGTTCAATACCGCGGCGTTTTGCGTGCCTTCTTTGACTTCCACCACCGGCTGCGTCAATTCCAGCGGCACGTCCTTCGGCGACGCGGGGCGTAACATTATTCAGGGGCCCGGCCAGGTTAGTCTCGACATGTCGCTCAGCAAGACCATTACCATCAAAGAATCACGCGCTCTGGAGCTTCGGTTTCAGGCTGCCAATGTGTTTAACATCGTGCAGTTCTCGAGCATCAATACCATTGTGAACTCGCAGACCTTCGGCGAGGTGACCTCCGCTGCGGCTACGCGGCGCATCACCATGATCGCGCGATTCCGTTTTTAGGGGACCCGAATGTTGGCCGTACGAAAAGCACTCTCGCTCGCCGCTGCCGCGCTTCTCCTGATGAATGCCGCGTCCTCCGCGCGTTCGCAGAACGCCCCACAGGCGCCGCAACCTCAATATCGCGTGAAAGTGACCTCCGAATTGGTGCTTGTGAACGTGGTCGTTCGCGACAAAAAAGGAACTCTGGTTCGCGACCTGAAGAAAGAAGACTTCACGGTTTTTGAAGACAACAAGCGCCAGGACGTCTCTACCTTTGACTTCGAGAATGTCGATGAGCTGGCCACTGCCGGCCCTGGCGAGGCGACCGTCACCGGCGCCGCTGCGACGGGCTCCTTGCTGCGCTCCACCAGCCAGCCGGCCATCGACGCCCGCGACCGCCGCTTGATGCTGCTGTTTTTCGACTTTTCCGCCATGGACCCGGAGCAGATCGAGCGCTCCGTCGAGGCAGGCAAGAAATTCGTCCAGACCAAGATGCAGCCCGCCGATATGGTTGGGTTAGTTTCTCTGGCCACCAACATGCGCGTCGATCTCGACTTCACGGACGACAAGACCAAGGTCCTGACCGCACTGGCCGCCTATACCTCCAGCCAAGGGCAGGGTTTTGACGCTGGCACCGAAGGTTCCGCCGAAGGCGCGGCGGAAACTGGCGGCTCTTTCACCGCCGATGACACCGACTACAACACTTTCACCGCGGATCGAAAACTGCTGGCGCTGCAATCCATCATGCAGGGGCTCGGCAAGATCAATCAGAAAAAATCCATCATCTACTTCAGCAACGGGATCACGCAATCCGGCGTCGACAATCAGTCCGCGCTGCGCGCCACCACCGCGGCCGCCGTCAAAGCCAACGTTTCCATTTATCCGCTCGATGTGCGCGGCCTGGAAGCTTTTCCTCCCGGCGGCCAGGCGCAAAACGCCAGTTTGCACGGGCAGTCCGCATACAACGGCGGCGCGGTGCTCAGCGATCTCGACAGCAACGCTGCGTCGCAGGAAACGCTTTCTACACTGGCCGCGGATACCGGCGGGAAGGCTTTCTTTGATTCCAACGATTTCAGCGGCGTGTTTTCCCAGGTGCAGAAAGACACTTCGGCGTACTACGTCCTCGGCTTCACCAGCAATAATCCGCTCAAGGACGGAAAATTCCGCCACCTCCGGGTGCAGCTGAATCGGCCTGACCTAAAGCTCGAATACCGCTCCGGATACTACGCAGGCCGCGATTTTCTGCACTTGAATCGCGCCGACCGCGAGCAGCAGATGGGCGATGAGCTGGAAGCGGAGCTGCCGCAGACCGACGTGGCGGTTTACGCCGGCGCCGCGTATTTCCGCCAAGACGACTCGCACTACTACCTCGCCGTCTCCCTGGTGATTCCCGGTTCGCAAATTCCGTTCGTGCAAGCCAAGGACAAAGACAACGCCACGATCGACATCATCGGGGAAGTTCGCGCTGGAGGTAAGCTGCCCGTCGGCAATCTGCGCGACACGGTCAAGCTGGCGCTCGATAGCTCGCAGCAAGTGCGCCGCAAAAACGTTCAGTACAACACGGGATTTCTTCTCGCTCCCGGCAGCTACCATCTAAAATTTGTCGTCCGCGAAAACCAGACCGGCCGCCTCGGTTCGTTCGAGACCGACGTTACGGTCCCCGACCTGCGCAAAGTGCCTTTGCGCATGAGTTCTGTCGTCCTCGGGAGCCAGCGCGTCGCCGCCACCGCCAAGAAAAAGGGCCCTCAGCCGCTGGTCCAGGATCAAACCGAGCTAATTCCCAACGTCGCCCACGTTTTCACCCAGGATCAACATCTCTATCTGCAGTATGAAATCTATGATGCGGCTCGTGGCAAGAATCCTGCTCCCACTGCTGCGCCCGCAAATGCTTCCGTCGCGACGGGAGGCGCTGCCGCGCCGGCAAGCGCACCTGCTCCGAAGGCGCCTAAAGATAGCGTGCGCGTTCTGACCAGCATCGAATTCTTGCAAGGAGATTTGAAAATCTACGAATCAAAACCGGTGGTGGCCAACGAAGTAAACGCCCCGGACCGTAAAGCGGTCATCTTCCAGATCGATCTTCCGCTGCAGTCGCTCAAGCCCGGCTTCTACACCTGCCAGGTCAACGTGGTCGATGATGTCTCTGGAAACTTCGCCTTCCCCCGCTGGCCCATCCTCGTAAAAGAGACTCCAGCCGCCAGTAAGTCCGCGGCATCCGGTTACTAGTTCTAGCCCGCGGCGAACCGCAGTAGGCGCGGTCTCTTGCCCTAGCCTCGAGGGTCAGACCGCGGGGTATAGACGCCGCAACGAAAGGCGCCCGCCTCGGAAGGCGGCCGCTACAGTTGCTGCTCCACAAATCTTGCATTTACACAGGTGGAGGAGGCGCCAGCAGCAACGACGGCGGCCAAACGCAGAGGAGTTCACGTTGCTAGCCGTTGTAGTTCGCTACAACTCGGGCCACTTTTCCGGCCACTGACAGCTCCATGAACTCCGCCGTGCGCGTCCCCTTTTGATTCGTGTAGTACAGCACCACGCTACTCAAGCCAAAGAGGACATCCTCCAGGCGAAACTGGAGGTCAGGATAGGCTTCCAGCCCACGCTGAAAGTAAGCTCGCAAGTTGGCCTTTCCGGTCACCTTGCCATTAGGCATCTCCAACAGCCGCGCGGCAACGGGTGAAGTCAACTCGACGGCATCCTCATAGTGGGTCATGATCAAATCCAGATCGTGAGCGTTCCAAGCCGCAACCCAATGGTTGGCCAGCTTCCAAGCCTCGTCTTTCATCACTGCAGGTTCTCCGGTTGGTGACTCATTGCTAGGTTTTTTTCAGCTCGTCCAAGATTTCTTGGGCAACGTGAAACGCGTGGTTTGCCGCGGGGACGCCGCTGTAAATCGCGGTCTGCAAAAGCACTTCCTTTATCTCTTCGCGGGTGACGCCGTTATTGAATGCCGCGCGCAAGTGTAGCCGGAACTCTTCGGTTCGATTGAGCGCCACCATCATCGCCAGGGTAATCATGCTGCGCGTTTTTCGCGGAAGCTCCGGACGGCTCCAAATCTCGCCCCACGCATAGCGCGTGATCAATTCCTGGAAGTCTTCGTTGAAGGCATTCCGGTTCTGCAGCGACTTATCCACGTGCGCGTCGCCGAGCACCTCTCGCCGCACCTTCAGCCCTTGTTCGTAGCGCTGCCGCTCATCCATCGGTCATTCTCCTCACGCGGCCAGAAACGTGCCGACTTCCGCCGTAAATCGATCGCGGTCCTCGATATTCGACAAATGCGCGGCTTCCAGCTCGAGGTACCGAGCTCCCGGGATCTTTTCAGCTACGAAACGCCCGTCCGCCGGAGGCGTCGCGGCATCGTGCGCGCCAGAGATAACCAGCGTCGGCGTCTGGATCGCGTCCAATTTCTCCCGGCAATCAAAATCGCGCACGGCGGCGCAGCAGCCAGCGTATCCCTCCGGATTATGGCCTTCCAGCGCCTGCTGGATTTTTCCAACTGCAGCGGGATCTTTGGCGCGAAAGCTGGCCGTAAACCACCGCTCGATGACCGCGGCGCTGATGGCCTTCATGCCGCCTTTGCGGACCGCGTCGATGCGCGCGTTCCATCCGTCCGGGGTACCGATTTTTGCCCCCGTGTTGCACAGCACCAACTTCTTCAGCCGCTTCGGCGCATTAAGGCCCAGCCACATTCCGGTTTGCCCGCCAAGCGACAATCCGCAGAAGTGGACTGCGTCCAGTTTCAGAAAATCCAGCAGTGCCACAGCGTCGTGCCCCAGTTGCTCGACGGTGTATGGTCCGGGCGAAACCGAAGATTGCCCGTGCCCGCGCTTGTCGTACCGCAGCACGCGAAATGCTTTCGTTACCTCGGGCACCTGCACATCCCACATGGCAAGGGTCGCGCCTAGCGAGTTGGAGAACATCACCACCGGAGCATTCGCCGGCCCCGCCAGCTCATAGTGAATCCGCACATCTTTCAGTTCCGCAAACGCCACGGTGTCACCCTCGTTTGGAGTGCGGCGGCTCGGCGCCGCCTTCTACGGTTGCTACGAACCCCGATCAACAAAGCGTGCGTCTCGCAGCTAACGCGCGCTCCGAGACCGGCTCGCTTCCACCACCCGATCCACAAACGCCTCCGCCGCGCCCAGATATTTCCGCGGATCGAAAAGCCCGTCGATCTCCGCCGACGACAAATATTTCCCCACCTGGGCATCCTCGGCGAGCACCTCGCGCAGATGGCGCCTCTCGTCCTGGGCCCGCCCGCAAGCTGCTTCCACAACTTGATGTGCGGCCGAACGTCCCATCTTCTCGCTCAAGGCCATGGTGGCTGCTTCGGCAAAGATCAGCCCCTGGGTGACTCCGAGATTTTCCAGCATTCGAGCGGCATCGATTTCCAGATGCGGGACGGTCTCGGCCATCTGGTGCAACGCCCCGGCCGTTAAGCGCACGATCTCCGGCAAAGTCTCCCACTCCGCGTGCCATCCCCCCAACCCGCGTTCTTCTTCCTGCACCATGGCGCTCAGCATGGTGCTCACCAGTCCCGGGATGCGCGTCGCGGTGGACAACACCACCGCCGAGGTCACCGGGTTGCGCTTGTGCGGCATCGTCGAGGAGCCACCGCGTCCTTCTCCGCTGGGCTCAAAGACTTCGCCGATTTCCGTCTGCGCGTGCAGCGAAATGTCCCGGGCAATTTTGCCCAGCGTTCCCACGCATAGTCCGAGGGTAGTAGCCACCTCCACCAAGCGATCGCGATGGCTGTGCCATGGCGTGTCCGGCAAGGCGAGGTGCAGTTCTTCCGAGAGAATTCTGGCAACCATTTGGCCGCGCAAACCCAAGGCTGCCAAGGTTCCCACCGCGCCGCCAAATTGCAGCACGCTGACGCGCTGCTCGGTCTCGCGCAGCCTTACCCGATGACGGTTGACGGCATCCAGCCAGCCCGCTACTTTTAGCCCAAAGGTCGTCGGGAGCGCCTGCTGCATCCAGGTCCGGCCCACGACGATGGTCGAGCGGTGCTCGGTGGCAAGCTCCACCAGCGCGTCGATCAGGCGGTTCAGATCGGCGGCTATGGCCTTCAGCGCTTGTCGCAATTGCAGGACGCAGCCGGTATCGATCACGTCCTGGCTGGTCGCGCCCCGATGCACGTAGCGCGCCGCCTCTTTATCGCTCTGAGCCACGACCGCGGTGAGCGCCTTGATCAAGGGAATCGCAAGATTACCGGCCAGTTTGGCGCTTTGCGACACCGCGGCCGCGTCAAACAATTCCGCTTTGCACTGGGCCGCAATCGTGCCCGCGGCAGAAGAGGGAATTATGCCCGCGCGCGCTTCGGCTCGCGCCAATCCAGCTTCGAAATCAAGCATGCCTTGCAGGCGCGCCCGATCCGAAAAGACCTTCTCAACTTCTTCATAGCGGAACAACTGGTCGAGCAAATCCATCCAGTTCCTACACCCGTTCTACAATCACGGCAATCCCTTGGCCCACGCCGATACACATCGTACACAACGCATACTTGTTCTTCGTGCGCAGTAACTGGTACATCGCCGTAGTCACTAACCGCGCCCCGCTCGCTCCGAGCGGATGCCCCAGCGCAATGGCGCCGCCATTCGGGTTAACGTGCGCTGCATTATCGGCAATTCCCAAGTCGCGAAGCACGGCCAGCGCTTGAGACGCAAAGGCTTCGTTCAATTCGATCACATTCATCTGTTCGAGCGTGAGCTTCGCTTTGGCCAAGGCTTTTCGCGTCGCCGGCGCAGGTCCCATGCCCATGATGCGCGGTGCTACGCCCGCTGCTGCCGCCGACACCACGCGCGCCTTCGGCGTCAAACCATGCCGCCGCACCGCGGCTTCCGAAGCCAGCAACAGTGCCACGGCCCCGTCATTCACTCCCGAAGCGTTGCCCGCAGTCACCGTTCCGCCCGGCTTGACCACGCCCTTAAGTTTCGCCAGAGCTTCCAGCGTGGTATCCGGCCGCGGATGTTCATCCTGCAAGACTAAGACCGGCTCGCCCTTCTTCTGCGGAATGGGAACGCCGACGATTTCTTCGGTTAGCCTGCCGCTGCGCATCGCCTCCGCGGCGCGCTGCTGGCTTCGCAGCGCAAAGGCGTCCTGATCTTCGCGCGAGATGTGAAACTCTTCCGCGACGATCTCGCCGGTTTCCGGCATGGAATCCACGCCATACTTTGCTTTCATCACCGGATTTACGAATCGCCAGCCGAGGGTGGTGTCCTCCAGCTTCATCGACCGCGAAAACGCGGCGTCTGCTTTTCCGATCACATACGGGGCTCGCGACATGCTCTCCACGCCGCCGGCAATCACCAAGTCTGCCTCGCCGCTTTTGATCGCCCGTGCCGCCGTGGCCACCGCGTCCATGCTCGAACCGCACAAGCGATTCACCGTCGAGCCCGGCACCTCTTTCGGCAGACCTGCGAGCAATAACGCCATGCGCCCCACGTTGCGGTTGTCTTCGCCGGCTTGATTCGCGCAGCCGTAAATGACGTCGTCCAGAGCGTTCCAATCGACACTGCGATTCCGCTCCATCAGCGCCGCCATCGGAATGGCCGCAAGGTCGTCCGTGCGGACGCTCGCCAACGCGCCACCATACCGTCCGATGGGCGTGCGAATCGCGTCACAGATATACGCTATTTCCATGGTTGTCCTTCGACGCGCTGCGAATCGTTATAGTAACATCGTCGCGCTGCGTGTGCTGGTACCCGCCGCGCCGCCGTAAGCTCTTTCTTTTGTGCGATTAACGAATGCGAACCCAAATCGGAATTATCGGGGCAGGCCCCGCTGGATTGACACTTTCTCACCTGCTCTATTTGCAAGGAATCGAGTCCGTCGCGCTCGAGAGCCGCAGCCGGGAATATGCCGAGCAGCGCATCCGCGCCGGCGTTCTCGAACAAGGCACCGTAGACCTGCTTACACAGTCCGGCGTCGGCGGCCGCTTGCAACGAGAAGGATTGGTGCACCGCGGCATCGAGCTGCGCTTCGGCGGCACCGGGCACCGCATCGACTTGTCGGAGCTGACTGGCGGCAAGTCCATCACGGTCTATGCGCAGCATGAAGTTGTGAAGGATCTGGTCGCCGCCCGCCTCGGCGCCGGTGGCAAGATTCTGTTCGAGGCTGAGGCTACCAGCGTTCATGACGTCGATACGAATCCCAAGATTCGCTTCCAACACGGCGGAGCCACGGAAGAACTCGAGTGCGATTTCATTGCCGGTTGCGACGGCTTTCACGGCATTTGCCGGCCGGCGATTCCTGCCAGCGTGCTTCGCGTGCACGAGCGCGTGTATCCCTTTGCCTGGCTTGGCATTCTCGCAGGCGTGCCGCCGGCTTCGGACGAACTGATCTACACCTACCACGAACGGGGGTTCGCGCTATTGAGCATGCGCTCGCCGGAGATTTCGCGGCTGTATTTGCAGTGCGATCCGGAGGAGGATATCGCTAACTGGTCCGACGATCGCATCTGGAGCGAGTTGCGCGCGCGGCTGGCGACTAGCGACGGCTGGGTTCTTCCTGACGGTCCAGTGCTGCAGAAGGGAATTACGCCGATGCGCAGCTTCGTCGTTGAGCCGATGCAGCACGGCAAGCTGTTTCTTCTCGGCGATGCTGCGCATATCGTGCCGCCGACTGGGGCGAAAGGATTGAATCTGGCCGTCGCTGACGTTCGTGTCTTGACGCGGGCCTTGATTGATTTTTACAAGAACGGCAAACGCGCGCGACTGCAGCGCTATTCGGAGGTTTGTTCGCGGCGCGTCTGGAACGTGCAGCGGTTTTCGTGGTGGATGACTTCCATTTTGCACCGCTTTCCGAAGGAAGACAGCTTCTCCCACAAGCTGCATCTTGCTGAACTCGACTACCTTACAGGTTCTCGTGCCGCGGCCACGGCGCTGGCGGAAAATTATGTTGGACTGCCCTTCGACGAAACTTAGGGGACCTGCGCGAACTCGCCCCATCGCGCGCCGGGCTGAAGCCCAGCGCCTACATAACTCCTCACTCATAGCGCAGAGCTTCGACTGGGTTCAGGCGGGCGGCGCGGGCTGCGGGATAGAGTCCCGCGATGAGACTAACTGCGACCGCAAAGGTGATGGCACCGAGGGCGAGCCACCAGGGGACGAAGGAGATTTTTACTCCCGGCAAATCCTGGCGGCGCAGATAAATCGTGGTACCCCAGGTGAGCGCTTGGCCGATCAGCCAGCCCAGGGCTACGCCGAATATACCTCCGAAGAAGCCCATCGCGCCGGCTTCGGCGAAGAACAGGCTGCGGACATCGCCGTCGGTGGCGCCGAGGGCCTTCAGAACGCCGATTTCGCGGCGGCGCTCCAGAATGGCCATCACTAGAGTATTGATAATGCCCAGCGACGCTACTGTCAGAGCCAGGCTGCCGAACAATCCTAAAAATAGATCGAAGACCGTGAAAACCAACCGAAGGCCGCGCGCGGCATCGAGCAGGGAAAACGTGGAAAAGCCCATTTTCTTGATGGCATCTTCGACGCGGGTTACATCTTTTGGCGACTTGACCCGAACCGTGAGCGCCATGTACGTCGGCTTCCCGGAACCTCCGGCGCGCACGAATTCTTGGACGTCGTTAGGGCCGGCGACATGCAACTGTTCCGCGACTTGCAGGGGAATGAAAACTTTCCCGCCTCCAAAACCGCCGATTCCAGCCGAAGGATCGGATTCGATAACTCCCGCAATGCGCAACTTCTTCTCTTTGGAAACGATCGAGATGCCGCCGGACATCATTTCGTCGAGCTGCTTGTCGATGTCCTTTTCCTTGGCTACATCAGACGCCGAAGACGTTTGTTTCTCGGCGTACCGCAGGATTAATTCCTTGCCGATGAGTGTCGAGGGTTGCGGAGTCAGTTCTTTCGCAAACTCCGCTTGCAGGATCGCTTCCTCTGCCGAAGGCGAAGAAAAAGTCTTGCCGGTGATGCCGTCGAAAACCCCGGTCGAGCGCGAGGATTCCGGCAGGCCCAGCACATTCGTGGAGTAGCTGGTGCCCGCGTAGCGCACTTCGGTAAAAAACCGGATCTGCGGATAGACCTCGGTCACATTTGGCAATTTCTCGAATTCTTCGCGAGCCGCCTGATCCAGGGGCTTGGCGTCTTCACGTTTCACGGGGTTTTGCCGCGGCGGTCCGCCGCCCATGCCGCGCATCCCGCGAGAAGTGACGAAGACGGCGTCGAATAGTCCCGATTTGTTCAGGCGCTGCGACGCAAGCGTTTGCAGGCCCACTCCGAGGGAGAGCATGGCCACCAGGGAAGCCACGCCGACTGCGACGCCCAGGGTCGTCAGGGAATTGCGCAGCACCGCCTCGCGCAAGTTGCGGACTGCGAGTTCGGTCAGATCGCGGCCCTTCATGACTGGGCTCCGTTGCCGACCAACCGTCCGTCCGACAAGACCACGATGCGATTCGCGAAGCGCTCCGCCAGCGGGCGCTCGTGCGTGACCATGATGATGGTCATGCCCAGCGAGCCTTGGATCTCCTTTAGAAGCATAAGGATTTGCTCGCCATTCACGCTGTCCAAGTTTCCCGTGGGCTCATCGGCAAACAGAATCGCTGGGCGGTTGACCAGGGCGCGGGCTAACGCCCCGCGCTGCTGCTCCCCGCCGGAGAGTTCAGTCGGCCGATGCTTGCGCCTGCCTCCGAGACGGACGCGTTCGAGCGACTCGGCGACGCGGGCCTCGCGTTCGCCGCGCTCCACTTCCGCCAGGCGAAGCGGGAGCTCGACATTTTCCTCCAGGGTCATGCGGGGGAGCAGATTGAAGGACTGAAAGACCATACCGACAGTGTCGCGCCGGTAGCGGGCCAATTCTATGGAATCGAGGGCTGCCAGATCGCGGCCTTTCACATGAATCGCGCCCGCGGTCGGGCGATCCAGGCCCGCGAGCAGATTCAGCAGCGTTGACTTGCCCGAGCCGGAACTGCCCAGGAGGGCCACAAATTCCCCGGCGCGAATGTCGAGCGTGACTTCGTTTACCGCGTGGATGAGGGTCTCCCCCAAGCGGTATTGGCGTGAAACCTTCTCCGCCTGGATCAGGGTCTGGTCGGTTGGCATTGGTCCCTTCCATATTAATACGTCAAATCAGAGACGTATCTTTCAAAAAGGTTTATCCTCTGCGGGGCCTGTTCGCCTCGAGTGGGAAGGGAGAGAGTGATGCAACGAAGCGATCCGAGCGAAAAGCGCCGGAGCTGGCCGGCGAATGTGATCACCGATATTCAGTTTTGGGTGCCGGTTGCAGTGCTGATCGGTGGTTTGCTGCTTCTGTTGGCCATTCACTAGCGATCAGCGAGGAATATGTCCGCTCTTTCGACACCGGAGATACAGGGTCTTGGGCAAAACACGTTGCGTTTGCGGAAACTGCAAGGGCTGGGCGTGCTTTGCGGGTTCGCCGCAGGCGCTTGGCTTGGGGCTGCCGAGGCGCCGACGAAGCTTGTGGCTGTGGGTGTGTCGCCGGTGGTGATTTCGTTAATCATGGTGATTGGGGTGTTTCTGGCGCGGTGGAGTCTGCCGGCGCTGATACTCGGCACCTCGTCGATTCATGCGGATGTGCGCCGGGCGCCGCACCTGATTGTCTGGGCGATTCTGGCTGGATGTTTATGGGCGGTGGCGAACACGTTGACGATCTTTGCGATTCGCGATATCGGGCTGAGCTTTGCGTTTCCGCTGTGGAATTCCAACAGCCTGCTGGGAATATTTTGGGGATTTGTCTTTTTCAACGAACTGCAGCAGGCGGGGTGGCGGCGGTGGACGGGGGTGTTGGGCGGGGCGTTGGTCATGTGTGCGGGCGCGGCGTTGCTGGCGCTGGCGTCTTCGACGCAGGCTCCTGCGGCCCATCCTACGCGTGGGGTGTGGGCTGCTTTAGGCGCGGGGATACTTTGGGGCACGATGTACATTCCTTATCGCAAAGCCTACTTGACGGGAATGAATCCATTGTCGTTTGTCACTTTCTTCACGTTCGGCGAACTGGGGATGATGGCGGCGCTGGCCGTGAGCTATCTGGGGGTGCTGCCATTGTGGCATGAGCTTTTGCGGGCGCGCGATGTTCTTTTCTGGCTGATGCTGGGTGGGTTTATTTGGGTGATTGGCGATCTGTTCCAGCAATATGCGGCAAAGTATGTGGGCATCAGCCGCGGCATCCCGCTTTCAAACTCCAACCAGCTCTGGGGTTTGTTGTGGGGGATTCTTGTTTTCGGGGAATTGCGCGGGCGGGATGCTTCCTTGTACGGGCAGGTGATCGGCGGTTCGCTACTGATGATGTTGGGGGTTGGTGCCATAGCTTTTTCTTCCGCCGGCGGCGCGGAGGAGATGCGGTGGAAGGAAGCGGCGCGCCGAGAAGCCTGGCGTTACGGCATTGCCGCCGATGACGTTGAGGCGCGCATGGAAGGGCGGCAGGCTCCGGGTCAGGTACAGCGTGGACGGAGCGCGTGGGACTGGTTGCTGGTCATCGGGGCCACCAGTGTCTTGGTGTTTTTTGCGACGATCGCGCGAGTGCCACAGATCTCGGCGAATTGGGGACCGGCTGTCGCTCTGGCTGGGGCGCTGTTGGTGCTGCTTTTTGTTTGCGGCCTGCGTCTTTGGAGAACCACGAGGTTTCAGTGAATTGAAAAGTGACGTCCGTGCACGCGCCGGGCTAAAGCCCAGCGCCTACATAAGGCACACGAGGCCGCACTTAGGGCCACGCGTCGGGTCACACGTAGGGCCGTAGCCAAGGCTGCTTAATGACCAAATTGTCCAAGGTTGACGTGGTTGGCGTCGGACTCAATGCTATGGATACGCTGATTCCTCTTTGCCGCTTCCCCGAGCGTGGATCGAAGGTCACCTTTCGTTCCGCAAATGTGCTGCCTGGGGGGCAAGTCGCTTCGGCCATGGCTGCTTGCCAGTCTTGGGGGCTGCAGACCCGATACGTTGGCAAAATGGGAGACGACAGCGCGGCGGCGCTGCACCGCGCGGAA
>Ga0210405_10002385_pt1 | contig 19594 bp, 16 predicted proteins | sample IncBWH11MmetaG_FD_155492 | JGI IMG/M metagenome (GOLD analysis project Ga0210405, IMG submission 155492) | Forest soil microbial communities from Barre Woods Harvard Forest LTER site, Petersham, Massachusetts, United States - Inc-BW-H-11-M | ecosystem: Environmental > Terrestrial > Soil >... | reverse complement strand
TTCCAGCGGCCTTGGTCGTTGCGAACGAGAATCAGGCTGGGGCGCGAGAGCGAGATGGTGCCGAAATCGAAGTGGCCGCGCAACAGGCCAAGCCAGCGCACATTGGCGGTGAGACGGTCCGCACGAAGAAAGTATTCGTGGCCGAAGGAGGGATTTTCATCGATGCTGACTCCGTCGACGTCCACGCGGGGGAAGGGGAGGATGTCCATGGAAAAACTGCGCGCTTCGACGGGGCGGCCGAAGGATTTTTCAAGGTGGGCGAGAAGGTAAGTGCGCATGCGGCGGGTACGGAGGAGAAACGGCAGAGCCAGTTGCGCGAGAACGAGCAGAATCACCAGCGCGCCGATCCATTTGCCGTAAGTGCGGAAGCGAGGCATGCCGTTGAAGTTTCTCAAAAGTAACGGGAAAAAAATAGGGCCATCGAAAATCGGTATTGGGTCAGTTTCCGATTAGCGCTAATGAGGCATTCACTGATGGCCGATGTTCCCTGTGTAGAACAAAGCTGATCAACGTCGTCTATCTCTGATGAGCAAGAGAAGTGGCTGCTAGAAATGTAATACGATGCCTGCGGAGACTCTCGGCTGATTCTGCGTTGTCCCGTGCAAGTGGGTTCTTAAATAGTCGACCTGAAGGAGCCGAATCGAGAGGAATCGTGCTGCCTTGACGTCGATCCCAGCTCCCAACGCGGTTGCGAATGACGTATCAGATCCCAGACTGGAGAAAGCAGGATTCGTAGTCGGATCCTGCGATTCTTTGGCTACGCCGAAGAACGCATGAGCAAAGGGCGAAACTTTGGCAGGTAGTGACACTTGCGGGCCAAACACAAATGTGTGCACGTGAGTTTTCCCGCCGTCCAGTGTCCCGTAGTTTCCGTCGAAATCCGCTACCACTCCCACGAAGGGCCACACCTTGTATTGCCCAGAGAATTCCCAGCCATTCAGATTCGCATGCTGCGCGACCGTGGCCGGGTTGCCGCAGTTTGGTGGGCAGGGCGTGCCCGGGCCCAGAGGCCCGACCTGCCCCACCTGTACAGATCCCCGCAGGTAAGAATACCCGGCAAACAATTCGACCTTGTCTTGCGCCTGGGATGGAAAGGTGAAGCAGACGCTTAAGAACAACAGAACTGACGCAGCGATGACCAGGAACTGTCGGGGCACCACACTTACTCGCATGTCAAACCTCCCAATGTCAGCGCGAAGAGAAAACCAAGAACTACAACAAGCACTTTGAGAGCGTTAGCAAGGTTGACGCGGCCAAGGAGTGTAGCACCAAGAGATCGTCTCATAGCTGTCCCTGAAGGTAAAGAGTATTATACTTAATCAGAATATATAACGACGGAAACTCGGCCTTAGAGTGGACACTCTTGGGTGCCAAGCCCCGGTGAGTCGGCTTACCGTTAACTTGGGTATTGGGATCCACTTGATTGCAAAACAATGGCGACGCGTAAATCAGGCACTTAGCCGTGACCACTCATTTTCAGTAAGTATTCGGTCTACAAGCACTCTCGTCCATCGCTGCGGTGAATTGGAGCAACAATGACTCGTAGCGCCACATCGCGCCCTCAGCTTCACGGGCTTGCACTTCTTCTAGCGCTGTTTCTCGCGGTTCCACTCAAGGCCTACGACGATACCCCAACCTCGGAAAACTCAATCCGGGATGCCTATTTTTTGGGTACGCGCCAGGGGAGCCTAACACCGGAGTTCCTGGCCCGATACGCACATTGGATTCCTGAACTCAAAGATGGAACCATCTGCACTTCGCAGGCTAGGCTCGAAACTCCGTTTCTTCAGGTAGCCGACTATGCGAGCACCGCGCCAAATTTTAGCTCGCAGGACGCCGTGAAGCACTTCTATGGCAAGCAAATGTTTTTTCGCGTTTATCTGGACATCTGCTACAAGCCAAATGCTCTGCTGAACGCCATCAAAGTCAAAGTTATTCAGAATAAGAAAGAGATCACTCCCTTGTCTGCTGAGAGCAATCCCTACGTTCCGAGGGTGGACGAACTCGCAACCCTTCCTGCTAATGGAGAGCGAGTGCGACTGGAATTCAAATCTAACCAGATCGATTCTTCCACGCTAATCATTCTCATCGACACGCCCGACAAACAGCACGCCGAGGTAAATTTCGACCTGCAAACCCTACGCTAGGACCGGGTAGCGCAAAGTCCTGATTAGTCGTGCTAATCGGAAACTGACCCACTGCCCGAAAATCGCAAGCGTCAGTGGACGGTGTGGAGCATGCGGTTCCAGCGGGTGCGGGCGGGGAGATGGGTGAGGGTGTCGAAGATGGCCAGGATGCGCTGGGTGAAGGAGGAGTCCGAGTAATCGTTGCTGTTAGCGTCGACGGACCAATAGATGAGGAAGGGGCGGCCCATGATGGCTTCACGGTCGACGAACCCCCAGTAGCGGCTGTCGGAGCTGTGGTCGCGGTTATCGCCCATGGCGAAATATTTTCCGGGGGGTACGACGAGTTCGTCGCCCTGAATATACTTGCGAATTTCATGGGCCCACTCGATCTGCACGGGCGGGATGAACAGTTGGTTGCTGGGAGGAGGGAAGGTGTAGTTCAACGGATCGTAGCCAGAGGCGGGATCGTGGACGACATAGGGTTCATCGAGGGCCTTGCCGTTGACGAAGACTTGCTGATCGACAATTTTCAAATGATCGCCGGGGAGGCCGATGACCCGTTTTACGAAATGCGGATGATCCTGGTACGGATATTTGAAGACGATGATGTCGCCGCGCTGCAGGTCGCGGTAAGGCAGGAGCTTTTCGTACCAGTGGCCGCGGCCGCCGAAAATGAATTTGTTGACGAGGAGATGATCGCCGACGAGGAGGGTCTTCTCCATCGAGGGAGAAGGGATCTTGAAGGCCTGAACGACGAAACTTGTGCCGAAGAGGGCGAGGATTACGGTCACGAGGAGCGATTCGAGATATTCGGAAATGGTCGTGTAGTGTTCGTGGACGGTTTCCGTTTCTCGCGGCGCCGGAACAGGCTCTGGCGCGACGGTAACTGGATCGTGAACGAGCGATTCATCCGGCATTCGGTCCAACCTCTTCCCCTTGGTTCGCTTCGGTCTGCAATAGTTTATCAAGCGCGCTGCGGGCGGCCTTCTGCTCCGCTTCTTTCTTGGTGGTGCCTTCCGCGCTGGACATCAATTCGCCTTTTACCCAGACTTCCACGCGAAACGTCTTCTGGTGGTCCGGGCCGGTTTCCCCCGCGAGGCGATATTCGGCGGGTTGCTCGCCCTTGGCCTGCAGAAATTCCTGCAGGGCGCTCTTGCGGTCGGATTCCGAAATGCGATCGCCGTCTTCCAACGCCTGTTCAAAGACGGTGCGTTTGAGCAGGTCGCGCGCCGGCCTGAGGCCGCCATCGAGATACATGGCGGCGACGATGGCTTCGAACGCGTCCGCGAGCAGTGCCGGTTTGTCGCGGCCGCCGGTTTTTTCCTCACCGCGGCCGAGGCGGAGATGCTCGCCAAGGTGCAATCCGCGCGCGGCAATTTCGAGGGAGTGGGCGTTCACGATGCGCGCGCGACTTTTCGAGAGCTGGCCTTCGGTCCATTCGGGATAATTCAGCAGCAGGTATTCGCTGGTGAGGAGTTCGAGCACGGCGTCGCCGAGGAATTCCAGCCGCTCGTTGTCCTGCACAATGGAAGCGCTGAAGGCGATGTCCTCGCCGCGAGCGGCGCGAAGTTCCGGGACGGCGGAACTGTGCGTGAGGGCGCGGTCCAGCAGGAGCGGGTCGCGAAAGGCGTACCCGAGGCGTTCCATCAACCGGTCATCATCACCGCGGGACATGGTTTCCGTTCGTTCTCCGTGCCGCGGCACGGAGGAATTACTTCGGCGCGCTCAACTGCGTGGTGGCCATTTTTTTGGCTTCATCGGCTCCGGTCTTGCATGTGGCCTGCAAGCCGCCGGGGACGGCAGCGCACTTCGTGAAAGCGTTGACAGCGTCCTCGAAATGAGAGGTTTTCTCGTTCGAGATGCCCAGCAGGTAATAATTCACAGGATCGGCAACGGTGTCGAGCTTGGCGGCCTGTTCGAAATTTGGAATCGCTTCGGCAAATTTCGAGCGGCGGAAGGCTACAAGTCCCAGGCCGCTATAGGCGAGAGCGGCGGTCTGGTCTTTGGCTTTGAGGAACTCGGCATCGCTTAGTTCGGCGGGCTTCACGAGTGTCGGCAAAACCTCCAGAGCTTTCTTGGAATATTGCTCGGCCTTGTCCAGGCGTTTCTGCGGGTCGGGTGTGGAGCCGTTCATCACGCGGGGGAGAGTGGAGCCTACGATGGCGAGGGTCTGCGCGTCGTTGGGGTTCAGCTCGATTTCCTTGTCACCGGTACTCTCCATTTTTTCAATCTGGCCCTGGCTGAGGTAGCCGCGAACCAGCATGGAGTATACTTCGGGGCGATAGCGGCTCTGCGGATACTTTTGGAGGAAGTCTTCGCCGAGTTGGTCCTTCTTGGCCATATCAGTGATCGGGGTGGCGCGGAAGGCTTTCATGGCGGCGTCCTCCTCGGCGTTGACCGGCGGCGGGGCGTTGTCGAGAGTAAGAGGAGTTACTTCCGCGGGCTTGTCCTGTTTTTTTTCAGGATTCAAAGTCGGGGGAGCCTGCTGGGTGGCCTGAGCGGAAATACGGGCACCTGAGAGGAGAATCCCCGCCGCGAGAATCAACGTTGCAAACTGAACTGACTTTTTCATAACGCTTTCTTCCTCCGCATCAGGGCCGCTTACGGGCGTTCCGCGGATTTTCTAAGATTCAAGTCACCCAATTCTTTCTGGGCGGCTTGTTGGGCCTTGGCTGGGGCTCCCTGCACCGCGAGCGCTGCCTGATACTCTGATTTTGACTGCTCCAAGTGGCCTTCTTCGTCCAAAACTCTTGCCAGATAAACGTGGGACCATGCCAGCACCATCGGGTCCTGCGTTGCGGCGTGTTCACCGGCGGTGAGGCGGCCGAAAACTTCCTTGGCGCGCGGACCATCGTGATCCAGAAGCGCGACGAGGCCAAGTCCATACCATGCGCGAATCTGGTCGGGATACTTGGCCAGGACATTTTTGAACGCGGCTTCCGCGGCGCGAGGGTTGCGGTCGGCGATAAGGCGCTCGCCATCCGTGAGCTGCGCGATAGTGGCGGAATCATCCGGCAAAGTTGGGGAGGTGGCGCGGCGTCTGCGATTGAGGGCTTCCGTGTTGAGCTGCGCGGACTGTTCCGGGGTAGTCTCCTTGGCGAAAGTGAGCGCGGCCGCGCGGGCGACTTCCGCCTTCACATCCATGTTGCGCACCATCTCCGGGAAATAATTGCGCATGGAGGGTTCGTTTTTTTCGTAATCGGTGAGGCCCTTGAAAATCGGGCGCACCATCACGTAGCCATCGGCGTCGTTGGTATTGAGGGCGACTTCTCGCTCGCTTGGGGACACGCGCTTGAGCTTCAATTCCACGGCGCGGACTGTGCATTCCGCGAACCAGGAGGGGAAGTCGTCGCGAAGATCGGCGGGGAGCCTGGGCGCCTTGGCGGCAATTTCGTAGATCGGGCGCTTCACGGCGATGATGTGGGGATACATGAGGGGGAGAGGGTCGAGAAGGAAATGGAGGAAAGCGTGACGAACGACATCGGTGGGGATGTCTTCACTGCCGCTGAGAATAATGGCGTAATGGTCGCCGAAATTGCGGACGTTGGTGATGCGGCCAACGAGCGGCTCGACGATGATGGAGAAGGTGCGGAGTTGGCCGGGATTATTCAGCTCGCGGAGGTAGGTGTTGGCGACGAGAACGATTTGGGAGATGGGTTCGTGGAGGCGCTCGATTTCCTGGTTGTAGATGGGCTGGACCTGGCGCCAGAGTTGGCCGATGTTCTGCTCGGTGTAATACGCGGAAAGAATTTCGCTGAAGCCTTCGAGGGTCAGCAGGTCGGGAGGAAGCTCGTCGCGGCGGAGGACGGGTTGGAATTTTGGCGCGGGACCGGAGACGATGCCGAACCAGACGTAACGGGAGAGCATTTCGGCGGTGTCACGCGATTCGTGCTGGCGGTAGAACTGGCGGACCGCGTCAACGGCGGGGCCTTGCTGCTTGCGCAGGCGGTCGCGCATTTGTGCGCGGAAGGCGGACCAGTTATCGGTGCTGATGTCGCTTTCGAAGCCGGAGGCGTAGAGCGCGCACATGGTGGCGAACATGGCCTCGTTGCCGTCAACAGTGATGTTGGTGGCTGGGGCGATGCGGGGGCGCTGACGGGGGAGAGGTGCCTGCGCCGCGGCGGCGGAGGTCCACAGGACGAGTGACAACAGTCCGATGCCTACTTTATCTAAATGCTTGAAGATCATCTGGTCTTGCCGCACACGGCAGTCTGCCACTTTAGTGGGAACGGTATGGCCGGCTCATGAGTCTTGGATGGCGGTATCCCCTGTGGATACGGACATTCACGAATCGCGGTGTCGCAGCCTTTTGTCAATGTACAGGCGCTCCCCCCGGTAGTCAAGGATGTGGGGATTCCGGTGGTTGGTCAGTTTCCGGATTGCCAACAATCTGCCCGGAATGCGACCTCCGGCGCCACCGTTGGCACTTTTACGTCTTAGGATTACTTGGGGCGCGCTACTTGACCCACTAATAGATGTCCACATGGAAGCAGTCCCGCCTTTTCCAGCGTCTTGCGCGAGGCAATATTGGTTGATCTCCTCCAAGCCCGTTTCTGGATCACAATCACTTCGATATTTCGTGCTGAGAGATTTCCTCAGCCGATTGAGTATCACGCCGCAGTTCAAACTGGGCTCAGAACTGTGTGCCGGTTCCTCCGCTTCAACCCGGAGAAAGAGACGCGATCTGTTTGTGCGCCGCGCCCCTATTTTTTTGGCTCGATGATTCGCAGTGTATCGTTGGCTCGCAGGCCGTGCGTCAGCTTCTGTTTGCGGCCGGAGGGCCAGTCAACATCCACTTGATCCACCTTCGTGGCGTCCCCCAAGCCAAAGTATAGCGGCAGAACGCTCTGAGCCAGATAGCCGGACTTGCCGTCATCGTATTTCATATACACCTGGCCGCCCGCATGGACCCGCACTGTTGCCCCGAGCCCGTTGCGATTCGAAGCGGTCCCCACAAGGACGATCTTGAGCCAGTGAATCTTCTTGCGCTGCGCCAGGTCGCTCATGAGCACCCGCGGCGGGGCATTCCATTCCCCAGTCACGATATCCAAATCGCCGTCGTTGTCGATATCGAAGATCACCGACCCGCGGCTGGACATCGAGCTCATCACCGTGATTTTCCCAGTCCTCCCCGCACAGAGCATCTGGTTCATCTGATTCAGGCCCCCTTGCGAACAATCCAGGTCGAAAAGCGGTGTGTGCGTTTGCCCGTCGCGATGCGGCTCGATCCCCAGCAGAAACTCGGCATCCAGAAATTTCTCGCCGCGGTTGTTCAACAACATCGAGTTGATTCCGTAGCGAAAGGGATATCCCATCCCCGAGGTGATGAAAACGTCGTCCCAGCCGTCGGCATTGATGTCCGCCACGCTAACGCCCCACGGCCAGTAATTCTCCACCCCTTTGGCGTCGGAGATTTCCTCGAACTTGCCGTCTCCAAGATTGTGATACAAGGCGTTGCCGAAAATGAAGCTGTCGCGCGGTCCACCCAGCCATTCGTCTCGCGTCTTGCCCCGTGATTTCAGTTTTTCTTCCCCTGGGCCGACGTCTTCCCACATGTCCGAATGCATGTCGGTCAGCAAGAGGTCCAAGCGCCCGTCGTTATCGAAGTCGAAGAACTTAATGCCCATGCTTCCCCAAGGCGTCCGCGGGAAATACTCCGCGGTTTTGTCCACGAATTTCTTGCCGCCTTGATTCTCGAAAAAGGATGCGTGCCCGTGCATGTTCAGGAAAAAGACGCCGGGAAAACCATTTCCTTTGAGATCGGCAAAACCTGCATCACCGCACCAGCCGTGCGGAGTCAGCCCCACCTCGGCGGTCACGTCCTTAAAGTTGCTGTGCCCCATATTCTTGTAGAGGACGGGATACTCATATTGTTCGGGATGCAGATATCCATAAAAGGCGCCATCCACCGCGCGATATTCCCCGTCGGGACCTTTTTCGTCGTTCGTATAGTTGCCGACGTTGCAGACCAGCAGGTCTGCCAGCCCGTCGTTGTCGTAATCGAAGAAAAACGCTCCCGAGGAGTGCGCGGAGAGGTTCAGCCCAGCTTCCTTGGTGATGTCCTTGAAGTGGCCGTGCCCGTCGTTCTTGAAAAGCGCGTTGCCGCCGCGAACGGTGGTCACGAACAGGTCCTGGCTGCCATCATTATCAATGTCGCCGAATGCCGCGCTGATGCTGATCCGCCCCGGCAGGCCCACACCCGCTTCCTGGGTGATGTTCTTGAACTTGCCGCCGCCAAGGTTCTTCCACAACTCGTTGCCTCCCACCTCGTTCACGAAATAAATGTCGTAGAGCCCGTCGCCGTCCACGTCCGCCACCGCCAGGCCGTTGCCGTGATCGTACTGGCTGGGCTTCATGTCAATTCGCGTGTCCGCCACGCTGTGCTGAATGAACGTAATGCCGCTCTCCTTCACGCTATCAGTGAATTGAAAGTCGTGAAATACCTTGAACTGGCCGGCAGTCTCGAGTTGGGCCTTCTTGCGGGCCGCCAACGTGTCCACACCGATATCCGGGTCAGGGTAGCGCACCTCGACCGGCTTCGCCGGCTCACTCGACGGTGTTGCCCCCGCCGAAGATTGCGCCGCATCCTGTGGCGGCGCCGCCAGGCGGCTCACTTGTTGATTCGCCACGGAATTCGCCCACGGTGTCGTCCCGCGCGGCATGGCATGCTCCATCTCTTCCGCAGCGGGACCTTTCTTCTGCCCCGACAGCTTCAGCGCAGACCCAGCCAGGAACGCAGCCAGCACAAACACCACTCCGGCAATCCACACAATTCTGTAGTTCGCCATGTCGCCTAGTTCCTCCTCGCAGAAAAACAACGCGCCACCCGTTTACCGGGCGAAGTACATCTCAGGCCGTACAGTCGGGCAGCAGGGTCCGTTTGGCAACTTCAAAATCAATTCCTCAGCGGCTGAAGCCGTACTGCAAAGACAAAACTTATGCCGGACCTTCAGGTCCGACCCACAAAAAACTCGGAGTTACCACATAAACTACGCGGGGCCAGTACGGGAAACGCCATCAGATTATATCGGAACGCCCGCAATTTGTTAGACGAGTTTCGTTTCAATCCACGCGCCCCGCGCGGGGCGAGACATTTTCTTCACTACTCCCCAAACACCGATTTCCCCGCTCACGCGGTAACCTGACATGTGCCCCTTGGCTCCCCATAAGTCGGCTTGTAGGAAGTTTCACCCAGGTAGGTAGCGACAAACGCCCTTGCGGTCACTGACGAGCCGGCTCCCGGATGGTCGGCGATCAGAAAGTGACCCCAGATTGGCATTCCAAACTGACCCACCACCGGGATTCCTCAACCTATGGGAAATCTTACTTTCAATGGATGAGGGTGGGTGCCGGAGGCGTTCTCTGGAGGCTCGATCGCCAAAAGCCGGGGGCAACTCGGGTGCTTGCTTAAGTATCAATCCTTCTGTTACGAATGAAGGGAAACCCTGCCCGAGGAGGCATGATTAATGAAGAGCAAGGCAGGTCCGGGAACCTTCCTCGGTTCCGCGTTTTTTCTGTTTTTTCTTAGCGCTGTAATCCCCACTTTAGCTCAGTCGACCGGAGACGTGAGTTCCTCCCAAGCGCAGCAGCCTGCTGCCAGTACGGAGGCAAAGCCGGCGGCGGTCCCGGATACCGGCAAAGTGATCAAGACGAAGAGTTTCACACTGGAGGGAGAGAAGGTCTGGGTGGATACGGGAATCAGTTTGGAGCCGGGGCAGCGGTTCGTAGTGAGTTCGGAGGGATCGCTGCGTTACGCGGATGCCAAGGCGGATAACGGGCCGGGGGGATTGACGCGGGGATTCAAGGACTTGCTTCGGATCCTGCCGTACAACGGCGTGGGACGTGGAGCGGTGATTGGAAGAATCGGAGACGCGGATATTGCGCAGCCATTTGTGATTGGAGCGAAGAAGGAGATTGTGGCGCCGGTCAGCGGAAAACTGGCGCTGGGGATTAACCAGTCGGAGGTGGATACGGGGACGGGTTCGTACACGGTGAAAGTGGAAGTTTATGCCGTGGATTCCTCAACGCCGCGCGAAATTGCCAAAGAGGTTTCGAGTATTCCCGGAGTGGATAACAGTTTGTTTGAGAAGATTCCACGGCGCATCAGCGACAAAGAGGGAAACGCGGGAGACATGGTGAATTTTCTGATACTCGGCGACGAGGATCAGATGAAGAAGGTGTTCACCACCGCGGGTTGGGTGAAAGTGGATTCGGATGTGACGGAGACCGTGCTGGCGGGATTCATTGCCAGCCTGTCCAAGGAATCGTATCTGACGATGCCGATGAGCCAGCTGTATCTTTTTGGCAGGCCGCAGGATTATGGATGGGCGCACGCCGAGCCGATTACGGTGGTGGCTTCGAGGAATCACTTGCGGATCTGGAAGGCGCCGTTCACGGTGAACGGGCAGATGCTGTGGGTGGGCGCGGCGACGCACGACATTGGGTTTGAGAAGGATCAACGGAATAACGGGCTGACGCACAAGATCGATCCGGACATTGATCTGGAGAAAGATTACGTGCGGAAGACGCTTTCGAGCACGGGGCTGGTTGCGGAAGTGACGCACTTTTTGCCGAAGCAGCCGATGCTGGAGGCTCGGACGGCGACGGGAGGATCGTTTCACTCGAATGGGCAGGTGTTGGTGATGAAGCTAGTGGAGGCGGCGAAGAGCACTACCGCAAGCAACAAGTGAGGCGATTTCGTTGGAGAGTGCGGTGCTGGAGAAACCCAAGAGCACAGGCCCTTCGGTTTCAGTCAGGGCAAGCAGGAATGCCTGTGCCACATGGCGAGGCCGCACGGAGATGAGATTTAGGTTGGGTGGTGGAGTGTAAGTGGTAAAAGCGAAAGCTTTGCTTTCGCACTCAAAAGGTTGGCCACCTGAAGGTGGCCGCTACATTGGTCACTTAGGGGCGCGGAGGGATTTGCGGGGGAGGAGGGCGGTTTTGCCGTAGTGCTCGCCTTCGAGAATGCGGGTTTCGAACCAGCCCTGGGGGCCGTCGGCGGAGAGGACGCGCACGGGCTTTCCTACTTCAATCAGCAGAAGGCGATTGCTGGTGATCATCATGGAGACTCCGACGTCGTCGCCGAGGAAGATGAGGCGTTGCCATTCGTCGCGGGAGTTTGCGTCCACGGGTGCGAGGACGCACTGGATGCCATCTTCTGCGAAAACGGAAAATATTTTTCCTGCCAGAGCAGTGGATCGCGGCGGATTTCTTGCTGCACTCGCCTCGTTAGATTCCAAATGGCCGATGAAGCGGTAGCCTTTTTTCGGCAATGTTTCGATCAAGCCCGGTTTTGCGGGATTGTCGCCGAGGGCCTGGCGGAGTTTCTTGATTGCGGTGTTCAGGCCGTGCTCAAAATCCACAAACGTGTCAGCCGGCCACAACTTCGATTTTAATTCCTCACGACTGATTACTTCACCGGGTTTTTCGATCAATGCGCCGAGCAATTGGAGCGGGAGCAGTTGGACTTTGACTTTTTTGCCGCGCTTGTAGAGTTCTCCCGCGCGCGGGTCGAGGGAAAAGGGACCGAAGCGCAGCCGGCAGGAATCGTCGGGAATGGAGGAATTGGCCATATTTTCTTGATTCTTTGGACTATAGCAAAAAGCTGGAGGATTGCGGAAGGGAATTGGCAGAGTGAGCAACCGGGCAGCTCCGCGCGCGCGAAGAGATTGCAGGGCTTCCTGTAAGTATTTTGCGTTCAGGCGATTAGAACGGGGTTGGAGTTCATGGAAAATGCACCAGTTGTTCACCCGGCGGGTATTGTTCTTTCGCGGACGTCGGAGCAAAGTGCGCAATGTCAATGGATGAGAGGACAGGTCGCTCGAGTCCAAAGATGAAAGGGAATACCCGAGGAGCTTCCATGTACCCGCTCAACCAAGTGCAGCCCAAAATCAGGCCGGCGGTTCCAAGAGCCGGTGGAGCGGCTAAGAGAAATCTGCGAAGTGCGAAGACTTCTGACATACGAGCTTTTTTGAGTGAATTGAAGATGCTGCCGCACAGCCAACGCAAAGTTTTATGCAAATTATTGAAGCGGGCCGCAGCGGCGGCTCCACGAAAGGTCTCCGTAGTACGCCCCGCAGTTTCCCACCAAACAAAGAAGCCCTAACCCACCCCCGAGGTTGGCGAGCAGTTGCGGCGCCAGCTTCGGGACCCTGAACCAGACGAAGCCCGGGAGTCATCCCGGGCTTCGCTCTTTTTGGTTGGAATAATGCGAAGAGAAAACCAAGAGCGCCCGCCCCGTAAAACCATTCGGGGTGCAAAATGCGCACCTCAGAAGGCGGCCGCTACAAAGGCTGGAGTAACCCAAGACGGGCGGGCCCTTCGGGGAAACTCAGGGCGAGCGAGCCCCTCCCCTACAAAGGAAGAGCTGCAGCAGAAATTGTGGGCTAGACCGCTTTGCTTTGGGCGTTGGTTGATTCGGAATCGGCGGGGAGAGGGTAGAGGCGGAGGAATTCGGGATCGTCGTGCAAGAGGGCCAGATCGGGGTCGCGGCGGGCCCAGACGGAATCCTTGAAGCCGGCTTCCCAAGCTTTTTTGATGGTTTCGAGAGCTTCACGTTTTCGTTTCAGGATGGCGTAGGTGCAGGCGGCGTTGTAGAGGATGGAGGCTTCGTTGGCGCGGAGGGTGATGGCCATGTTCAGTTCGCGGATGGCGTCTTCGACGCGATCGAATTCGGCGTAGTCCGTGGCCATCAGGACGCGCGCGCGGGCATCTTCGGGAACCTGCTTGAGGTGATTTTCGAGGGCGGCGATGCGGCGGAGCAGAAGATTCCTGTGCGCATCTTTTTTGCCAAGCGCGCCGAGGGAGTTGACGACAGGAACATACACGTTATAGTCCTCGCCGCTGACTTCGAGCGCGGTTTCCATCACATTGATCACTTCCTGGTAACGCCCGGCGGAAAACAGCGCGCGGCAGAGGAGATAATAGGCACCTTCACAGTCGCGCTTGCGCTCGATGGCTTTTTCGACCATGCGAACGGCTTCGTCGTGAAGCTCGGTGGCATAAAGCACCCAGGCCTGGCTGACCATCACTTCCGGCAAATCCCAGCGCAGAGCAACCGCTTTTCCGGAGGCGTTGCGGGCGCGCTCCACCCAGATGGCGTCGCGGCTGTAATTGCAATAGAACATCGCGCAGGCATTGGCGCAGGCGGCGTAGGCCAGGGCGAAGCTGGGATCCATGGCAACGGCGTTTTCGAACATCTGGAGCGCGAATTCCAGGTCCTGGCGGGTCTGGCGGCGGGCGTAGCGCTTGCCGCGGAGATAGAGGTCGTATGCCTGAAGATTCTCGGTCGGCTTGGTGGCGAGGTCTTCGAGTTCCTGCTGGGAGAGCGTAACGCGGAGGGCCTCGGCGATTTTGCGGGCGATTTCGTCCTGGACTTCGAAGACGTCTTTCATCTCGCGGTCGTAGCGTTCCGACCACAAGGGGAACTCGGTCTGCGTGTCGACGAGTTGCGTGGTAATGCGCAGGCGGTTGCCGGCGCGGCGGAGAGTGCCCGTGAGGACAAAGGCGGCGCGGAGCAGGTTTCCGACCTGGGAGGGAGTGGCGGATTTGTCGCGGAAGGCTAGCACCGTGGGACGCGAGAAAGTGTTCAGGCCGCGAATTTTGGAGAGCTCGGTGATGATGTCTTCGGTGATGCCGTCGCGGAGGTACTCGTCTTCTTTCGCGGCGCTGAGATTTTCAAAGTAGAGGACAGCGACGGACTTCGATCCGGTTTTGGGAACACCGGATTTTGATTCGTTGAGTTCGGCGGCGCGCTTGACACCGGAATCGAGATTGCGTTTCAGGCGGTTCAGGTCGGTCTTTAGCTCCGTGGCGGACTGGCAGCGGAGAGTTCGGTCTTTTTCCAGCAGTTTAGAAATGATGCGGCTGAACTCCGCAGGCAAGGCAGGATTCAATTGGTCCAAAGGCTGGGGGTCGCGATTCAGGATGGCGTCGAAGATCACAGCGGAGGTATCGCCGGCAAACGGCAATACGCCGCCGGCCATTTGGTAGAGCACGGAGCCGAGAGAGAAAAGATCGGTGCGAGCATCCACCAACTGGCCGCGCGCCTGCTCTGGAGACATGTACGAGGCTGTGCCCATGGCCACGCCGGGAGAGGTCAGCTGGTGCTGGGGTTCGATCTTGGTGGAGTTGTGCTCGCCGGCCTGCAGGTCTTCAGGTTCGATCTTCACGAGCCCGAAGTCCATGATTTTTACCTGGCTGCGATCGGTGATGAAGATGTTGGCGGGCTTGATATCGCGGTGGACGATGCCCTTGGCGTGGGCGGATTCGAGGGCGTCAGCGATTTGCGTGGCGATGGGGAGAAGCTTGTCCATGGAAAAGGTCACGCGGCCGAGCATGTGGGCGAGGGTTTGGCCTTCGAGGAGTTCCATGACCAAGAAATTCTGGCCGTCGACATTCTCGATGGAGTGGATGGTGCAGATGTTGGGATGGTTCAGAGCCGAGGCGGCGCGGGCTTCGCGCTGGAAGCGCTCGCTGAGCTGGGTGTCTTGCGCCATCTGCTCCGGGAGAAATTTCAGGGCCACGCGGCGCCCCAGACGGGAGTCTTCGGCTTCGTAGACGACGCCCATGCCGCCGCTGGCGATCTTGCGGGTGATCTTGTAGTGAGAAAGGGTCTGACCGACCCGGGACTCGCGATCCGACATGGTTTTTCGATACTAAGCAACGCGGTTGCGGCGGTCAAGAAGGGCTTTCCGAGAGCCACTAAGCGGTTATCGAGGGGGCTAATGCCTGCACCGCCACCGCGAATTATAACCGGCGGATTGGAGTCAGGAATTTGCGACGGAGACCGTGCCCGCCATTAGAATCGGCGTCACCAGATTTGCAGCAGTGGCAACAAATTCCTCCGCGGGGATACGCTCGGGCGAATTCACCCACTGCTTCGCGGCACCGTAAATTGCCCAGCTCGCTGCGGCCGCGATCATCTCGGGCGGAATGTTGCGCTCCACGGGGTGTTTTTTGTATCCGTCCATCAAGATGACGCGAATCTGGTCGATTACAGTTCCCTCAACGAAGGCTTCGAACTGGCGCTGTTTTGAGGAGTGCGACTTTTGCAGTTCGGCAAGATAGTCGCAGACGGCGAGGATGGTGGGGTGAAATGCAGTGGCGCAGGTGCCGTCAAAGCGGACTTTCCGACAATCGAGGAGCTGGAGAAAACTGACGCGAATGAGTTCTTCGAGGAGCGCGAACTTGTCGGGGTAGTGGGCATAGAAGGTCGCCCGGTTTAACGTGGCGGCTTCGGTGATGTCCTGGATGGTGATCTTGTCGAACTCTTTCTCTTCCAGGAGGCGCTTGAGGGCGTCCTGCAGGAGTTGGCGGGTCCTGCGGATGCGCGGATCGAGTTTTTCGCAGTCCTGGTGAAGCATACCTACTCCTAGCCTCCTAGATAGGCATTATAGCAGATTAACCCAAGTGTTGACTAACAGACAGGTGTTGCGGTAATGTATGCAACAGATGTTGTGTATGCTGCATCTGACTGTTAAGGAGATTTTATCATGGCTACCTTGCTTAAAGTTGATTCCAGCCCAATGGGCGAACACTCGATTTCCCGAAAATTGACCGCGCAGTTTGCCGGATCCTGGCGAAAGGCTCATCCTGGCGGCGAAGTGATCTCGCGTGACCTGACCAGGACGGAACTTCCGCCGGTGAATGGCATGTGGGTCGGAGCGGCGCATACTCCCGAAAATTCGCACAGCCGGGAACAACGGGAGGCACTGGCTGTTTCCGATACGCTGATCGCAGAACTGCAGAAAGCGGATGAGTATGTCTTCGGAGTTCCCATGCACAATTTCAGCATACCTTCCACATTGAAGCTTTGGATCGATCAGGTGGCGCGTGCGGGAAAGACTTTTTCGTATGGGGCTGACGGACCGAAAGGGTTGCTGACCAGCAAGAAAGCAACTCTACTGATTGCGAGCGGCGGAGTCTATGAGCAGGGGACGGCGATGGAATCGCTGAATTTTGTGACTCCTTATTTGCGGGCGGTGTTTGGCTTCCTCGGTGTTACGGATGTTACCATCATCGCCGCGGGAGGGACGGCTCAATTGATGAGCGGCAAGGTGGATCCGCAAACTTTTCTTGCACCTTCGCTTGAAAAAGTACAATCTCGCGCGAGTCTCTGAGCACGAAATCTCGGCACACGGAGAAGAACATGAAAATCGCATCTTTAATTGCACGCTTGCTGTTGGGGCTGATCTTTTTGGTATTCGGCCTGAACGGATTCCTGCACTTCATCAAGGCGCCGATGCCCGAGGGGATTGCGGGGCAGTTTGCCGGCGCCCTTTTTGGTACGAAGTACTACGTGGTGATCTTCGGGGTGCAGGTGATCAGCGGCGTTTTGTTCCTGGTGGGCCGCTTTGTGCCGCTGGCGGTGGTGCTGATTGGTCCCGTAATCGTGAATATCCTTTGCTTTCACGGATTGCTGGGGGCACCCGGCCTGCCGATGGCGATCGTCGTGGCCCTGCTGTGGGCGATTGTAGCGATCCGCAATAAACAACATCTGGCGGGAATTTTCGTGCAGCGCACGGAGTAACCGCAAAACACATTTACCGCTCGATCCCACGGAGGCGCGCGCCACTGCCAAGGACGTCGTGTGTCTGTGTGGGCCCGGGCCGAGGGTCCGCTGCAATCAAAAGGAGTCAGAACCATGCAAATTGGCGTTGATAGCTTTGCGGCTGCAATTTCCGACCCAGCCAGCGGGTTAACGCTAAAGCCCGTTGAGCTGATGCGGCAACTGCTTGAGGACATTGAGCTGGCCGATCAAGCGGGACTCGACGTTTTCGGGATTGGCGAGCATCACCGGGCGGAGTTTCTTGATTCCGCTCCGGCGGTGATTCTTGCCGCCGCTGCGGCGCGGACCAAGAAAATTCGGCTTACCAGCGCGGTTACCGTGTTGAGCGCGGCGGACCCCGTGCGGGTGTTCCAGGAATTTGCGACGCTCGACCTGATCTCGCAGGGCCGCGCAGAGATTGTTGCGGGCCGCGGATCCTTCGTCGAGTCCTACCCGCTTTTCGGGCTGCGGCTGGAAGATTACGATTCACTTTTCGCGGAAAAACTGGAGCTTCTCCTGAAGATTCGAGAAAGCACGAAAGTGAATTGGTCGGGAAAGCACCGCGCGGCGTTGACAGGCCAGGCCATCTACCCGCGGCCGCTGCAGGATGAGCTGCCGATCTGGGTTGGAGTGGGCGGCACCCCTACATCTTTCGTTCGCGCGGGAATTCTTGGGCTGCCCCTGATGGTCGCAATCATTGGGGGTGAGCCGGAACGATTCCGTCCGCTGATCGACGTATACCGTGAGGCCGGGCGCCGGGCGGGCCACTCGCCTGAACGGCTGCGCGTGGGTCTGCACATGATTGGGTTCCTGGGGGATTCCACGAAGCAAGCCGCGGACGACTTTTTCCCGGGTTACGCACACACGTTCACCGAAATCGGCAAGGAACGCGGATGGGCGCCGGCAACGCGATCGCAGTATGACGCCCTGCGCGGGCCCACGGGCGCGTTGCTGATTGGCGATGCCAAAACGGTTTCAGAGAAAATCCTCTATGTGAACGAAGTGCTCGGGGGGATCTCGCGGCTTACCTTTCAAATGGGGGTGTCGACACTTCCGCACCCGAAGATGCTGCACGCGATCGAAATTCTCGGGACACGCGTGGCACCGTTTGTACGCAACGAGGTTGGTGCCATCACTGTGCGCGCTTGAGCCGTGGGAGCAACCCACACTTGATGGGAATCGGGCGCTACGGGTTATTTAAGGAACGGCACGAGGAAGTGGTAAAGGCCCGCACCGAGGAGCGCGGCGCCCGGGATCGTCAATAGCCAGGCCCCGACGATGTGCCGCGTGACGCCCCAGCGAACAGCCGTCAGGCGGTGGGCGGCGCCGACGCCAACAATCGCACCAGTGATGGTGTGGGTGGTGCTGACGGGGATTCCAAAGCGCGCGGTGGTGAACAACGTGAGCGCCCCGGCCGTTTCGGCAGCGAAGCCACCAAATGGAGTCAGCTTGGTGATGCGCTGGCCCATTGTTTTGATGATTCGCCATCCCCCGGCCATCGTGCCACCAGCCATCGCCAAGTGGCAACAAATGATGACCCAGTAGGGCACCGCATAATCCTTCATCAAACCCCCAGCGACCAATGCGGCGGTGATGATGCCCATCCCTTTTTGGGCGTCATTGGTGCCGTGCCCGAGACTGTAGCCTGCCGCGGAGATCAACTGAAGTCGCCGAAACCAGCGATCGACTTTGCGGGGCCTTTGGTTTTTCACGATCCATGTGGTGATAACCGTTACCAGGATAGCCACCACCATGCCGATGACCGGTGAGAGAAAAATAAAGAGTACCGGTTTTGACCAGCCATGAAGAATGAGCGCTTTGAATCCAGCATGAGCGACAGCCGCGCCGCCATAGCCGCCCATCAGCGCGTGAGACGAACTGGTAGGCAAGCCTAGGGTCAAGGTAATCAGATTCCAGATAATCGCTCCCAGGAGACCGGCGAGAAGCACTTTCTCGTTGACTAGCTCGATATGAACCATTCCTTTGCCGATGGTGGCGGCCACCGCCGTACCGAATACGAACGCCGCAACGAAGTTCCAGAAAGCCGCCCATAGCACGGCGCGGAAGGGAGTCAGGACGCGCGTGGAAACGACGGTGGCGATGGAATTGGCGGCGTCGTGCCAGCCGTTCGAAAATTCAAAGGCCAGGGTCAGAAAGATAGTTATCAGTACGAGAACGAATCGGCTCACGGGGATCAGGCGTTCTTCAGGATGACGCTCTCGATCACGTTCGAGACGTCTTCACACTTGTCAACGGCGGTTTCAATCACTTCAAAAATCTCTTTCCACTTGATGATCTGGACAGGGTCCTTTTCTTCCTCGAAGAGCTGTGCGATCAGGGTGCGGCAGATGCGGTCGCTTTCATTTTCCAGGCGGTTGATTTCGATGACGTGCTGCAGCGCCTTGTCGGGAGACTCCATGGCGTGGACGGCGCAGGAAAGCTCGACGGTGGCAGCGGCAAGGACCTTGGTGAGTTCGATCGTGCCGGAACGCACGTGGTCGATGCGATAGAGGACAAAGCGGCTGGCGGCGGCGTCGATCAGGTCGATGACGTCGTCCATGGTGCCGCAGAGTTCGTGCATGTCTTCGCGGTCAAATGGAGTGATGAAGGTCTGGTTGAGCTTGCGGAAGATCTGGTGGGTGATTTCGTCACCCTGGTGCTCGATGGCCTTCACTTTCTGAACCTGTTCAGGGACACCGGTGTAGTGCTCGAGCATGCTGGTGAACGTGTTGGCCCCGCAAACGATGTTTTCGGCTTGTTTGCGAAAGAGGACGAAAAAATCCCCATCGCGCGGCATGAAGCGCTGCAAGAATCCAGGCATGTGAACGGCTCCCCCTGAGGAGCAAAGTTAAGACCGGTTCAGTCTAATCGAGGGAGCACCAAGGCACAAGAAAACCGAGGGGGTGGAGAGGACGATGTC
>Ga0210405_10002383_pt1 | contig 19623 bp, 13 predicted proteins | sample IncBWH11MmetaG_FD_155492 | JGI IMG/M metagenome (GOLD analysis project Ga0210405, IMG submission 155492) | Forest soil microbial communities from Barre Woods Harvard Forest LTER site, Petersham, Massachusetts, United States - Inc-BW-H-11-M | ecosystem: Environmental > Terrestrial > Soil >... | reverse complement strand
CAGTCGATTTCGAAAGTTTATACCCTGGCAATGGCCATGGAAGAACTGGGCTACGACAAAGTCTTTCAGCGGATTGGTTCAGAGCCGACGGGCAGGGCATTCAACTCCGTCACTGCCGTGGTGGAGATGCCCACACACACCGGCAATCCGCTGGTTAACGCTGGGGCCATTGCCACCACCAGTCTCATTTCCGGCAAGGATGCAAACGAAAAATGGAAAAACATCCTGGATTTCTACAGTAAGGTAGCGGGCGAAAAATTGTCCTTGATTGATGAAGTTTACAAATCGGAAGCGGCTACAAATGCTGGCAACAAAGCGCTCTCCATGCTCCTGGCCAAGTACGAGCGCATCTATGCCGATCCGTTTGAATCGGTGGACATTTATACAAAGCAGTGCTCTGTGGGCGTGAATGCAACGCAACTGGCGCGCATGGGCGCGGTGCTTGCCAATAACGGCAAGAATCCGGCGACTGGCGAGCAGGTCATCAAGAGCCAAGACGTACCTTACATCTTGTCCGCGATGACAATGGCCGGGCTCTATGATTCCTCCGGCTGGTGGGCTTGGCATGTGGGCCTTCCTGCCAAGAGCGGTGTGGGCGGTGGAATTGTGGCGATCATTCCCGGCAAGGGCGCCATTGCCGTATTTGCGCCTCGCCTCGATGAAGCGGGAAATAGTGTGAAAGCACAAAAAGTCATTGAATACGTCGGCGACAAGCTGGACTACAACCTCTACTCGCCGAGTTCGGTCGGAGTGAAGTAATGCCTGATGACTGGCCCGACGCGCTGGACGGAGCAAACGACCGATGAAACTTCTGGGTCGCAGAGGGGCGGCGAGCCCGCCAATCGTTTTCACATACCAAGGGACGCGCCTATGAAACGCCCAAAGTGGATGGGCATTTTGCTGCTGTTCTGGATGTTGTTCCTGACCTGCTGTTCGGACTTCGCGAACGCCCAGAGTGCGGCTGCAGTGACGGATAACGCAACAAACACCGCCAAAAATGCGTCGGAACTGATTGACAAGCTGGACCGGCTGGTCGAGCAGAACCGCCAGCTTGAAAAGCAAAACCAGGCGTTGATGGAGGAGATTAATTCGCTCCGGCAGTTTCTCCCAAAACAGCCCGTTTCGCCAACGGGCACGGTCCCGAAAGACTCAGCAACTACTAAGGATCTCAGTACTGTTTCGGACGGTGCCAGCCTGCACAAAGAATCAGGTGATGTCGCACCACTTTCTGCGAAAACATCGGATCCCGACGTATTAAGCGCCAGCGTCGGCGATACCAAAGATGCCATGCGTGCGCAGGGAGAATCGAAGACGTGGGGCAAATACACGCCGAATCTTGGTTTCAAGGTGGCCAACACTGAGTACGGTGACCTGAGTGTCAGTCTCTACTCCTATGGCCGCTACCTGAACCAACTCGGACTCAATTCCACATATACCGACGCCTTTGGCAACGTCAAAAATGTTCAGCGACGCCAGGATTTCCAGCTCAACAAGGTCCAGATTAAATTTCTCGGGTGGCTGCTGGACGAAAAGTTTCGCTACTTCCTCTATGCCTGGAGCTCCAACGCTTCACAGGGTTTGGGTGCCCAGGTGGTGCTCGCTGGAAACCTAAGTTACTCGTTCAACAAGGCCTTCAGCGTGGGCGCTGGGATCCGGTCCCTTCCGGGAACCCGGAGCGTCGAGGGGAATTTCCCATTTTGGCTCGGAGTGGATACCCGCTTAATCGCCGACGAGTTCTTCCGCCCCTCCTACAGTTCAGGTGTTTGGGCTTCGGGGAAAATCGCCGGCCGGTTGGACTACATCGCGATGATCGCCAACAACCTGAGCACCTTGGGAGTCAGCGCGGCACAGCTCAACAATGGATTTAATACCGTCTCGACCTCCCTTGTTTGGACGCCCACCACCAGCGAGTTTGGACAGAGCTTTGGCGACTTCGAACATCACGAAAAGTTGGCCGCTCGCCTCGGGGCCCACTTCACTCGTAGCGACGAGGACACGCAGGAACAACCCAACAGCAACCAATTCGAGAACACACAGATTCGCTTCGAAGACGGCACGGTCATCTTCACGCCCAACATCTTTGGGGCGGGCGTTGTAGTAACCGATGTGACCTACAAGATGGCGGACTTTGACGCTGGTCTGAAGTATCACGGCTTTTCCCTGGAGGGCGAATATTTCTTGCGCTGGCTCGACCACTTCAAAGGCCCAGGCACCGCGGGTCTTCCCACGATTTTCAGCCACGGATTCCAGATGCAAGCCTCCGCCATGGTCTTGCCGAAGTACTTGCAGCTTTATCTTGGCGGATCGACTTTGTATGGCAAGTACGGTAATCCTTGGGATTTTCGGGCGGGAGTGAACTACTTCCCATTCCATAACAAAGTGGTGCGGTGGAATAGTGAATTTCTTTACCTGAACCACTCTCCGGTTGGCTACACCGCCGTTCCATTTGCACTTGGCGGCAACGGACCCGTTTTCCATACAACGCTTGAGGTCGCCTTTTGAGCGGTCGAATGACATCAGCTTTCTTTCAGGAGTTTCGAGTCAAGAGTCCCGGGCTTCCGAAATCGAGATTAAAGGAGAGGTTTATGAACCAGTTCAATTCACACAGAATTCCACTAATTACCGCTCTGACGTTTAGCTTGATCGTATTGTTCAGTACGAGCACGGCCGGGCAGTCCACAAAAGTGGAAGGGATCATCAAAGGACGGAACGGCGACACCATGATTATTCAGTCCTCGAGCGCTCCGAACCTTGTGGTTTTGCTGACTGACAGCACGCAGGTCGGTCAGGTGCAGGGAGTATTCAAGGCCCGCAGGAAGCAAATGTCGATGGCGGCGCTCGTTCCGGGCCTCCAGGTCAAAGTAGAAGGGACCTACGACACCAAGAATCAACTCGTGGCCAGCTCCGTCTCCTTCAAAGGCAACGATCTGGAAGACGCTGAAAAAATTCAAGCTGGTATGCACGAAACGAAGGTGCAAGTGCAGCAAAACCAAGCGGAGCTGGAAAAACACAATGCGGAATTGAAAGCGCAGAATGAAGCCTTACAACAACAGCAAGCGCAATTGACCGAACACCAGGCCAAGATCGCTGCAAATAAAGCGGCCGTTGACGCTGCCATTGCGCGCTTCGGCCAGTTAGACGATTACTATATCTTTGATGAGCTAGCGGTTTATTTCGACAACGGCAAGATCAAAGTGGATCCGAAGTACAACCCTCAACTGGCTGCTCTGGCGGACAAAGCCAAGACCATCGACGGTTACATGATCGAGGTGAAAGGCTACGCCTCGTCCGTCGGGAGCGTGAGCCTCAATCAGCGACTCAGTGAGGACCGCGCCAATGCGGTGACCAATATTCTGGTTCAGCAGGGACACATTCCCCTCACCAGAATGCTGGCGCCAGGTGCTATGGGAGAGAGCCATCAGGTCGGCAACGATAAGACGGCGGAAGGGCAGGCGGAGAATCGCCGCGTAGTAGTCCGTGTTCTGCAGAACAAAGGAATCGCGGGAATCTAGACAACCCGCCCATCGAGCAAGGCGCGCATGGCGGCTACCAGTCGAAAGGCTGCAGAAGTTGCAGACCGTCTCCACTTGAGTGAGGACAGTAATTCGAAAAGGTCTGACTATGCAAACGCAACAAACTGGGCTCCTCAAATGGAGGTTCAGCAATGCCTTTCTCGCCGGGGCGCTTTGTCTTTTTGCCTCGACACGGCTTTCCGTACAGGGGCCGCCTGCCAAGCAGGTTGCCCCCTATGAGCTCAACGACGTTCACTTCCACCTGACGAATTACATACAGAAGGGAGCGGAGATTCACGACTTCCTTGCGATCATGGGAAGTAAAGTGGGGCGCGTAGCTCTTTTCGGTATTCCGTTGCAACAACAATGGTCCTACCAGAATTCCGGCGACTTCGCTCCAACCTACTATCTTCAGACAGACGCCCCACTCTACTACTACTCCTTCACCGACGCCTACATTGCCATGGCATACAGATCAATCACGCCGGAACAGCAGGCTCGGCTCGATCCCATGATTACGGGCTTCAACCCCGCGGATATGTATGCAACCGATCATATCCGGCGCGTGTTGCAGACGTTTCCCGGAGTATTCACCGGCATCGGCGAATTCACGATTCACAAGGAGTTTGTTTCGTCGAAAATTTCGGGCGAAACGGCCAGCCTGACGAATCCGGCACTGGATCGGATTCTGGATTTTGCTGCGGAAGCCGGCTTGGTTGTCCTGATCCACAATGATGTGGACGTTCCCTTTCCCAAGGAAGGTGCGGAGCCTGTCTATCTGAACCAAATGAAGGCGCTCCTCAAACGGCACCGGAACGTCCCGATTATCTGGGCACATTGCGGCGTGGGGCGCATTGTTCGTCCTGTGAAGCAACATACTGGCATGCTCGAATCCATTCTCAGTGATCCAGGGATGCGCAACGTGTATTTTGATATTTCCTGGGACGAGGTTGCGAAATATATCGTTGCAAGCCCTGAATCCGTTCAGATCACTTCCGATCTCATCAACCGCTATCCGGATCGCTTTCTTTTTGGCACCGACGAAGTCGCTCCTGCAAATCAGGAAAAGTACCTGCGGGTCTACCACCAATACGAACCGTTGTGGAAAGCACTTTCTCCGGAGGCGAGCGCTAAGGTCCGAAAGGTCAATTACGAACGGCTATTCGACGAAGGCCGCCGGAGAGTCCGTGCCTGGGAAGCGGCCAATTCGAAAGGACAAAGTTCACAGTAACTGTTCATCCGCAACCGCATTGTGCTATGTCATCTCGATGCACTTCAAGACCACTCAAAGTGATGACTGTAATTGTTGAGGCAGCTCCTTTCCCGCGGCGCTACCATTCATCTATCGCTTGAAACTCACTTCGACTTTCGACAGCCCGAGATATTTTTAGGTGCGTTTTGCCGGATACTGGGCTGCCCTTGCTATCACGCGTACCGCAGCGCTCGCGCAATGGATAAGGTATTTCCCTGCGTAACAAGCGAGTATGACCACAAAAATTCCAAGAGCCAGCGAGACGAACCCTATGCTGAAGCATAGCCAACAAACCAGAAGTTCCTGTAAGTGGTAGGAAGACAAGTTGAGTCCCACGACCAACCCGACGGCCGTGAATGCCAGAAGAGATATGACAAGTTTGGAATAACGAGCCGCGTTCACGATATAAAACTCCAAAGCATCGAGTTCAAGCCTTCCCCGCGTTAACGACGGAATTTGCCGCGGCAAGGCAATTGCTCCGCGCCTGCACAGCTACGTGTACGCAGTCACTTACTAGGCTGGTGTTGCCGACTTCAACGAAGCGTAGGTCGAGAACCGCGTAGTCTTCGGCGTCGGCTTCGCTCTTGGCTTCGATCAGTTCCATAGCATGTCCCTTAAGCTTCCAGCCCACGACAGAAAAGAGCTTGTGCACCTGTTTCTTTTAAGCGCGTTGCATGAGCCAGGCGACTAGGGATTTCCCTAGTTGTTGAGTTTTGGAGGGCGGCAGTACATTTCCGTGTGAATTCAGGAACCAAAACAGGAGAGGCAACTATGCACCGGAAAACGATTGTCGCAAGTTTAGTGGGGTTGTTCTTACTAGCATCGATCGCGGCTGTTGGCGCGAGCGGCGACGAAGTGAAAGGAATGATCATTTCCCGCACGGGCGAAACGTTGATCGTGAAGGGTTCGAACGGGAACACGACTGTGGTCCTGACCGGTAACACCACAACGAAGGACGACAGGGGGCTCTTTGGTTTGGAGAAACAGCACTTGTCCGACATCGTGCTGATACCCGGACTCAAAGTGAAGGTGGACGGAACGTCCGAAGGTGGCCAGTTTGTGGCCAAAACGATTACCGTCGATGGCGACGACTTGGAAACGGCCGAGATGATCCAGTCTGGCTTGCATCCCACCGCAGAGCAAGTCGCTGCCAACGTGCAGAAACTCGAAGCCCACCAGGCGGAACTCGCGGGCCACAAGGAGAGTATCGAGGCGAACAAGCAGAACATCGCGACCAACCAGCAGAATGTCGCGGCCAACAGACAGAAGATTGAAGAGAACGAAAAAGACATCGAGGAGAACACGAAACGGTTTACCGCTTTGAGCGAATATGACGTAAAGGCCGAGGCAACCGTAAAATTCGCTACCGGCAGCTCCAAGATCTCCGCCGCTGACGAGGAAGAACTCAAGAAGTTGGCGGGAACTGCGACTGGCCTTACTGGATATATCATCGAAGTGACAGGCTATGCTGACGCGACCGGCAGCGCTGCCATGAACACAAAGCTGAGCGAAGACCGCGCGAAGGCGGTGGTCATCTATCTGGTTCAGCAGGGAAGCGTACCGATCCGGCATATCGTGGCACCTGGCGCGATGGGTGAGTACGGAGCAGCGGCACCGAACGAGACCAAGGCTGGGCGGGCCGAGAACCGCCGGGTTGAGGTTAAAGTCCTGGTAAATAAGGGCATCGCCGGTAAATAGGGATCCCTTTTCCAACGATGGACAATTCCACCTTGCGCGCTGCTTTCTGCCCCAGAAAGCAGCGCGCGTGTTTTGGGCTTCAACCTGTTCCACGCCCACTTTCTTGAGAACACGATTGCGCCGCGTGTAACCCCACCCGCGATTCATTCGCGCCGATCTTGAAGAATCCATGCTTCAGACAGGCTCATGAGTGACTAGGGGTTTCCCTAGGTGACAGGGGACGCTTTGTTGGATATCGTGTGCCCCAATTTGCTGAGAGGCGCTTCGCCACCCACGTTCGTTGACCGCCCAGAAAGGCCAGGCATTATGAGGAATCTTTCCTCACTGGATTCACGCCCGCGTTTTCTAATTGCGGATGACCATGCGATGTTCGCTGAGGCATTGCGTGTCTATCTGGAAAAGACTTATACCGTAGTCGGCGTGGTGCTCGACGGCCGCGCCATGGTGGACGCAGCCGTTCGACTTGAGCCGGACGTGATTATTGTGGATGTTGGGATGCCGTTACTAAATGGCTTGGACGCGGCACGTAGGACCAGGGAGCAAGTTCCAAACGTCAGATTCATATTCTTGACCATGCAAGATGATCCGAATCTTGCGGCTGCCGCTCTTGAACTTGGGGCAATTGCCTTTGTCCTTAAACACTCGGCCGGACCAGAATTGCTGAAGGCCATTGACCATGTTTTGCACGGCCAGTCCTACCTGACACCCAAGTTGCGGTCCGTGGATTGGGTCCAAAACAAAACTAGGGCGAGACAGTTCTCAAAGGAAATGACTTCCCGACAAAGAGATGTGGTTCAAATGCTAGCGGAGGGACGACCCATGAAAGAGATCGCTGGGCTCCTGGACCTAAGCGAAAAGACAGTGGAGTTCCATAAGCACCACATCATGGACGCTTTCAATCTCAAGAGCAACGCCGACATGGTTTTGTTCGCCTTGAGGCGTGGCCTGATCTCGGTCAATATTGAGCCCCGCATGCGCGTGGGGGCTGTGCGGAGCACCGGACAATGCTCTCGCCTCCCCGTTAGGGCCTAGCGCTTTCCAGAGTCGAGCGGCGTTTTTTCCGAAGTTGAAACAATTCAGAACTCAAGCTTTAATGCTAGTTGGATGACACGAGGATTTACAGCCGTGCTACTAATGACGCCGAATGTCGGTGAGGTGAAGTTAGTATCCGGATTGGCAAACTGGGGATGATTCAGCGTATTGAAGAACTCGGCACGAAATTGAACGCTGCTTTTCTCTATCGGCCAATTGACGAGTACAGTTTTTGAAAATGCGAGATCCAGGTTCGCTTGTCCGGGACCGTCTACAATTCCGGTCCCACTGTTGCCAAACGCCGTTCCTATGCCATCCGCACCAATAATTGGCGGACTCGTAAAACAGGCGGCATTGAAATAGCCTCCCAATTTCGACTCCACCGCCCCTCCCTTGACCAGTTGGCTTTTCGAGCAGGTTCCGCTCAACTGCGCTCGGTCCTCGCTTATCCCAAAGACATTGTTGGCATTGGTGTCGGAGATGGTGAGAGCGCTGCCCGATTGAATCGTAACTATCGCAGCTACATCCCACCCTCCTAGAACCACCCGTTCGAGTCCTTCTTGTGGACTGGGGAGACTCCATATTGCACTCAAAACGAATCGATGGGTGCGATCATAGCTGGCGCGCCCCCATCGCTGTTCGGGAGAGTTTTGGTCTCCTAATGTCAGTGCATTTCCTGCCGCCGTTGAGTTAATGTCGGCGCCATCGGTGTCCAGAGTCTTCGAGAAGGTGTAGGAGGCGAGGAATTGAAGGCCGTGTGCTAACCGCTCGGTCAGGCTCGCTTCCAGCCCGTTGTACCAGGAACTGCCCTCTGATTCGAATTCGCGAAGGGAGTCGGGGCGTATTCCACGAATGGGAACCCGCAGTCCGAGGTTAGCCAACGTGTTTGAGGTTACGCTATTGATCGGGTGCCTTGGAGATGCATCGAGCGCCTGGTTCAGCGAACGGAAGCGCTGCAGGTGTGTTCCCCGGGCGCCCACGTATCCGATTTCCAAGAGCCAACCTTGCTTCACTTCTACCTGCGTGTTCAACGAGAACTGTTGCACCATTGCCGGCCGAAAGTTGGGAGCCAGAGCATTGACCGAGGAATGCGTGGTTGGAGAATAGGGCTGAAACACTGGAAATGAATCGGCAGTAGGGAATGGTTGTGCAAAGGGTGCTTGAAATGTCGCGGCCGCATTTGTCAGTCCTGTGTTGATTCGGGTCAAGGAAAAAGGCGCAGCAAGCACGGATTGTGTAGAAGTTTGGCCGGTTGGCCGGGAATAGTAGATGCCATACCCTGCTCGCAGCACCAGCCGACTTGTCTTCGGCAAGACTTGCCACGCAAAACCTATTCGGGGAGCAATCGTGTTTTGTCCATTGCCATAATTTCCGAAAGTATTGCTTGCACGCGTTACTCCCGGCGGGAGAGCAGCCGGAAAGTTTGAGGCTACGATGTAGCCATCCAGGGTTCCGCTCGGAGGGGGGCTTGCATCAGCCTTGCTAAAATCGAAGCTGGAGTTCCTGCCCAGCTGGTCGCCGAATTGCCCAACTCGTTCGTAGCGCATCCCAAGATTCAGGGTCAACGACCGTCTGATCCTATAGTCATCTTGCACAAATCCCGAGGCCTCCCACACTCTAAACTCGCGGTTTAATAGGCCAAAGATATCCGAGGATGAAAAAACATTGCTAAAAGTTCCAGTGCCGTTGTCGTTGCCATCGAGGCCGAGTAGAAAGTCTGGCCAGCTGAGAAACTGCACAAACGAACCAAACCCAGCAAAGTCAAGATTATCTTGCAATCGGGTAAGCGAGCCTCCGAATTTCAGGGCATGGGAACCCTTGATCGAACTGAGAACATCGTTAAATACAAAGCTATTTTGTGTATACGTTCGAGGAATAACGCTCGCCATGCTGACCGAACCCAGAATATTCAGGCTGGGTAGGTCGTTATTTTGATTCAATTCGCTCTCCGCTACGCCGATATCAGACCACTTGAACGGAGCCTGGGCAGACATTGTGGCACTTGTCCGAACGAATCCAATCCTGGCCTGATTAAGCAAGGAATTACGTAGCGCGTAAGTGTGCGCAAGAGAGAAAACGACGAACGTCGAAGCGCCGGGACTGTCGAACCCGTGGATGTTCCCCACTGGGTTCAAGGCGCCGCCTGGGAAAGTAACCAACTGATTGCTGTCTGCTATAAAGAACCGCGCGGCCAGTTGGCTTCTGGGTGAAATAATGTAATCGAGATTCCCTAATCCCTGATCTTCCGCGAAATCGCAAGGTTCCGTGAAGGCGGAAAAGCCGCTGCTCGCAAATGGCTTCGAGGGATTAACCGTTTGAGGCGTGGGAATCAGAAAACTGCCGTCAGGCAGTTTGAAATTCAAGAGCGCCAGAGCGGCGGGGTTGATGTTCGACCCGTCCGGTGCAATCGCGGCGCCCCCTAATGCGCCTTTCAAGCCACCGAATAGTTTCCCAAGGGCGGCGGGCGATCGGTCATTCGTGAGCGGTGGTTCGTTCAAGCTGGCGGTGCAAGCAATCCGGGCTTGACCGGCGGACGTTCCGTTAACCTGACGGGTCCCCTGATACGAGCCAAAGAAAAGCAGTTTGTTATTTTGTATCGGTCCTCCGAGGGCAAATCCGAACTGGTTCTGTTTGAGGTTCGGCCTGTGCTGGCCCGTCATGTTCAAAAAGAAATCGTTGGCATTGAGAACATCGTTTCGCAAGAACTCAAAAATTGTCCCGTGGTACTGGTTGGTTCCTGTTTTCGTGATCACACTGACGTTGGCGCCCGCGGCCCGCCCGAACGCTGCGTCGTAGAGCCCGGTTTGCACTTTGAACTCGTCCAGTGTGTCGGGATTGGGAATGGGGATCCCTCCGCTAATTGAGCCTGAACCCTGCACATCACTGACGCTAATTCCGTCCAATTGCCAGTTATTGTCGTAGGAACGTGATCCGTGCACGAAAATCCCATCATTGGACTTCCCAATTTGTGAAAGTGCTGTTCCCCCAGTCCCAAGCTCTCCCGCATTGTAAACACCGACGATTACCCCAGGCGACAGTCCCGCCAGCTGCGCGAAGTTTCGCGTAACTAAGGGCAAACCGCTGATCGTGTCTTGATTAGCGATTCTCCCGAGCGCTGCTGTGTCTAGTTGAACCATCAGTGGCCGGGATGAAACCTGCGTTTGTTCGACACGGGTTGCGAGCTCAAGATGAAGTTCGAGCCGAAGCGTCTCGGCGACATGAACATGAATACCCCTCTGACTCACGGGTTTGAAGTCAACCTTGCTTGCCTGCAACTCGAAGGTCCCAGGCCGCAGCAGGAAGAATCCAAATCTGCCATCGTTGTCTGAGGTGGCGGACCTCGCTTCAGTTCCATCCTCTAACGTGAGATGAAGAACGACGCCCGGCAGAACTGCCCCGGAGGGGTCCAGAGTGAGGCCGGTCAATGCGCCGGTGGAGGTTGTCTGGCCGGACGCTTTTTGGGAGGACAGTAGTGCAACAATCAAGGCGAGCAGCAAGAAAGGGTACGAGCGGCCACGGCGTAGTGGCCGACATTCATGTAAGCCATTGCTCATAAAGGACCTTCAGGCTGCACGAACCTGCTGCTAGAGGAAGAGTGCTTGACTTCTCTCAGTTGGACGGTGAGGGCGAGAGTGTAACCCTATGTACGTTCCTAATCAAATAGAATTCCAGTTGGAATCTTCGTGCGACCGGTACCAGGCCCTGCCTGTCAGTTCTTACAGTAATTCGGATATAAACTGACCAGTAGCGCTTGTAACCGTTCCGCCATCAGAGTAGTCTCATCCCGCGGCTGGAAATCTTCGTCCTATCAATCGTTTACGTTGGAGATATGGCATCGCTGCTATACGATTGTCGGCCCGAACCTGGACAAGAAGGCCCGGGAGGAAGACGCCATGTCTGGATCGCGGTTGCGGTGCTCGCAGCCGTTGTCCTATCACACCCGATTGCAGCGGAACCCACGAAGGAAATCCGGCGGATTCTGATTCTGAACGAGGTAGGCACTTCCTATCCGGCGATCCCCATCATCAATGATGGAATCCAAGCTGGGCTGAATGATTCACCCTATCACCTTGAATTCTATTCCGAGTACATGGATGCCGTGCTGTTTCCCGATCCTGCCGACCAGCAGGAGTTTCGCGATTTCTACCTTCACAAATATCAGAATCGCAAGCCAGACGTGATTATCACGGTCGGGCCATCCCCGCTCAAATTTATGCAAGAGGTGCACCAAAGAGCCTTTCCTGGCATTCCGATTGTTTTTTGCCTGCCTAACAGAGGCATGCCGGGTTCTCCCGTGCTAGATCCTGATTTTACGGGGGTCGAAAATGACATAGCTCCGGCGAAGACTCTGGAAATAGCATTGCGGCTCCAGCCCGGCACAGAGCACGTGGTGGTGGTAGGGGGCGTATCGGATTGGGACAAACAGGAGGAAGACAACGTCAAGCAACAACTGAAGGAATTCACAAATCATCTCGACATTACCTTTATGACCAATCTGGCTATGCCTGATCTACTGGAGCGTCTCCGGCATCTGCCCGCTCACACTCTCATCCTGTTCACCTCAGTATCGATGGATGCGGCAGGAACACGGTTCAAATCAAACGAAACAGGCCCGATGGTCAATGCCGCAGCAAATGCGCCAGTTTTTAGCTTGTTCGACGTTTACATAAATCACGGCGAGGTGGGGGGCTATCTTTCCAGCCTCAGCCAGCAAGGGAAGGTTGCGGGAGGCATGGCACTGAGGATCCTCAGGGGCGCAATGCCGCAGGACATACCCAGGGTAAGAGGCGTAAACACCTACATGTTCGATTGGCGGGCCTTAAAGCGTTGGGGACTAAAGGAAAGTGGTCTCCCTCCCGGCAGCACCCTGCTGTTCCGAGAGGTGTCAGTTTGGGAACGAACCAGGCGAATCTGGATCGGCGGGCTGCTCATCATCCTCTTTCTATCCACGGTTGCCGTCTACCTTCACTTCAGCCGAAAACAACTTAAGCAGGCGAGAGACGCTCAGTTACAGCTTAGCGGCCTGTTGATCAATGCACAGGAAATGGAACGAAGCCGGCTGGCGTCAGAACTTCACGACGATTTTAGCCAGCGTCTGGCGCTACTCGCACTCGAATTGGAAAATGCTTCGGAGGCGTTACCGGATTCGTCAGCAGCCACGAAGCGACAGCTGCACAAGCTTTTGAATTCGGCCAGCGAGCTTGGCGCCGATCTACACACGGTATCCCGTCGCCTACACCCATCCACGCTCGAGAGCCTGGGACTGGTCCGGGGGTTGAAGGCTTTGTGTGATGAGTTTACCTCCCGGCAGGGCATCGAAATCGTTTTTTCTTCCAAGAATATCCCACGTGCTGTGCCTCCCAATGTGGCTCTGTGTTTATTCCGTGTCGCACAGGAAGGCCTTCAGAATTTAAGAAAATATAGCGGCGCTTCACATGGCCAAGTGAATTTGCGCAAGGCCGGGGACAGATTGTTTCTTTCCGTGAGCGACAAAGGGCGTGGATTCGATGCGAAGGACATGAGAGATAGAGTGGGTTTGGGCATCAGAAGCATGGGAGAACGTGCACGCCTGGTGGGTGGGCGATTCCAGATTCATTCGGAACCCGGGAAGGGGACGAGGATCGACGTGTGCGTGCCTCTTCAGCCAGAAAATGAGATTGCTGAGGAGTTGAATATGCAGCGGAAGGCTGACGCTTTGTGAGCACATCAAGTTCACCCATGCGAATCGTGAATAGCAAGTACTCGGTCGAACCATGTTCGGCACACGCAATGCTAGCGGTTACCGAAAGTCCAGTTCAGTCCGGTGCTAGTCCCATAATCGCTTCCTGAGAAGCCAGGGGGAGGTTGACTGTCCCAACTGCCATAGAAAGTAATATTGAATTTAAAGTCGCCCCAAATTTTTATGTAGTAGGACGTGTTCAGGTTGAAATGGACTCGCCCCGGGTCAGACAGAGCTGGCAAAAGACTTGCGACGACAGTAAGATTTGTGCGGTCGAATTGGAATAGCTTTGCCTGAGCGTTGACCCAAGCAGAAGCTACATTTTGCCCTGGGGCGACCAGAATATTTTGTTGATAATTAATGCGCTGGAAGGCAAACCCTCCGGCCACGCTGATCGAGGTGTGATTCGTATTCTTCAGGTATCTGCCCACGCCGCCACCTAAGGTGGATTGCAGATTGATGCCCTGTTCGGAGCTTTGGAGAAAGCTGGCAAGGCCCGTGTAATACCAATTGTTCCACCGCAGCAGACGCTGAGCGGAAAAATCAATCTGATTTCGAGATGAGGCCGACGCCCCCTTATTCGAGGATAAGGTCGAATTATAAGCAGCAGAAGCAGACCAGCGTTCTCGCGGGTAGTTCACATCCGTAGAGAGCTCGTATTGGGTTGATTGATTGCCCTTGTTGTAGATCGCGCCAAGGCCGACGCTGCCATTAAAGCGATGCCACCAATTCTCGAAAGACTGGTCCATTTTGGCGATTTGGTCTCGTTCGAGCACTAGCTTCTCGCCAGGTTCATTGATTACCTCGATCGAAGCCGGCCGAGCGCTATCCCTCTTTGGCATGGAAAGCGTACCAGAATAGACTTCTCCGTCCTGGGTTTTGACGACAAACAGTTGATTGCTCTCGAGGTGATCAACCTCAAACCAATTAATGGAGACAGTGCCCAAGGCATAATCGAGGCTGATGTAGATAACATCGGCACTGAGGCGTTTGATTTCGCAAGTAAGCCGGTCACCGTTCTTCATTATGAGCACATCTGTCTTCTCTCTTGCTGCAAGAGGCCACGAGGCAAGCATGATTGCTGACAGAACAATTCCTCGAAGATTCATCTGAGCCTCCGTTGTGCGTCGTTGTGGCTTCAAATCACGGAATACAACCGACTATCAACCAAGCCTTTAAACTCAAAACGTGAATATGAGTCGGAGATGAGCAATGTAGTCACTGCAGGAGTGCTCAGAGTCTTAGAAGCAAACAACCAGCAGGCTTAAGTTGAAGTCTTCGAGCATATCTGGCCTACTGTAATCGACATTTGTCGCAGGTTTCCCGTCGATTGACCGCTGATGCGCTTTTATTTGTTTATAGGCAGGTCGAGACAGAGTAACAACTAGGGAAATCCCTAACACCGCAGTTTGGAGCTAACTAGATTGGAAGAGCGCAGGACAGCCAATTTAATCTACGGTGTCCGGAGCACGACATGTTAGTTGGTTTGAGCTCGGGGCTAGAGTATTTCCGAGAATTTGAGAACCTATCTGCATTCCAAGGATACTCGCTTCAGATTTCGGGTTCGATCTCTTTCTAGGTTTGGCCCAGAAATTCCCCCTATAGCATCCGAGAAAAACGAGCGCAAAAAACTCGGTGGGTTCCCAGCCATGAGAGTGATGATTCTTCAACTACTGCAAGCCAAGATCAGCTAGCAGTTTGGGATTTTCCTCCTGTACCGCCAGCAGGTTATGGCAGGCGGTACAATCGTTGGAAATCGTCTGGCCGTCCGCGCTGGTATGTGACCCATCGTGGCAACGGAAGCAGCCTGGAAAGTCGTTGTGACCAAGATTGTTCGGATGCACCCCCCAGGTCATCTTCATCTCTGGAAAAATGTTGCGAAGGTAGATCTCGGCGACGTTTTCAGCGGATTGTTCGATCAATGCGCGCTTGCTCGTATAAAGGTCGGGGTACGACGTGCGGTAGTAGTTCTCAATCCCCTCCACGATCTGCTTCTGTGCGATATCGCGATTTGGATAATCGGCTTTCAGCAGTTCCACTGCTTTTTTGTGGATGTACGGAAGCTCCGGGCTGATCAAGCCACGCGACATCCGCAGATTAACTCCATTTTCCGGCAACTCAAACGCGTGGGTCGGCCGGTTATGGCAGTCAATGCAGTCCATGGTGCGCTTCTTGCCTTTCTCGAGTTCCTGCTTGCTGACCTTGATGTCTGTCGAAACGTATTCCACGGTTTTGCCTTTGTCGTCCGTGTAATAAACCACGGGAATCACCTGGCGACGTTCATCGGTCGAAATGTAGTGAATGCGGGAGCCATCGTCCAAATGACTCCCGTGGATGCCCACGGAACCTGACGAGGCTCGACCACCGATTTTCATCACCAATGCTGTGGTCAGGGGTGTATTTTTCTCATCGTCTTTGTAACTGGCCTTAACGATGAGTTTGTCACCCGAAAAACGTTGTGGCCAATGGCAATGCGCGCAGGTATCCCGCGCCGGGCGCAGATGCTCGACCGGAGAAGGGATGGGGCGAGAGTAGGTCTGAAACGTCACTGCAAACACCTGGCGCAACCCGGAGAGCTTTGAGCGCACAAACCACCCCACGCCGGGGCCGATGTGGCACTCCACGCATTCCACCCGCGAGTGCGGTGAATTCTGGTAAGCCGAGAATTCCGGCGCCATCACTGTGTGGCAGGTCTGGCCGCAGAACGTCGTCGTGTCCATGTACGACACGCCTTTATAGGCACCAAACGTGAAAATCAGGATGTTGAGAAACGTGAGAAGCCCGACAAAGAGCAGGGTATTGCGGACCCTCGGTGTCTGCAGGCTTACTGACGGGAGACTTTCCGGCAATTCACCGGTTTCGCGGAGCTTCCGGCGGTGAAGCAAAATGCCGATGGGAATCAGGATTAATCCGAGTATGAACAATGAGGGAAGAATGAGAAACAGAAGGATACCAATGTAAGGATGGGGAGGACCCGGGAGCACAAAATCATAGACCCAGAAAGCAATGAGCGTGACAGCACTGCTCGTCGTCAAAATCACACCGATCAGACCAATGGTGTTCTCAGTCCACTGGTAAAGGAGTCTAGCCAGAACCTGAACGGTGGTTTCCGAGCTCATATCGCATTGTCCCTTCGAATGACTGAGTACCGCGCACTCACGTTTCGGCGGTATGGTCATGACACTGGGGTTGCCCGCGGGCACGGTTGCGGAAACTCGGTTGTGAAATCTCGTTCTTTGACGAGCTTCGCACCGCGGCGGTCGCGCCGGCGCAAATAGCGTTAATTCAAGGTCGCCAAATAAGCGGCGATGCCCTTTACGTCATCCGCGGTAAGTTTCTTCAGGCTGGAGTGTTTGGGTGACGTGGAGAGCACTTTCTGAATTTCATCCGCAGATTTGCCCTTGATGGAAGGCGATTTCATCGCTGCCTTGCCGGCGGCATCGGCACCATGACACCCCGCGCACTTTGCTTTGAACGTTTTCTCTCCAGTCGCCTGATCCCGAGCGCGCACAATAAAGGTGCACACGCCGACCAGGATAATAACCGCGAATATTAACCGTGCATTTTTCATGTTTGCTCCTGTGTCTCCATGGAATGACTACTCGTCAAAAGGCGTAGCGCACCGACAGCGTGACATTGTTGGCGTGAAAATTCCGGGGCGCGAAAACGTTTTGATAAGCGGCAGTTGAGTCTTCGTGGTAGCTGTAATAGTTCCAGAGAGCCTTACCAGTCCAGTGATTAGCGAATCGCACGTCGAACCCAGCGTAGGGTCCGTACCAGCTGGAGTTGAGCGAGCCGTCCACATTGGTAGGAATGGGATTTTCCGGGGTCAAGTTGAGTTGCGAGCCACTGACGCCGGTCAGGCTCGCGCCTCCGTGCAGCGTCAACCTGTGAATTGGAGTCCAGGAAAAATCAGCAAATCCTGTGTTGACCTTGCTGGAGTAGGGCGATTGCTCTTGGACTAGTCCGGATACGCCAGGACAAGCGGGGAGCCCGGGGAGTGAACCCGTGGCCGTGAAGCAAACCAGCAGGGAGGTGGAGATGTCGTTGTAGTTGTAACCCAGGTCCACACTAACCTTCTGATTGGGGAGAAGCTGCGCCGTGACTCCGTAGCTGTCGTTATGCATTGTGTTCTGTATTCCAGGGACATTGTTCTGGCCATACCACAGGCTGATAGTGCCATTGAAGTGCAACTTTTCGGAGGGTTTGTAATCAGCCTGGAGGCGCACCCGCTGGGATGTCAAAGGGCTGAGAGGCGTGAAGGTGTGGTTTGCGCTCGTGACGTCGCCATCGACATTGAAGCGGAATTTGGGTGAAGGACGAACCCATAGGCCGAAAAGCGCATGATTTTCGGTGATGTCGATCTGGCTGGGCGGCGAGAAGGCGCCGGGGAACGAGTAAGAGATCGTTCCGTCGGAGTTCAGGGTACACCCGGCGGGCAGATTGGCTTGGCTCAGCGGCAAGCCAGTGTCCACAAGATCGCAGTTGCCGCGAGCCACGTTGTTGGGGAAATAGATGCCGCTGGTGCTGTTGAAGAAGTTGTCGGAAATTACGCGCGCGCGATATTCGTAGCCAAAATAAGCGCCGGCCTGCGGCGCGATCTGAGCGCGAATCTGGATGATGTTAGAGAGGTCCTGCTGCTTCAAGAAATTGCTGTCCAGGTTCAGGGCAATATCCCCGCCAGAGCTCGTGGAGTGGCTGGGGATTGCGTTTGGCACTCCATTTGCAGGAGGAACACACGTGGCCGGAAGTGATGTCGTCGCCGCGAAAATATTGGGTGGCACAAGCATGCTCGGGCTGAAGAACGAGCAATCCGTTGCGGCGAACTGCGCCGGCTCCTTCCAGTTGCTGAAGCGAACCGAATCGACCAGGCTGACGGTGTCGTTGATGTGCCAAGTAACGCCAAGGTCGGCGAAAGCGGCGACATGGCGTCCGCTGATCGGTCCGGTTTCCGCAAAATTGGTCAGTGTCGGCTTGGCACTGAATCCCGCAAAGTTTTGTTGATAACTGTCTACTGTTAGATCGCCGCCGGTGTAGCTGAAGGTGCCGGCAAAATCCACATTTTTGAAAAAGCTGGATTGAACAGTAACTTTTTCGGTGGGACTATTCAGCCGGGTGCGCCAATGCAGAAGATAGCTCGAAAATGCATTGCAAATGGGATTCACAATTCCACCGGGAGCAAAGGTGTTGCTGCACGGCTGGCTGCTGGTATTCCAAGGAGCGCCTAGATCCACCAAAGGGAAACCAGCCCCGAGAGAGAATTGCTGGTTGTTGTCCACACTGCCCAGGTCGTTCTTGTAATAGTTCCAGACTTGGTCGTAACTGATCGTGGTGCGAGGCAGAAAACGGAAATCCACTCCCAGGCGATAGTTCCGGTTGTGTACCGAATAGTTCTGGGTCAAGTATTGGTCGGTACCTTCGTGAGTGGTGCTGAATCCCGGTCCGTACATGGTGTTTTGATCGTAGCCAAGACGAACCCGAATCTTGGAATCCGGTAAGAACGCCACGCCGTAGTTCTGCATGTTCCTCGCGGTATAAAAGGCTGCCGGACTCGTGCCAATCACTGCGGTGCCGAGTACATTGACGGGTGCCTTGACGATCGGGTTGAAATTCGCCGGCGCATTGGGCATCAACGTTGGGACATTTAGAGGGTTCGAGAGCAGCGAATAGTCCCAGTGATTCTGGTCTTTGCGGAACATGGCATTGAAGTTGTACCACTTGTTCTTCTTGACCCGAAGCTGCGAAACGTTGTCGGGGTCGCCTCCATAGCCGAAGTTACTGAAGAAGAGATGGTCAAACAAAGTGCCATGGTGGTCCAAGGAGTCCATAACGGTGCTGAAGTCCAGCAAGCGCGGCCCCTGCTGTAAATTGACGAAGGTATTGTAAGTTTGCTGATCCCCGATGACATCCGAGAAGCGGTAACCGAATTCCACGGATTGCTTGATGTTGTAGTTGCCCTGGTCGATCCCCTTCTGCTCGTCCACCTGCTGAGCGAACGACGCGGGGACGCAAAAAACCGCGAACATCAGAGCCGACAGGAGAAAAGGCACCGCGATTGAAGAGGAGTTCTTCCTATTTGGTGTTTCATCCATTCGTGGATTTCGCATGAGCGTTTCCTCCTTTCCTCAAGGTGTGAAAAATACTGGGCTGGTGTTGGAACCATGGATCGCCACATGGCAAAGCGTGCAAGCCTGGTACTTGGTGGATTGGTTGTGGAAGCTGGGCGTGCCTGGGGGCCCCGCGGTTGCCGCCTGGGAATGGCAACTTATACACAAGAGATTCACTTGGTTCAGCTTTAGCATCCTCTGGTTCGTCGAGCCGTGCGGCGAATGGCAGACAGTGCAACCTTCGATCTTGGCTTCGTGCTGGTAGACGAAGGGCCCCTGCTTTTCGGCGTGGCACTTGTAGCA
>Ga0210405_10002382_pt1 | contig 19624 bp, 16 predicted proteins | sample IncBWH11MmetaG_FD_155492 | JGI IMG/M metagenome (GOLD analysis project Ga0210405, IMG submission 155492) | Forest soil microbial communities from Barre Woods Harvard Forest LTER site, Petersham, Massachusetts, United States - Inc-BW-H-11-M | ecosystem: Environmental > Terrestrial > Soil >... | reverse complement strand
TTCACGCAGAATCGTATTGGACTCAGCGGGCGGCCTTTTGCGATGTACAAGTTCCGCACCATGAATGTTGGAGCCGCTTCCGAAAGCGACACGCGATGGACGACCGAGAAAGACCCGCGGCGCACGCATCTCGGCTCCTTTCTGCGCCGGACGAGTCTGGATGAGTTGCCGCAGTTCTTGAACGTTTTGCGGGGCGACATGAGCGTCGTGGGGCCACGCCCGGAACGTCCACATTTCGTGCAGAAATTCCTGCAGGAAGTGGGGCGCTACAACAACCGGCATTGCTTGAAGGTCGGCATCACCGGATGGGCGCAGGTCAACGGGTGGCGCGGTAATACCTCCATCGAGAAACGCGTCGAATACGACCTGTACTACCTACAGAACTGGACGTTTGGCCTGGACCTGCGAATCATCGGTATGACCATTTTGTCCGGCCTGATCAACCGGAACGCGTACTAAGAAATCCGCCACTGCTCGTTTGATTCGGCGTGCTTGTTCATGACGGCCTGTCCTGCGATCACGATCATCGATTAGTCTTCACCAGCAGTTCCCGCTCTATCCCATCGGTTCCTCTTGATTCTTCCGGCCTGAACCCGCTCGATCTGCCTGCTACGAAACTTCCCTACAGTGACAGGAGTGAGAATGCGCAGCTGTACGCCATTGGCGTAATTCGCTTGAGAAAAACTTGGCGTTCCTGACGTTTTGGTAGCCCGGACGGGAATCGAACCCGTAGTCTCCGCCTTGAGAGGGCGGCGTGTTAAACCGATTACACTACCGGGCCACTGTGGCCATTCTATCCCGCTTCGCCGTCTTTGAGCAATCTCACGCAAAATAATGCCAGGTTTTGCAGCGTAGGTTGCCACAGTGACGCGCGGGCAAACGATACGCGAAGCTTTCCCTTTCGTTTTTTTGATTTTTTGCATCAGGTCTTTTGATTGACGGTCGGAAGAGGCACGCGATACCCTATTGCCGGGCCGGCGGTCCTTGGCCGGCCAAGAGTTTGCCCCGAAGGTTGCGTCTTATCCCACTTTGAGGAGCTTCATGTCGAACGAACTGCGTAATTTTCTTGCCCTTTCCTACGATGAGCTGGAGCAGCTGAATTTGAAGGCCAAGGAGCAACGCCAGAAACGAGTTGAGGCGCACAAAATTCAGGAAGAACGCGTCAAGTATTTGACGGACGAAAAGCGCATCAAGGCCGTCACCGTGCTGTTCAGCGACCTCGAAGGCCGGCTTCACATGCTCGACTACGACAAGAAGTTTTTGATCAAGAGCTGGGACAATTTGACGTTTGACGGCTCGTCGATTCGCGGGTTCACGGCGCAGCGCGAGAGCGACTTGCGGCTGGCGATGGATTGGGGGGCGTTCTATTGGGCGCCCGCGGACGTGTTTGGATCCGGCAAAGTGCTTATTTTCGGGCATGTGATCGACAAGGACGGTTCGCCGTATGCCGCCGACATTCGCGGAGTTTTGAAGGGCTACGCCGATAATCTCCATGAGAAAAAGGGCTACACGCTCAACGCCGCCAACGAAATCGAAGGATTCCTTTTTAAGGGCCAGAATGCGGAGCGGAGTTACAACGAGACGGGCAAATTCGAATACGTCAACACTGGCGGCTACTACCACTCGCTGCCCGGTGATCCGCTGCGCGCGTTTATTGACACTACGGCGGAAGTCCAGCGAGCCATGGGTTTCCAGAACGAGAAAGATCACCCGGAGGTCGCTCCGTCACAATTCGAAATCAACTACGGCTATGGAGAAGTGGTGGCGGCTGCGGACCAGATTCAGCTGTACAAGCTGATTTGCCGCCAGGTGGCCACCAACATGGGATTCACAGCTTCCTTCTTGCCGAAGCCAGTGGTCGGCGTCAACGGCAGCGGCATGCACACCAACGTCTCCGTCAGCAAGGACGGCAAGAACCTCTTCTGGGATCCCAAGGGGGAAGAGAAGCTCAGCAAAATGGGTTGGGACTTCGTGGATCGCATCCTCACGCATGGCAACGACATCTGCCTGCTCTTCAACTCCAGCGTCAATGCGTACCGCCGCCTTGACCCGCATTTCGAAGCGCCCAATCAGCTCAATGCTTCGGCCGTTAACCGCGGAGCGATGGTGCGCATTCCCATTGGCAACGAGCGCAGCATGCGCACTGAAGTGCGCGCCGTCGCGCCTGACGCCAATCCGTACATGGTAATGTACTCGATCTTCAAGTCCGGACTGGACGGCGAAACGGCCAAGATCAAGGATTTGCGCTCCGCAAAGCGTTTTCTGCCGGACAACATCTACACCGCCATTGAAAACTTCGAGAAAGCCGAGTGGACCACCAAACTTTTCGGCGCCGACGTCAAAGGCCGCTACGCGGAGCTGAAGCGCGTCGCCGCGGATCGCTGCCCTCGTTCCCTCGGCACTGTCGTCAAAGTGCCCGAGGTTCAATATCACCACGAGGTCTACAACCAGTTCCTGTGGAACCAGTTCTAAAAATAATACTCTGTAGCGAAAACAAAACGCCCCGCCCCGATTCGGGGGCGTTTTGTTTTTGCCCGAGTTGTTTCGCGGGAGCGCTTAGTTCTTCCGGCCGTAAGAGCGGGAGGCGGTGATTCCTTTTCCTTCGGACACCGTTATCGTTTGGCCCGCGTTGACATTCGAAAGGTGATCAATCTGGCCGCTGGGCCAGCGGATTTCGAAGGTGTTGGCTTTGTCGTTGTGCCCGAGGCCAAAGGTCAAAACGAGTTCGCTGGCGGAGAGGTAGCTGGAGCCGCTGCGGAGCATCTGCGTCTGCGTTTCGCCGCCGGCCGTGAGTTTGACTGTTGCACCGATGCCGTCACGATTGGATTTTGTGCCGAGCAGCTTGATGCGCAGGCTCTTGTTGGATGCCGCCGCGCCTTGCGCTTCATTCCGGAACAGATAAACCGGGCCGCCATTGGTGGAGAGGAGCAGGTCCAGCCGGCCATCGTTGTCGATATCCGCATAGGCAGCGCCGCGTCCGACCCGGGGTGTGGAGAACGCTGGCCCGAGTGAGTTGGTGACTTCTTCGAATTTACCTTTGCCGACGTTGCGGAACAGGTGCGGCGGCATGGCGTATTTCACGTTGGCTTGCACTCGCTGGATGTCGGCATCGATGTGGCCGTTCGCCACCAGTACGTCAGGCCAGCCGTCGAGATCGTAATCGAAGAAAAAGCAGCCGAAGCCAAGCGTGAGCAGGGAAGCTCGGCCGATTTCCGAGCGCGGAGCTTCATCGACGAAGAGTCCTTTTCCTTCGTTGTGATAGAGCGAGAGCATCTGGTTTGAAAAATTGGTAATCAGCAGGCTGGGTAAGCCGGAGTGGTCGTAGTCGGCGGCGTCCACTCCCATGCCTGCGCGGGCAACGCCGTCTTCGCTGAAGGCGACGCCTGCGACGACCGCTTTTTCGGTGAACGTGCCGTTGCCATTGTTGCGATAGAGCTTGTTCGGTTGCGTATCATTCGAAAACAAAAGGTCGGGCCAGCCATCATTGTCGAAATCGAGGACAGCAACACCAAGAGTTTTGGACGTGGGTTCGCCGAGACCGGCTTTTTGGGTCACGTCTTCAAACGTGCCGTTGCCGCGATTATGCCAGAGGCGAACGGAGGTTCCTTTGTAGGATTCCGGCGTGCAATACGATTTACTTTTTCCGTCGAGGGTGCAATAGAGATCGGACTCCGGGGCCCACTGGACATAGTTGCCGACGACAAGATCAAGATGGCCGTCCTTGTCGTAGTCAACCCAAGCGGCGCTGGTGCTGAATTCTTTGGGCCCTAGCAAGCCGGCTTTCTGCGTTACATCGGTGAACGTGCCGTTGCCGTTGTTGTGAAAAAGGTGGTTCTGCCCGTAGGCAGTGACGAAAAGATCGTCGTAGCCGTCGTTGTCGTAGTCCCCGACCGCTACGCCCATTCCGAACATTTCGAGGTCGAGCCCCGCTTTGTGCGTTACATCGGTGAACGTGCCGTCATGATTGTTGTGATAAAGCTTGGGCGTCGAATGCCTCTGAACGTGCCCGGGCCAGTCCATTCCATTCACAAGGAAAATGTCCGGCCAGCCGTCGTTGTCGTAGTCGATGAAGGCGACGCCCGGTCCCATGGTTTCAGGCAGGAATTTTTTTCCGAAGGCGCCTGTGTTGTGGGCAAAATGAATCCCGGCTGACTGCGTTATATCTCGGAACTGGATCGTTAAGGTTTCCGGCGTTGCTCCGGTTCCTGTTTGTCCAATGAGAACTACTGCCAGCGCGAGAACTAGAATTGTTGTGAGCGAACGCTTCACCATTCCCCCAAGTTTTAGTCGCGGCCCACGCCGAGAGCATCGGCCGCGCGATTAATATAGTTAAACCACGATGCGATCAGCGTGATCTGCAAAATGCCGCGATCGTCGAAGCCAACCGCGCGCAGCTTTGCGTGATCTTCCGGGCTGCATTTCGTGGCGTCTTTAGTCAGCTTCACGACGTAATCCAGCATGACGCGATCCTGGTTGCTGATCGGCGCAGACTGATAATCGTTCCGCAACGCATTGACCATCGTTTCATCCAGCGTGACCCGGCGCAGAAACTCTGCGTGTGACTCGATTCAATACTGGCAGCGGTTCGTCACCGAAACCATGGTGGCGATCATTTCATGCTGACGCCGCTGCAGCGGCAAGTCCGGAGACATGAGCGCGCCAAACGTGCCGAAAGCATGTAAAAGCACTTCGGGGAGAAGCGAATGGCTCGCCACGATGCCGGACGTTTCACCGTTATTCACGGGATAAACGGGCGTGGCGTATTCGATGGGATAAAGCTTGCGCTGCGCTTCCATGGCGCTCTTGACGCGATCGTCCTCATCCATTCGAACGGTCTTGATCCAGGTCATTCCTCGCGGCCCCTTGAACCGGCTATCTTCGGGAGAATCAGTTTGAACCGCCGGGACGCGCGCGCTCCCCGGTCACGCTTTGCGCTGGCGTCCGCGCTGTAATCGCCTTCTTAGTTTGCGCGGGTGCAAGCACGACGCTGACGTGTTCGTGAATCGGCTGCCGCTCGTTGTTGTCCTCGGGATGAGCCTGGCGGTAAGGCCCGGTGATGGCCTGCGCCGACTCGTCTGCCTTGAACCGCAGGTACCGCACCTTGTGTTCATTCGCTTTGGCGTCGTCCCCGAGGCCGCTGTAGCACAGCATCAGATTGTAGTGCGCCTGCAGGTCTTCGGGGTCGATGGAAAGCGTCTGTTCGAATTCCTTGACGGCGTCGGCATAGCGTTTCTGCAGAAACAGAACGCGGCCAAGCTCGTTGCGCACCACACGGTCGCGCGGGAATTGCGCGAGCGCGGTCCGCAAGTGTGCCATCGCGCCGTCGTAATCGCCATCTTCTTTGAGAGCGCGCGCGTAGAAGTAATTAGTGCGCGCCAATTGCGGATTGATGGCGAGAGATTTCTCAAGAACTTTGCGCGCGCCGGCGGTGTCTCCTTCCTGGAGAAGAGCGCGCCCGATGTTGGTCCAGCCGTCGGGATTCTGCGGATCCGCTTCGGTGATTTTTTCAAAGGCAGCAGCAGCCATTTTCAGATCGCCCTGCAAGAAGAGGCCGATGCCGTAATCGTTCCAGCGCGTCCAATCTTCTTTCTTGCTGACGGTCTTGGGCTGCGGGAAAGCAGCGCCGTGAGGGAGAACACGCAGCGTCTTGGTATCTTCCGCAACCGTGGTGATGGGAAGATCCGGAATCGCCTTGAGATTGCCGGAGACTTTGGAAGTGTCCCCGTTGAACGCCCATTTGCGATCGTCGTAATCGGGCGTGGTCGCGGAATCTATCGAGGCCGCGGCGGGCGCCGCGGCCTGACCATCCGAGGCGGTCTTGTCGGCTTCGACGCCCGCGAAAGAGAAATGCGTATTGAACCAGCTAAACTTCCGATAGTTCAGCTTGGCATGCAGTGTAATTCTATCACCCGCATTTTCCGGAATGTGCAAACGAAAGTGCGCGGTGTCCGCCGCGCCCGGAGGAATCAAGTGCACGTAAACAACCGAGCGCGTCGCCCATGCGTTTCGTTTGTTAATAGCATTGCCGTGCCCATCGATCTGCAGCGAACGATAGAAGTGCGCCCCCGGCTCGACCGGGCCTTTGCCGTCGTCCTCCACCTTCCCGCTCCAGAAAATCACTTGGCCTTTTTCATCGGCGGCCTGCAGCTCCAGCCAGACATCGAATGCGTCCACCGTGCCGCCCGGGAAGAAGTGCCCGACCTTGCGCGTGCGCACCACGACGTCCACGCGAGCGTCGTCGCCTCTCCGCACCGCCGCATCGGCGCGGTCGATGGGCGCGGTAATCGGGCGAACTTCTCCGGCAGGCCCTTTAGGCCCTGAAATATCGGACTCTTCGCCTACCGCGAAAGTGGTGGCAATTTCCGGAGCGCCGCCTCCGCCTGGCGCCGGCACACGCGCTTCATTTCCCGCCGGAGAAATCGCGAAAATATCCACGGTCAATTGTTTGTCCTGCAAAAACTTTTTGGCGAATTCATACTGCGCCTGGTCCTGATTCGCCACCGGCACCGCCGTGTTCGCCCCGGGGAAGCGATGCGAATGCACCAGCCCGTTCACGTTGCCATCATCGCCCGAAGGCACCTGCGGCATGTGGCAATCCGCGCAATTCATCGGAGCCTTCGGATAGTAAAACGCCCGCGCGCCTTGTCCGGAAACGCCGCTGGCCTGCCAGTTGTCGTATTCATTGAAGCCACGGATCCACCGGTAATGATTTACGGGCACATCCAGGTGCACCTTGTGACAGGAAGAACAGAATTCCGCGGTGTCCGCGCGCATAAACGGTTTCAAGAAGGTGCGGCGATGCGGCTCGGGGTTCAGGCGAACCACGAAATCGTGCAGCTTGCGCACCAAAGGATTCTCGCTGGCGGCAAGTTCATGCAGCTTCGGGTATTCCAGGAAAAAGTCGCCCTGGCCCATCGTGCTCTTCACTTGCACGATGCTGTGGCACATCAAGCAGCCCAGCCCCGCGCGCGCTTCCGGCCGGTCCACGATCTGCTTGATCGGCGTATCGAATAAACCGCTGTAGAGCAGCGCGGGATCATGGCAGCCCGCACACCACTTCGAAGAACGCACGCCCGCGACTTCCTGCATGTACTCGATGCTCTTCCGATACCACTGATTGTTGAATGAAGAGAAGTGGTGCATGGAGCTGTCCCACTGCTTATAAATATCCGCATGGCAGCGCTGGCAGGCATCCGATTTCATGAAGTATTTCGAGGGAATGTTGCCGCCATGTTTGGTTTGCGCGGAACTGGGGAAAAACTTTCCTTGCGGCCCATCACCTTCGCCGTCCATAGTCTCCGCGGGCATCAGCGGATTGGAAATGCGATTCGCGTTCTTCCATGCCACCTCGCGCGTCCACCAAGTCCCCGCTGCGACGCCCGCTGCCAGCAATGTCAGCGCGGCAAATCCCAATCCGCGCCCGAGGACGCCGTCGCCCAGCCAACCTTTTGAAAACCCCCACGAGACCGCCAGGAAAAGCGCGCCAACAACGCACAGCGCGATATGCGCGTACAACCACGGCTTCAGCCTAAGCGGCGTGCCGATTTTAATCAATATGACTCCGAGAACCGCCCCCGCAGCCAGGGAAATCCAGCCCAGCCGGCCCAGCAGTGTTTCGCGCGGCAGCAAGCGGACAAAGTAAATCAAAAGAAGAATCGTCAAAACGATTCCGGCCGCGACGTGCAACAAATCGACGACGAAGTAAGAAATCGTCGCCGATGGATACCCGTACAGGTAAACCGCGCTGACCGCCAGCGCCGCCACGATTCGCGATAACCAACGTCTTACAAATTCCATCTGCATCATCTCCACCAACGCGCGCTGCTCGTAGTTATCAAAACAGCGGCCGGATCTCGAAATAACATCCGGCCGCGATTCAGTTTGGGGTGCCCCGAAGCGAGCCAGGATCTGCCGGTGCGGAGGCGATGTAGCTTGTGGGCATACTTATATTCTCAGGCGCACGGCCAGGCAATACTGCAAAAGCATTAGAAGTGCGATGATAATGCAAAAGAACTAGAATGCCGGCAATAATACAAAACCATTAGAAGCCGTCTTGCGGCTCGATTCCTCTTGTTTCCACGCATTTGTAGCTCTTGCCGGCGCGCAGACCCTTGTATTCTTCCGTCCGTCCGCTCGGCCAGTCGATCACCACCCGACCGATTGTTTCGAGTGCGCCGACGCCAAACGTTACCGGCAATTCCGATTGCGAAAGGTAGCTCGAGCCTCCCCGCACCGTTCTCGATTGCGTTCGCCCTTCGTGGAAAATCCGCACTGTCGCGCCGATGGCATCCCGATTGGACTTCGTACCCTTTAAATGAAATCGCACGCTCCGAAAATTCCCCGTTTGATCGTTGCGGTACAAGTACGCTGGCCCATTGTTGGTGGTCATTAAAATGTCGAGGTCGCCGTCGCGGTCAAAATCTCCGCAAGCTAGCCCCCGTCCAACTTTCGGAGTATCAAATCCTCCCCCAGCCGCGTCCGCCACGTCCCTAAACTTTCCGCCGCCTCGGTTCAGGAACAGTTGCGGGGGCTGCGCGTATCCGATGTTGCCGCGGATACTCCGGACGGTTTCATCGATGTGCCCGTTGGCCACCGCCAGGTCCAGCGCGCCATCAAGATCAATATCAAGGAAGATGCATCCAAACCCGAGAGTGTTCCGCGATGCCGGCCCGATGCCGGATGCCGCGGACACATCGTCGAAAACTCCCGGAGCGGTTTCCCGGTACAAGCCAATCATTTCGTTGTCGAAGTTGGTGATGGCCACGCCGGATTTGCTCGAGCCATCGAAATCACCCGTATCCACGCCCATGCCGGCACGAGCTTTTCCATCGGCGCTGAATGCCAGGTTGGCCTCGACAGCGACGTCTTTGAATTTGCCGTTGCGCAGATTGCGGTACAACTTATTGGGCTGCGTGTCGTTGGCTATCAGCAAATCCGGCCAGCCGTCCTGGTCGTAGTCGAACATCGCCACGCCCAGCGACTTTGAGCTGCTGTCAAAAATGCCGCTGGATGCCGTTACGTCTTCGAAAGTTCCATTCCCGCGATTGTGGAACAGCCAGCAGGTATCCCCGCGATATGCTTCCGGCGTGCAGTACGATTTGTGCGCGCCATCGAGGCTGCAGAAGACATCGTGCTCGGGAGACCAGCGCACGTAATTGCACACGAAAAGGTCCAGCAAGCCGTCACGGTCGTAGTCAAACCACACCGCGGAAGTGCTGAAGCCCCGGCGGCCGAGCAGGCCGCTCGCGCGCGTGGCATCCACGAATGTTCCTTTGCCGGTGTTGCGAAAGAGCCGGCTTTGCCCCACGCACGTGATGAAAATGTCGGGAAAGCCATCGTTGTTGTAATCGCCGATGGCCACTCCCATTCCGTACATCTCGATGTCAAGTCCAGTGCTCTTCGTCACGTCCGTAAACGTGCCATTGCGGTTGTTGCGGTAGAGTTGAAGGGTGGACCGCCGGCGCTTGCTCACACTAAGCGGAGCGAGCGTGTGCCCCGGCCAGTCCATGCCATTCACAAGCAGGATGTCTTGCCAGCCGTCGCTGTCGTAATCGAGAAACGCGCAGCCCGCGCCCAAGGTTTCCGGAAGCAATTTGCCCCCATACGCGCCGCTGTTGTGCCGGAACCGGATGCCCGCCGCGTTGGTAACATCGGCCAGGCGGAATCCCAGCTGAGAATCTGGATTGCCGAATGTCCAGGGTGCCGCTGCCGTGGTTAGTCCTGCACCGATCGCACTGAAAAGGAAATCTCGCCGCTTCACGGCAGATTCACCAAGCCGTTTCGAATCGCGTACACCACCAGTTCAGCCGTCTTGTGAATCCCCAGCGTGTCCATGATATTGGCGCGGTGTACCGCCACGGTATTCGCGCTGAGTTTCAAGTCTGAAGCGATTTCCTTGTTGGATTTCCCGCTCACGATGTGTTTCAGAATTTCCAGCTCACGCGGCGTCAATCCTCCCCCGCGTTCTCCTTTGAGCGTGTCCGGCCGCGAGACTTGTGGGTCGAGCACCGTCTTTCCCGCGGCAATACTCTTCACCGCGCTCACCAGGTCGAGGTCCATGGCATTTTTTAATACATAGCCGTGCGCGCCCGCTTCCAGCGCCTGGCTCACCAGCGTTTCCTCGGAATGCATGCTCAACATCAGGATTCCCGCCCCCGGAAATTTTTCCAGGATTTTTCGCGTCGCTTCGATGCCGCTCAGTTCCGGCATCGCGCAATCCATCACGATAACTCGGGGCCGCAGTTCGCAGGCCAGGCGAACGGCTTCTTTCCCGTCGCTCGCTTCTCCAACCACGGAGATTTCCGCGTCATCCTCCAGCATGCGGCGGAATCCTCGTCGCACCAGCGCGTGATCGTCGGCCAGCAGAACCGTTATCTTAGGCGCCATTGGCATCCGCCTTTGCCCGCGGAATCTGCAGACGGACCTTCGTCCCGCCCTGCGCCCCGGGCGAAATCGCCAGCGTGCCCCCAACCAACTCCGCGCGTTCGCGCATGGCCACCAATCCGATTCCCCGCGGCATCTTCTCCGCTGCGAATCCCTTGCCGTGATCTTCCACTTCCAGCTCCAGCGTCTCCGCCGAATATCTCAGCCCGATCCACGCCTCACTCGCCCCGGAATGCCGGCTCACATTATTCAGCGCTTCCTGCAGCACGCGATAGATGTGCACGCCGGCGCTGGTCTCCACGGGAAACGGCTGTCCCGTCTTTTCGTAATGCAAAACAAGGCCAGTTTGCCGTCCTACCGTGGGAATATACCAGTCGAGAGTGCTTTCTAACCCTGCTTCATCCAGCAGCACCGGATGAAGCGCCTGCGAAAGCGTCCGGACCTTGTTCAGCGTCGATTGCGCAATCTCCTGCACTTCCTGCAGATCCTCTCGAAGCGGCGAGCTTTCTGGAGCGTGCTTGCCCGCGCGGCCCAGCATCGATCCGATCGCCGTCAGCACTTGTCCGAACTCATCGTGCAGTTCGCGAGAGATGTGTCGCAGCGTCGATTCCTGTGTGGAAATCAGCTTTTGCGCCAGATCGCTGCGTTGTTCGGAAAGTTCCGCCAGGCGCGCAAAAATCTGCCGGTTGCTGCGAATCAGGTATAAGCTGGTCAAGACAATCGCCACCAGCGTCGCGGCCAGGAAAATGTACAGCTGCCGCTGCACGCCGTCGTAAATCTGCGCGATGCGCGCGGCAGCCTGTTCTTCGCCTTCGTTGTTTCCCACCAGCAGCCGCGAAACCGCCGTGCTGAGCGCTTGCTGACGCGCCTGCAGCGACAAGCGAATTTGCTCCCGCGCCTCCGCTTCCTTGCCATTCTGCGCCAGCGCAAACATCCGGTTCACGGCGTCCCAGAATTGCGCCACTGCTTGCAAAAGATAGAGCCGCTGCTCGAGAGTGCGGTTCGCCCCGGCGAGGTTCTCCTCCAGTTTCAAGCCGGCGTCCAGGTCCTCGTGAATGCGTTCGAACTGCGCCGTCCACGCCGTCAGTGGATAAGGCTCCGTGGTGTCCAGCATGTCCCGCATGGCCAGTGCGATGGAATTGAGATCGTTCTCCACCCGCAGCAGTTGCAGCGAGTCTTTGCGGTTGCGATCTACCATTTCGCTCTGGAGTTTTCGCAGACCACGAAGCTGGACGGTGATGTAGGAAGCGTACGACAGCACGGCTGCTAGCGTGATCACCAGCCCGAGCAGCAGTCCGTTCGTGGGTGAGTGTTGCGAGGATGTGCCGTTCTGCACTAGCTAAGAATACCCCACGCCCACGCCTGACGCGCAGCGAGCGGCGCAAACAACGAGCAGAGCAGATCAACTGCGAGCGCCCGGCCGAAGTATGCCGATCACAGCCAACATTGCTACGCACCCGGCGAGCGGCACCAGGAGCCCAATGCGCAGGCTTCCCGAGTACCGCGAAACAACCCCCACAAGCGGCGGTACGAGAGAACTCCCACCTGCCCCCAGCGCGAACATCACACCTCCGACTTTTCGTGCACGAACGCCAAACCAGTTTGAAAGCCAAGCGATAAAGATCGGAAAGAGACCAGCGAGGCCCAGTCCCGCGAGGAAGGCTCCGCTAAATAACGCCACGGAAGAGCGGGCCGTCAGAAATATCAATTCGCCTGCGGCCGCAAGCAGGAGTCCTCCCACAGCGACCGTTACTTCCTTCCACTGAAGAAGAATCGCCGCCGCTATTCCGCGCCCGCCAAGCAGCCCCGCGAAGAAAAACATGGGGGCAAGTGTCCAGGCGTCACTGCTCCATGTCGTCGCTCGCTGCGCGTGCGTCGGCGCCCAGTAAGAAGTGCCAACTTCTGTCCCCACGTAAACAAAAAATAAAATCCCAAGCAGAATCGCGGCTCCGCCTCCCGTTCGTTCGGGTTTCGTTGCGGGAGGATCGGAATCGCTATTCTGCGGCGGCTTGCCGAAGGGCATCCGCAAGAGCACCAGCGCGAGCGCAACGCAAATTGTTCCGACGACATAGAGAAGCGGCGTGAGGTGTGACGTCCGCACCGTCAGCATTGCGAGGGGCGAGGACGAAATTGCGCCAACGCCCCAAGCCAAGTTCATGATGTTTAAGGCAGAGGCGCGGCGTTCTCCATACGTTTCGCCTACCCACAAATTCGTTCCCGGAGTGGCGAATCCGTAGCCGAGGCCATAGATCCCGCTCGCCACGAGAGCAAGCGCAAACGTCCGCGCGTTGAGCAGAGCAAAGCCGAGTCCCAGCATCGCGATGCCTAGTGTGATTGCAGGCTTGAATCCTTTCGCAGAGACTACAGCGCTCGAAAGCAGTACACCTGCAAACGATCCGGAGAATTGTACGAGCGAGAAAAGTCCGGCGCGGCTGTCGTCCAGACCCCATTTGGTCATAAAGACGGGAAGGATTGGTCCAATGAAGGAGATCACAATCCCGTTGACGACAAAACCGGCACAAAGCAGGTAGAAAACCATGCTCTGGGGGGAGGACGAGGCTTTTTCCGAGATTTGCGTTTTCGAGGACATCATGGCATTTTGCCGGAGCCAAACCTTTCGCGCAATGATGCTGTTGCCCGCGCAAGAGACAGGGAAGCAACGCAAAATGATTGAAGTCGGCTTGATAGGATTCGGTCTTGCTGGCCGCGCGTTTCATGCGCCGGTGATTCGCGCCGTGCCTGGTTTGCATCTCGCTGCCATCGTGCAGCGCAGCGGGACGGAGGCAGCCGAGAAATATCCCGACGCTCGAATCGTGCGAAGCCTGGATGAATTGCTTTCGATAAGAGAAATTCGCCTCGTCGTGATTGCCACTCCCAACGACACGCACTATCCGTTCGCGCGGCAGTGTATTGAAGCCGGCTGCGACGTCGTCGTCGATAAGCCCTTCACAATAACTCTCGAAGAGGCCATTTCGCTCGTGCAGCTTGCAAAGAAAACAGGCCGCCTGCTCACCGTCTATCAAAACCGTCGCTATGATGGTGATTTCCAAGCCATTCGAAAGCTGGTTGCGGACGGAACCCTCGGCCGCATCGTCCGTTTCGAAACAAGCTACGACCGCTTCCGTCCCCAGCTCAAGCCCGGGGCCTGGCGCGAAACCACGCGCCCTGGCAGCGGAATCCTATTCGACATTGCGCCACACCTCATTGATCACGCGCTAGTTCTCTTCGGTCTGCCGGAAGCCGTGACTGCCGACGTTCGAATCGAGCGGGAAAACGCCGTGGCCGACGATGCCTTCGATATCACGCTCCACTATTCGAAAAGCATGCGCGCCGTTCTTCGCTCCAGCATCCTCGCCGCCGCCCCGCGCCCCCGCTTCGTTCTGCTCGGCACGCAAGGCAGTTTTGTGAAGGAAACTTTCGATCCCCAGGAAATGAATCTGCGCCGTGGCGATATTCCCGCCGGCAAGCCCTGGGGATTCGAACCGGAAGAGAATTGGGGCGTCCTGACGGTCCCTGTAGGCGATTCATTCGAACGGCGCCGCATTCCCTCCGCCACCTGCGACTACCGCGACTACTATTCGAACGTCCGCGACGCCATTTTAGGACGCGCCGCGCTGGCCGTGACTCCCGAAAATGCGCTGGAGGTGATGCGCGTCCTCGAATTGGCGCGCGCCAGCAGCGAACGTCGATGCACCCTCCCGTGGAGTCCCGCAATCATCTGAAAATTTGGCGGAAGCCTGAATTCACTCGAAAATGCGCGCCGAGCCGCCGAAGCTCCGCGTTCGAAAGCGATCGCTCAAGAAACGTACAATCGGAATTCTAGTTAACGTTCAACGTCACTTCGAAAACCGCATTGCAATTGGTCTCCGGATCATCGGTGACGCTCGTCGACACCGTGCCGCTCTTGATGAAAAATTCCAGCGGCTTCTTCGGCAGACTGGGCAACCCGGTGACGCGCGCCTTGCCATCGCTATTCGTGCCGACCTCCACCTGCGTCTTGCGCTTGCTCAAGAATCCGTACTTGATCGTCAGGCTGACCTTGGCATTAAAAATGGGCTTGCCAGCGCTGTCTTTCACAAGGAAATCCGCGCGGCACGAGCCCAGGCCGGCGTCAACCACGGGGACTTCCGGCGAGTCAGCGGCGAACGGTCCGCTGAACGGAACGACAATGAGGATCGCGCACAGAATGAGAATCGGCCGAACTTGCCAAAGGCGCATTGTGAGAATTCCTCCGCTCAAAATTTACGTCAGTCAAAGCACGCTTGCAATTCTCTTGATTCGAGCGTGTTGGCACTTAGGACCGTCTTCCAGCCGCACAAAGCAGATCGCAAGCAGAGCAGCCAGAAGCGCCGCGCGATTCTGCGGGGGCGTGCTAATTCTGATTCGAATGCACTTTTCAGGGAGCAGTGGGAAAGTTCCGCGTATAATCTGTTTTCTCTGGAAGGCGAAGGAGCGCTCCGCCAATCATGGCCATCGAACTGGCACCCTCGATTCTTTCCGCAAACTTCGCGCGTCTGGGCGAAGAAGCAAAAGCCGCGCTCGACGGCGGCGGCACCGTAATCCATTGCGACGTGATGGACGGCCACTTTGTGCCAAATCTTACGATTGGCCCGTTGGTGGTGGCCTCGCTAAGGAAAGCTCTTCCCAATGCCATCCTCGATTGCCACTTGATGATTGAAAATCCCGACGAATTCATTCCTGCTTTCGCGGACGCCGGCGCCACCTGGATCTCCGTGCACCAGGAAGCGTGCGTGCATCTTCATCGCACGCTGCAACTGATTGAATCACACGGATGCAAATCTGGCGTCGTCCTGAATCCCGCAACGTCGGTGCACATGGTGGATGAAGTCCTGGACATGGTTCACCACGTTTTGGTGATGTCCGTGAATCCGGGATTCGGCGCGCAAAAATTTATTCCCGGCGCGCTCCGCAAAATCAAGACTCTCGCCGAAGTTCGCGAATCGCTTGGCTTGTCGTTTCGCATCGAAGTGGATGGCGGGGTGGCGCTCGAGACGGTTGGCGACGTGGTGCGCGCCGGCGCGGAATTGCTCGTTGCCGGCAACGCCGTTTTCGGCAAAGGTGACATCCGGGAAAACGCGAAAAAATTACTGGCCGCGGCGCGGGCCGCCACGCTCACTCGCGCTTGAGTGAAACAGCGACTGTCAAATCATCAACCTCCATTCGAATGACCCATTCAGTTTTTCCTATTGCTCCTGATAATTCCAGGTGAGCCCGCCATCAACGACAAACGTCGTTCCGGTTGCGTAGTCGGATTCCGAAGACGCCAGGAACACGGCCATGGAGGCCACGTCTTCCGGTTTTCCCAGGCGCTTCAGCGGAATGTTCTCGAGTAACGCGTTCAGCTTGACGGGGTCGTTCAAAAGTTTTGTGTTGATGGGCGTTTCGATCGCTCCCGGCGCGATGTTGTTGATGGTGATGCCGAGCGGGGCGAGTTCGATCGAAAGGTTGCGCGTTAGCATTTTCACGCCGCCTTTGCTGGCGCAATAGGAAGTGAAATGCGGGAAGGGAAGTTCTTCATGCACGGAGCTGATGTTGATAATTTTTCCGCCGGTAGTTTTTCCGATGGCCCGGGCTTGCATGCGGTGCTTCACGAATGCCTGGGTGATGAAAAAGACTCCCTTTAAATTGACGTTCAGCACCGCGTCGTAATCGGCTTCCGTGGCGTCCCAGAAATCGGCGCGGCGTTCGAGGCCGGCGTTGTTAACGAGGATGTCGATTTTTCCAAATTGCGCGACGGTGTCGGCGATGAATTTCTGCCCTTCCGCAACCCGGCCCACGTCGCACTGAAATCCAGCAACCTTTCGCCCCAGCTTGCGAATGTCGGCCGCCACTTCCTCGGCTCCTGCTTTGTTGGAGCGGTAGCAAAACGCAACGTCCGCGCCTTCCTGCGCGAAGCGTTGAGCGATGGCCAGCCCGATGCCCTGGCTTCCTCCCGTAATTGCCGCCACTTTTCCGTCCAGCCGGTTTGCCACGATGGTCTCCTTGCGATGCGTTCTGGAGTCAGATGCGCCAGGTTGGGCTTTGTGTTCGAGCTACTTTGCGGGGCGCAAGCAGCGCGCGCTCGCTGGCGGGGCAAGTCCCGCCTCCACAACGTGTTAGGATCCGCGAACTCTTCAGAGTTGTTTCTAGGACGACACGGCTTCCGCAGATGCGTGGAGAGTGGAGGGAGCGTTGACAAGATGCAGGGGACGCAAGATGGGCGAATGGCAGGCTAGTCGGGGCGGCGGTAGAGGTCGAGGGCCCATTGGAGGGTGGCGTGGCGGGCAGCCCGGGAGAAGCCAGCGGACTCGAGAACTGACGCCATGCGGTCGGGCGAGTGGACGAAGGCGCGGAAGGGGTTTTGGTTTAGGCGATACCAGGAGTTTTCCAGGGCGACGGCTGCGTGCAGGTACCAACGATCGGGGTGGTAGGTGAAGGCGACCATGCGTCGGGCGCGGGCGGCGGCTCCGCAGAGCAGCGCTTCCACATCAGGGTAACAACAAACCACGCGGTCGAGTGTCACGATATCGGCGTCGGGCAGGGAGGCGGCGGTTGCGGCGAAGTCGCCGAGCACGAATTGGACGGGGCGGGAGGAGTCGCGCGAGGCGAGGTGGTCGCGGGCGGCATCGAGATAAGCGGGCGACGCGTCCGCTAGCGTGACGCTGGCTAGGCCAGCGGCGGCAAGTTCGACGGGGATTACGCCGATGCCAGCGCCGACGTCGAGAAGGTGAAGGCCTTGCAGGGGCCAGCGTCGGAGTGCGGAGAGGAGAAGGCGGGTGCTGCGATCGGGACCTTGGCGTTGGTAGCGGCGCAGATCCCGGTCGGCGACTTCGGGATCGAAGTGGTTGGCGGCAGCGCAGTGGCCGGCACAGCAGGGCATGATGAAAACCTCGACGGGTGGAGGAGCGGGCGGGGCAAGCCCCGCCCCTACGAAGATAAAAGCTGGAATCAGGCTATGCGACGGTAACGTCGGGGCTGAGGTAAACGTCCTGGATGGCGTTGAGTAGCTGGACGCCTTCTTTCATGGGGCGCTGGAAGGCTTTGCGGCCGGAGATGAGGCCGGTGCCGCCGGCGCGCTTGTTGATGACGGCGGTGGCTACAGCTTCTTCGAAGTCGTTGGCGCCGGAAGCGCCGCCGCTGTTGATGAGGCCGGCGCGGCCCATGTAGCAGTTGGCGACCTGGTAGCGCGTCAAGTCAATGGGATGATCGCTGGCAAGGTCGGTGTAGATGCGCTTGTCGAATTTGCCGTAGCTCGAATCGCCCATGTTGAGCGCCAGATAGCCGCCGTTATTTTCGGGGAGCTTTTGTTTGATGATATCGGCTTCGATGGTGACGCCGAGATGATTGGCCTGGCCGGTGAGGTCGGCGGAGAGGTGATAGTCCTTGTCCTTCTTGAAAGCGTTGTTGCGCAGATAGCACCACAGAACGGTGGCCATGCCGAGTTGGTGGGCATGCGCGAAGGCCTGGCTGATTTCGACGATTTGGCGGCCGCTCTGGTCGGAGCCGAAATAGATGGTGGCGCCGACGGCGGCGGCGCCGAGGTCGTAGGCTTGCTGCACGGTGCCGAAGAGAATTTGATCGGCCTTATTCGGGAAGGTGAGCAGCTCGTTGTGATTCATTTTCACGATGAAGGGGATTTTGTGAGCGTACTTGCGGGCGACGGAGCCGAGGACTCCGAAGGTGGAGGCCACGGCGTTGCAGCTGCCTTCGATGGCGAGCTTGACGATGTTGCCGCCGTCAAAGTAATCGGGATTTTTCGCGAAGCTGGCGCCTGCGGAGTGCTCGATGCCCTGGTCGACGGGCAGGATGGAGAGATAGCCGGTGCCGCTGAGCCGGCCGTGGCTGAACAGGCGCTGGAGATTGGTGAGCACGCGTACATTGCGGTCGGTCGCGGCGTAGACGCGATCAACGAAATCCGGGCCGGGAAGATGCAGGCGTTCCTTGGCGATTTTTGGGGACTTGAATCCGAGCAGGGATTCGGCTTTTGCGCCGAGGTAGGTTTCGATTTTTCCTGATGTCAAAGTTGTTGCCATTTCTCTCTCCTCGCTGCTTTCGGGAATTTGAAGAACTCCATTGTACAGTGACTGCAAGACCGTCAGCTAATCGCGATTTCCTATGGTGAGCATGCTGCCGGCGGCGGCGTCCACCAGCCAAAGCAATTTTCCATTTGTTGGCTGAAGCAGTTGCGCGGGCAACCGCTCCGGTTCGTAGCGCCCTTCCAAGACCGCTTTCAGCGCACAGGCTTTGTCTGCGCTCGTCACCATAAAGATGATTTTGGCGGCATTGCTGGCGGCTGGCGCAGTCAGCGTAATGCGTTCCGTATACAGTTTGCCAATCCAATTTGAAACCGCGATGCGCTTATCGGCGTGCAAGGCTTTGGTTCCCGGGAAAAGAGAAAGAGTGTGTCCTTCGTTGCCCATTCCGGCCAACAGGAGATCAAAGCGCGGATACTCCCCGTCTTTCAGCTTGAAGTATTCGCGTAGAGTTTTTTCGTATTCGAGGGCGGCCTGGGCGGCGTCGGGGTATTCGCCTTTGATACGCGTGACCTGTTCCGGCTTCAGCGGCGATTTGGAAATCATGGCTTCCGTGGCCATGCGGAAATTGCTGTCGGGATGGTCCGGGGGGACGTGACGCTCATCGCCGAAAAACAAATGAATTTTATCCCAAGGGAGCTGCGAGCGCAGAGTTGGATCATTGACCAGCAGGCCGTAGAGCGCCTTGGGCGTCGAACCGCCTGCAAGCGACACGTTGAAGGTGCCTCGCTCGCGCACCGCCGCCGCCGCAGCTTGAACGAATTCTTGCGCCGCGCGCTTCGCGATGGCTGCACCGTCCGGCAGGATTCGAATCTCACGCTCCACTCGGGCGGCTCCTATGTGATGATTCCGGTTTTATCCGGCACGGCGATTCGGCCCCGCTTGTCGACTTCTTCTTCGCCGATGCGCCGCCAAGAGCGGCCGTCGCGTTCCAGCAAATCGTCCGCCTCGAGGGGACCCCACGAGCCCGCAGCATAATTGGGAAAACCGCGGGCGGGCAAAGCGTGCCAGACGTCCAGGATGGGCTGAATGACGTTCCATCCGGCCTCGACCATGTCCGAACGCTGGAAGAGCGTGGCATCGCCGGCCATGCAATCGCGCAACAGCCGCTCGTAACCGGTGCTGTGCTCCAGTCCGAAATAGGTGGCGTAATCGAAATCCATGTTTACGAGGCCGAGCTTCATGACCGAGCCGGGAACCTTTGCGCC
>Ga0210405_10002380_pt1 | contig 19626 bp, 18 predicted proteins | sample IncBWH11MmetaG_FD_155492 | JGI IMG/M metagenome (GOLD analysis project Ga0210405, IMG submission 155492) | Forest soil microbial communities from Barre Woods Harvard Forest LTER site, Petersham, Massachusetts, United States - Inc-BW-H-11-M | ecosystem: Environmental > Terrestrial > Soil >... | reverse complement strand
ACGCCGCGCTCCTTCGCCAAGGTCGCGGCCTTGGCCTGCGCCGCTTCGGAGAAATCGATCGAGGTGACGTCGAGGCCCTGTTCGGCGAGCCAGACGCCGTTGCGCGCTTCGCCGTCGGCCACGGCCAATACTTTGCCCGACTTCGGCAGCAGTGCCTTGCACGAGGCCAAAAAATAATTTGGCGCCTTGCCGAACAAATAATCGGGCGTGCTGTAGCGGCCCTGCCAACGCGCTTGTTCGCTCACGGATGGTCCTTTTAGCTGCCGCGCTCGACCGTGGCGACGCGGCCCTTTTCGATGGCGAGCGCAAGCTGGCCGTGCTTGAGCGCCAGCGCTTTTTCGCCAAACAGCTCGCGCCGCCAGCCGGAAAGGGCAGGGACATCCGCCGCGTCGTCGGACGCGATGCGCTCGAGATCGTCGACCGTGGCGATCACCTTGGCGGCGACGTGGTGACGCTCCGAGATCATGCGCAGCAGCACCTTGAGGAGTTCGACGACCGCCGAGGCATTGGCCGCCGGCTGCGTGCGCACGTGATGCGGCAAGGTTTTCGGATCGCGCGCCAGGCCGCGCTCGACCGCGGCGACGATCGCCTCGCCCCAGCGCGAGCGCTCGAACCCCTTGGGCAGCGAGCGCAGGTGCTTGAGCTTCTCGATGGTCGTCGGCGCCTGCACGGCAATGTCGGCGATCGCGTCGTCCTTGAGCACGCGCGAGCGCGGCACGTCGCGGGATTGCGCCTCGCGCTCGCGCCAGGCCGCGACCTCGATCAGGACCGCGAGCTCCTTGGGCTTGCGCACGCGCGTTTTGAGCCGCTGCCACGCGCTCTGTGGATCCATGCGATAGGTCTCGGGCGAGGTCAGCACCTGCATTTCGTCCTCGACCCAATCGACGCGGCCGCGGCGGCCGAGATCTTCGACCAACGCGTGATAGACGTCGCGCAGATGGGTGACGTCGGAAATGGCGTAGGCGAGTTGCGCCTCGGACAGCGGCCGGCGCGTCCAGTCGGTGAAGCGGTGCGATTTGTCGAGCGCATCGCCGGTGATGCGTTGCACCAGTTGATCGTAGGAAATGGAATCGCCATAGCCGAGCACCATGGCGGCGACCTGGGTGTCGAAGATCGGATGCGGAATGAGTTTTGCGCCGTGCCAGATGATTTCGATGTCCTGCCTCGCGGCATGAAACACCTTCATCACCTTTTCGTCGGCCATCAGCGCGTAGAACGGCGCAAGATCGATGCCGGGCGCCAGCGCGTCCACAACGACGGCCTCTTCGGGTGAGGCCATTTGCGCGACACAGAGCAGCGGGTAATAGGTCGTCTCGCGCAGGAACTCGGTGTCGATGGTGACGAAGGGATGGGCAGCCATCCGCTTGCACGCGCCGGCCAATTCCGACGTCGTGGTGATCGGGTGCATGGAATGGGAGACTGCGGCGGCACTCGACATCGGCATTGCGGTAGTCTGTTCAGATATGAGGTATGTGGCAAGGCCGGTCTAGCACGAAGGCAACGCCTGTTGCGCAATTACCCGCGGACCTTGGGCATGTTGATGAATTCCCATGGACTCGGGAAGGCACCCACCGGAACCTCGATCAGCGTTGGCCCATCGCGGTGCGCGAAGGCCTGGCGCAACGCCTGACGCAACTCGTCCGGGCCTTTGACACGCACGGCCGCGGCGCCAAAACTCTTGCCGAAGGCAACGAAATCCGGATTGGCCAGATCGCTGCCGATCACGCGGTTGCCGAAGCGCTCCTGCTGGATGCGCCGGACATTGCCGAACGCGCCGTCGTTGAACACGATGGTGACCAGCGGGATGCGATGCCGGATCGCTGTCGCCATCTCGGTTGCGGTGAACATGAAGCCGCCGTCGCCGGAGATGGCGACGACCGGCACGTCGGGCCGGGCGTGCTGCGCGCCGAGCGCGGTGGCAAAGCCCCAGCCGAGCGGGTCCTGATAGCCCGGCGACAGGAAGGTGCGCGGTTTGTAGACCGGAAAGACAATCCGCGCCGCAAAACCCATTTGCGTGACTTCGTCGACGAAAATTCCGTCTTCGGGCAGTTCGGCGCGGATCGCTTCGAGGAACGCGATCTGCGGTGCGATTTTTTCCAGACGTTTGTGCCACGCCGCTTGCCGCTCCTGCAGCTCGGCCCGGCGCGGCGGCCGTTTGGCGTTGTGCGCCGGCAATTCCTCGAGCAGGCTTTGCAGGATCGGCGCGGCGTCGCCGGTGAGCGCCACCGCCGGTTTATGCAGGCGGCCGTGTTCCTCGGCATCGGCATCGACGCGGATGATCTTGAGTTCGCGATCAATACCCCATTGCCGCAGCTGAATGAGGAGACGCGTGCCGACCGCCAGCACCACATCGGCTTCGCCCCACAGATCGCGGCCCAGCGGCAGCGTGACGCTGAGCGGATCGCGGGCATCGAGCACGCCGCGGCCGCGGCGAAAGCCGAGCACCGGCGCTTGCAGCATGGCGGAGAGAGCAGTGACTTCTTGCGACGCACCTTGCGCGCCGCCGCCGCAGATGATCAGCGGCCGCTTTGCCGCGCCAAGGAGTTTTGCCGCCTTGCGGATCGCACCCTGGTCGATCTTGGTTGCCGGAACCGGCAGCGGTGCTTGCAAGGTCACCGGTCCGGATTTGCCCCACACATCGATGGCGCATTCGAGCACCGCCGGCCCCGGCCTGCTGGTCCGCATCGCACGGATCGCCAGCGCCGTTGCCCGCGACGCCTGCTCCGGCTTGCGGATCAGGGTGGAATGGTCGACCAGCCGCTTGATGATGCCGCCCTGGTCGCGGATCTCGTGCAACTGGCCCAGACCGCGGCCGATATCGGCATCGGGAATTTGCCCGACTAGGCCGAGCACCGGCGCATTCATCCCATAGGCGGTGAGTAGCGCCGCCCCGGCGTTGAGGAGCCCGGGTCCAGGCACTACGGCGAAGGCCGCCGCTTTGCCGGTAGCGAGGGCTGCGCCGAGCGCCATATAGGCGGCGCCCTGCTCGTGGCGGGTGTGGATGGTGCGCAGCCGGTCCTGCGCCCCGAACAAAGCCTCGAACAAGAAATCGTTCTGCACGCCGGGCAGGGCATAGATGGTGTCGAGGCCGTGGCCGATCAGCGTCGCGATCACCGCTTCGGCTGCTGTCATGGTGGCGGCAGCCGCGGCTTGGCCGGCCGGCTTTTTACGTTGCTTCGGCATTCCTGCTCCTGGTTCGGCGGCGAGTGTGCAGATCGGCGCGGTTCTGTCGAGGCGCCTGCTTGGTGCTTGACAAATCGGCGCGTAGCGGGTGGTTGTGCGCCACCTTTTCACCCATTGGAATGAGCATGCATCGCTACCGCACCCATACCTGCGGCGCGCTCCGCGAGAGCGACATCGGCATCGAGGCCCGGCTGTCGGGCTGGTGCCACCGCATCCGCGACCATGGCGGCGTGCTGTTCATCGACCTGCGCGACCATTACGGCCTCACCCAAGTGGTGGCCGACCCCGACAGCCCCGCTTTCAAGGTCGCCGAGACGCTGCGCTCGGAGTGGGTGGTGAGGATCGACGGCAAGGTGCGGCGGCGGCCGGGCGGCACCGAGAATCCCGACCTGCCGACCGGAGTGGTCGAGGTCTATATCCGCGAAATCGAGGTTTTGGGGCCGGCCGGCGAATTGCCGATGCCGGTGTTCGGCGACCAGGAATATCCCGAGGAAACAAGGCTCAAGTACCGGTTCCTCGACTTGCGCCGCGAGCACTTGCACCAAAACATCATGAAGCGCGGCGCCGTCATCGATTCGATCCGGCGCCGCATGAAGGAGCAGGGCTTCTTCGAGTTCCAGACGCCGATCCTGACCGCGTCGTCGCCCGAAGGCGCCCGCGATTATCTGGTGCCGTCGCGCATCCATCCGGGAAAATTCTACGCGCTGCCGCAGGCGCCGCAGCAGTTCAAGCAGCTGATCATGGTGTCGGGCTTTGATCGCTATTTCCAGATCGCGCCGTGCTTCCGCGACGAGGACGCCCGCGCCGACCGCTCGCCCGGCGAGTTCTATCAGCTCGACCTCGAAATGAGCTTTGTCACCCAGCAGGACGTGTTCGACGCCGTCGAGCCGGTGATCCGCGGCGTGTTCGAGGAATTTTCCGGCGGCAAGGAAGTGACAAAGAAATTCCCGCTCATTCCTTACGCCGAAGCGCTGAGCAAATATGGCTCCGACAAACCGGATTTGCGCAATCCGATCGTGATGCAAGACGTCTCTGAGATTTTCCGCGGCTCCGGTTTTAAGATTTTCGCCCGCATTCTGGAGAACCCCAAAGGGGCGGTATGGGCCATTCCGGCGCCGACCGGCGGCTCGCGCGCATTCTGCGACCGCATGAATTCGTGGGCGCAGGGCGAGGGCCAGCCGGGGCTCGGCTATATCTTTTTCGCGCTCGACAACGGCGCGGTGGTCGGCCGCGGCCCGGTCGCCAACAATCTGGGCGCGGAAAAGACCGAAGCGCTGCGCGCGCAGCTTGGCCTCAAAGACGGCGACGCCGTATTCTTCGTCGCCGGCGAGCCTGCGACCTTCGTCAAGTTCGCCGGGCCGGCGCGCACCAAGGTTGGCGAAGACCTCGGCTTGGTTCAAAAAGACCGCTTCGAGCTGTGCTGGATCGTCGATTTTCCGATGTACGAATGGAGCGAGGAAGAGAAGAAGATCGACTTCTCGCACAATCCGTTCTCGATGCCGAATGCGCCGGTCGATGAATTTCTGGCGCTCGATGCGGCGGACCGCGAAAAGATTCTTTCGCTCAAGGCCATCCAATACGATATCGTCTGCAACGGCGTAGAATTGTCCTCGGGCGCCATCCGCAATCATCGCCCCGACGTGATGAAGAAGGCGTTCGCCATCGCAGGCTACGACGAGAGCGTGCTGGAGCAGAAATTCGGCGGCATGTTGCGGGCGCTGTCGCTTGGCGCGCCGCCGCACGGCGGCATCGCGCCGGGCATCGACCGCATCGTCATGCTGCTGTGCGGCGAGGAGAACCTTCGCGAGGTCGTGCTGTTCCCGATGAACCAGCGCGCCGAGGATTTGCTGATGGGCGCGCCGTCGGAGGTCACGGCAAAGCAATTGCGCGAACTGCATATCCGCACTGTGCTGCCCGAGCGCTCGTGAGCGGAGCGCCATTCACTCGGCCGCCATTGCGGTCGGCGGATTGCACAGTGCCGCAAGAGCCTCGAAATATTCGGCCTCCATTCGCTTAATGCGCATCAAGCGAAGAACGAGTCGCATGTCGCGCAAAACTTCCAGCGACAGCCGGCTGCCGCCGCCCAGCGCGCTGGCGATCTGAAAGGCCTTTCGCTCGTCGCGCCACCAGCGCTCGACCGTGGCAATCGCCGCGTCGAGGTCGCGGCCATGGAGCCGCGCTGCCCGCGCACCGAAACGCGCGCGTAGCGCTGGGTGGTGCGGCCCGCGCCGGATCAGCCGCTCGACCCGGATCTTGAAGTCGTTGACGACGGCCGCCTGGTCGAACGCCGCGCCGATTTCCGTCAGCGCAACGTCGAGTGCCGATTGTCCCTTGGCCCGTTCGACGGCGGCGGTGCGGCGAGCTCGCTCGCGGTCACGCTCTTGGCGTCGGCGGTATGGCATGGCGCTGTTGTAACCATTACGGGGACAAAAGTCAAGGCTATGTAACTATATTGGGGACAAGCAGGAAGCGTTGCGCAGCAAACGAAAGCCGGCCGGTGACGCGATTCGCCGCCGGCCTAACTCTGAACATTCGATCGTTGGGATACGAGGCTTGCGCTCAGAACAGCTTGAGGCAGGACAGCACTTTGCCGACGACTTCGAGATCGGCGAGCGGCGTCTCTTCGTTGTTATGATTTGGATTGTCGGAAATGATTTTCACCTTGGTCGGCTTGGTGTTGCGCATCACCTGAAGCCGCTTGACGACGATGCTGCCAAAGGTGTCGCGGATGGCGTAGAGGCCATCGGGCGTCGGCGTCTTGTGGCCAGTATCGACGACCACGCGCTCGCCCGACAGGATGGTCGGCGCCATGCTGTCGCCGCTGGTGTCGAGCACCAGAAGCTGCGCCGGCGCCGAGTGCAGCTGCTCGCGCACGAAACTGGTCGGAAACACCCAACCTTCCGACTTTAACGGGTCGGTATGGCGTCCCTCCTTGCGCACCTCGCGCGCCGGCACACCGCCGCCGCCGAGGCCGGCCCTTGTGTCGAGCTCGGGGATCTGGCCGCGTGGCGGACCGATGGGCTCGCCGCGCTCGCGATGCGCGCCCAGCACGTCGCTCGACTCGATATGGTCGTCCGGCATGGTGCCGGGATAGCGGCCCCACAGCAAAATCTGCTCCGGCGTAAAGCCGAGATGCTTGGCAAACGGCTTGAGGTGATCGAGCCGCATCCTGATCTGGCCGCCCTCGAGCCGCGATAATTGCTGCTTGGAAACCCCCGACAACCGCACCAGTTCCGAGCGGCTCATGTGGCGCGCCTCGCGCGCATGATAAAGCCCGGTGAGCTGTCGGCCGCTGCGAATCTTTCGTGCCATGGCCCCATTGTCACAAATTCGGTGCAGAAAGCCTAGCATCAAAATTGGTGACTTGACAAGTCCATTATGTCACTATTTAAGGGACAAACGGGCGATGCCAAGGGACCCGCGATGGCGGGAAAAAGTCATGCGTGGAATATGGACGCGCGAACGGATCGCGCTTCTGAAAAGGCTTTGGACTGACGGCGAGACGGCCACGGCCATTGCGGTGCGACTGCGCATGTCGCGCTCCGCGGTGCTCGGCAAGGTGTTCCGGCTGCGGCTTCGCCCGGCGAAAAAAGCTACGGCAGCTTCGGCGCGCAGCGGCACAGCAATCCTCAGGCGGCGTCACAAAAGACGGTCGCCAATCAAGCATCGGGCGAAGCCGGCCGCACGGGCGGCACGGGCGGCACGGGCCGCACCGGCCGCACCGGCGGCAATACCCTTGGGGAAAACGCTGTTCGAATTGACCAACGGCTCGTGCCGCTGGCCGCACGGCCAGCCCGGCACGAAAACGTTTTACTTCTGCGGCGCGCCGGGCGCGGATTTGGAAGGCGGCCGGCCATATTGCGAGCGCCATGCGCGGCGCGCCTATGTCGGCCACCGCAAGACCCCGGCGGCGCGTGCCGGCGCTGCGGATCCGACAATCACATCGCCCTCCATCGTGCCGTCCGGCGAGAAGCGGTTCGTCTTCAGTCAAGGGAGGAAGCGATCTTGAGCACCAAACCGATCGGCAGCGGTCGCAATCGCGGCGCGCCCGCAAGCGCCGATGCAGCCATGCCGCTCGCCGACCGCGCCGCCGCCGCCGCGGCCGCCGAGTTGCGTGGCGAACGCGCAAATATCCTCGGCGCCATCGGGCGTTCCACGCTATCGCCGCTGACGCGGCCGCGGCGCGTGCCCGAACGCTGGTCGTTCTTTCACGTCATGGCGCGCATGGAGGAGGGCTTTCGCACGCTGTCGCGCTTGCCGCTGCCGACGCGGCCGCGCGGCTATATCAACTCCATGCCGGTCTATCTTTACGACCGCGCCGATCTCAATTCGCAACTCGAAACCCACGAGCTCGAACGCATGGCGCGCATGCGTAACCGCGTGCGCATCCCGCCGTCGCCAGCCGAGATCGCCAGAATGGAGGAAGCGCTGCGCTGGCCGGCGCTTTATCTCTCCGGACCGGACTTTCATCACTTGGCCCGCGCCGTGAATCTCGGCGCGCTGTGGGCGGCGTTCGACGCCGATATCGACGCGCGCGTGAAGCGGCTCAAGATCACACGCCGCGCCTTCCACGCCCGCAAGCTCCACGGCTTGCGCATCATTGCCCGCGAGCTCGTCCGGGCCCGGGTGCCGGTGCGGTGAACGCCGCGCACGCGCGCCTGGTCGCGGCGTTTCGCGAAGGTTTCGGCCTTGCCGCGATCGCGGTGATTGACGGACCGGACGGAATTCGCATTGCGACAGCAGCGCCGGGCGCCGAAATCACCTGCGCGCCTGCGGAAACCGTGCAGTGCCGCTGGTGGTGCCCGCGGGTTTTCGAAGCCGCATCCATCGCGACGGCGGTCGCTGCCCGGCTGCACAGCCGCGAAACCTGCGATGGCGCGGCGCTATCGGCCTGCCAGGCGGTCGTTCGCGCCGCCAAGCAGCGCAATGTCGATCTGCATTTGGATGAAGAAATTCTGGAACAAGCCAAAGCCGCGATCGCCAGAATCGACGACGAACTCGAACACTTGCGCCAGTGCGGCGGTTTGCGCCCAGTCAACAAGTCCTATCAATCGTATCGGCGCGATGCCGCCGCCAAAGGCGAGCGCGTCGTGCCCTATGCGCAATGGATGCTCGGCTACAAGGAAGAGCTTGTGCGCAAGCTCGCCGCCACGCTGCGCTATCTGTGATGATCGTCGTTTGCGAATCTTTGCAAAAAATTCGGAGTGAAGCGATGCGGCCGGTCGCGGCGACCGATTTTTCGCTTTTGCCGTCAAAAAATTTTTCTCCGCATCTTCAATGCGATAAGGGACATTTTCGGAACCCGCTCCGATCCGTGCGCTTGACGCGCTCCGGTTTTTTGCGGCATTGCCTCGCGTGCGGGCGCGCCTTGCCGAACTGCGTGCGGCGCGCTTCGCAACTCACTCACAATCTTCAAACCCCAGCAAACTCGCGAACGACGCGCGAGGCCGCACCGGCGCGTGACGCATTCACGCACCTGGCGGCCGCGCGCGCATTCGCGCGGTTTTCATCAGCGCATCGGAGGATGAACCGTGAGCGTCACCGGCAAGGTCAAGTTTTTCAACGACACCAAAGGCTACACCAACTATGAGGCCGGATTCCAGAAGATCTACTGGGACGAAATCGACGACTTTCGCAACGGCATTCTCTACGAGGTGCGTCAGGGCGATGCCTGGGATAACGCGCAGTTCATCCGCTCGCAGGCGCATCCGCCGTTCATCGCGCAAGGCAACGGCACCTTCCTGATCAAGGCGCGCTGCCAGCCGGTCGCGGGGCTGACGGTCTACAGCGAGAATGCGTCGGCGATCGAGATATCGGGCAACCAGCTTTCGCTCAACCTGCTCGCCGGCTTCGACGAACGGGCGACCGGCTGGACCGGCACGTTCCAGAACGGCATCGGCATCGATGCCGGAAACTTGCGGCTTGGCGGCGCCGGAAACATCCTCGGCGTCAATCCGCTGCTGCAATCGGCGGTGACGGATGCTGCGACCGCAAGCGGCAACGTTTTGTCGTTCGGCTATCTGCCGTCGAATGTTGCGGTCGGCATGGCGGTCGCCGATATCACGACCGGCGGCGTCATTGCGTCGCTCGCGACCGTCACCGCGATTACCTACAACAACGCGATCGACTATGGCGCGGTCGTGGGCACCGTGGCGGCAGACGTCGATTACGGCGCGGTTGCGACCTCGGCCACGACCGCCGTCGATTATGGCGCCATCACCGGTACTACGGCGACCGTTACCATTAGTGCGCCGGTAACTGCCGGCGGCGTCCTGTCCGGCGACATCATCGTGTTCTCGATTCCGGACGTGCTCGATTTCGGCGGCGTGATCACCGACACGCCGGTCTACTACACCATCCCGGCGGCGCACATCGTCGATGCCGGATCGGTGGTGCAGGCCTCGGTGAACGCGTCGACGCAGATCCAGGGTGTGCCGGTCGGCCAGAATGTTCTTGCCGACGCCGACGTCTTGACCGATCCCGACATTCTCGGCTCAGCCTCGACCCAATATGTCGACGGCTGGATCGAAATCGCACTGTCGCAGGACGGCTCGACATTTGGCGCGTGGCAAAAGTTCGTGCCCGGCGTGTTTCCGGCGATGGCCTGGAATTTTCGGCTGGCGCTGCAGTCGAGCGATGCAAACACCATCGCCGAGGCATTGGCGTTCAATTACACGGTGCAACTGCCGTCGCGCATCGATCATTATCAGCAACGAAGCGTGCCGAGCAGCGGCCTCACCATCGCCTTTCAGCGCGACGGCACCACGACGCCGGCGGCTTTCAACGGCGGGCCGGGCAGCGCGGATCTGCCCTATGTGAGCGTGTCGTGGCAGCCGACGGCGGGCGATCAATACAGCATCGGCGCCCTGTCGCTGTCGCAGCTGACAATTCGTTTCAGCAACGGCGGCATCTTTGTCGAGCGTGACAACGTCAACATAACGGTCGAGGGATTTTGACATGATCAAATGCATTCGCGCGGCTTTTGCCGCGTTCTTCGTCGCCGGCACGATCGTCGCGGCAACCCCGGCGGCGGCGGTGCCCCTGATCTGCGTCATGCCGACCTCGGGCACGGTATCCGGGCTCACGCTGGTCCAGGACATCAACAGCTGTCTCGGCAGCGCGCTCGCGCTGTTCGCAGGCGGCACAACGCCCGACTCGCCGACGACGGGAATGCTGTGGTGGAACACGGGCACCGGCTACGTCGCACAGTGGGACGGCACCGGCTGGAACAATCTCTGGAACGTCGACACCACCAACCACTTGAACGCCGTGCAGATCGGCGGCGGCGTCCAGGCCTCACTGGCCAGCGCCTCCATCACCGATCTGTGGTCGGTGCCGGCCGCTTCCGTCGCGGTGACCGGGACGAGCACGATTACCCAATTGGCGAACGGTCATGCGGTGCCCGGCGCGGTCAAGATCGTCACCTTTGCCGGCGCGCTGACCTTGACCCAGGGCGGGGGTACCGGCGGTACGCCGCTGAATTTGCCGAACAACGGCAGCAATATCGTCACGGCCCCGGGCGACTACGCGATTGTGCTGGCGATCACCTCGACCAACGTGCAGGTCATCCAGTACACGCGCGCCACCGGCGCGGCGCTGTCGACGTTCGGCCTCAATGTGGGCGCCGCGGCCCTCGGCAATTCCGCGCTCAGCTTCGACATGCCGGTCAATCTCGGCCTTACCGCCTCGATCGCCTCCAACGCGCTGACGGTCTCGATCGTCGGCGCCAACGGCGCGACGCCGTCCTCGACCAATCCGGTACTGATCCCGTTCCGCTCGACCACGCCCGCCACCGGAACGCCGTCGGTCGATACCGTGACCGCCACGGCCGCCATGACCGTGGGCTCGGGCTTCACCATGGGCTGCAGCTCCAACGTCGCGTGCCGTATTTGGATCTACGCGATCGACAATGGCGGCAACGTGCTGCTCGGCCTGCAGACCTGCTCGAATGCCACGCAAACCTTTTCCTGCAGCGACGATCTGCTGTTCAACACCAACGCCAATACCAACGGCACCAACCTCAATGGCGTGCTCGCCTCGACCGTGGCCGGGCTCGCCGGCAAGGCGGTGCGCATCATTGGCTATCTGGAGGCGACCGAGACGACCGCGGGGACCTGGACCACGGCGCCGTCGAAAATCCAGATATTCGGCCCCGGCGTAAAGAAGCCGGGCGACGTGGTGCAGAACGTGGCGTTTTCAACGGCCAGCAGCGCGTCCTGGAGTGCGACAAGTCTTGTCGGGTCAAATCTTTCAGGCAGCATCACGCCGACCAGCACGATAAATCCGATCCGCGTCAAGTTGGTTGCCGGCATTTCGGCAAGCGCCAACTCGGGCGGCAATGAAGTTATCGGAACCCAGGTCTATCGCGGAATATCTGGCACCTTCAATGGCATCGGACAGCTATACAACACTGGATTTCTGTCGCCAGGGGCCGGGTCGACTCTCGACGGCATTGTCACGGCCATGCCGACTGACCTGCCTGGCACCACGTCGCTGGTAACATATACGCTTTATTTTAATACGGGCGCATCCGGTCACACAGTGACGGTCATAAACGGCGAAGGCGAACTGATGGAGATCATGGGCGCGCTCGAGGAGCCGGGCAACGACGCCGGCGCGACGGATTTGCCGCCGCGCGCGCTCGCCGCCCTCCAACCCGATCACGCGCGGCAAAGGGCTGTCGCATGACAACGGCAACACAAGTCCAACTGCGCCGCGGCACTTCCGCTGACGTCGCCGGCTTCACCGGCGCCCAGGGCGAGGTCGTGGTCGACACCACCAACAACCGCGCCGTGGTGCACGACGGCGCGACGGCCGGCGGCTTCGCGCTGGCGCGGCGCGCCGAAAAGCAGCGCGCCATCCACAGCTCGGCCGACTTGCCGGTCACCGCCGACGACGTCATCCTTAACGTTAATGTCACTTCGCCGCTGACAATCACCGTGCCTGCGGCATCGTCGCGCGTCGGCTCGATCACCTTCAAGATCTTGATCGGATCGGCGGCGGTGACCCTGGTGCCGAGCGGCGCCGACACGTTCGACGGCGGCACCTCGTTGTCCCCGCCCACGGGGTCGCGGTTCGAGTTGATTCCCTTCAACGATGGCGTGAATTCCGGCTATGGATTATGATGGAATGGACGACACGATGACGAACCAAGCAAACAAACAATCCGGCGTGTTGCGCCGCTTCGGATTGGCCGGCGCCGCTGTCGTGGCCGCCTGCCTGGCCATCGGCGCCACCTTCCTCGGCTACGGCGTCGACGCCAACCTGCCGTGGCCGGTGACATCGAACACCACGATCACGGGGAAGTATTGCGGGGGGACCGTGCTGGCCGGCACGGGGTCGACCGGCTTCTTCACGGTCACGGTGCCAAGTGTCTCCGGCTTTCCGTCGAATTGCGTCGTGAATATCACCAATGGCGACACCACGACGCTTCGCGGTAAAGGGATCGCAGGCCTGAGCGGCAGTGGCTGCTCGACTCAAAACATTCTCTGGCCGGGACAGACTTGCAAGATTGGCATCGTCAATGGCGCCTGGGCGGTGCTGTCGAGGCCGGGGCGGTGGCGGCCGCCCGGTGGCGCAACGCTTAATTTCTATGCAGACTTCACCAACGGAACAGATACGACCGGTGCGACAGACGGTCTAGCGCCCGGCGCATCGGCGACGAAGTCTGAGCAAGCTTGCCTCCTGCTGGCGTTTGACCAAATTGATTGGAACGGCCTTCAACAAACGCAGGCACTCTGCAATATGGCCGCCGCTACGGCCGACACGCAGGGACTGCATCTTTCTTTTCACGATTTTGTCGGCGCTCAAGGCGGCAACGCGATCAAGGTTGTCGGCGCGTCGCTTTCGGTCACGGGCGCCGTCAGCAATGGCGGCCTTTGCGAAATCACGATTCCATCGACCGCAACTTATTCGCTCAATGAGATCGTTTCGGTTTATAGCGTTGGCGGCGCGACTGGTTGCAACGGAACATGGCAAGTCACCGTCACTGACGGCACGCATCTGACCTTGCAGGGTACGACGTTTGGCGGCTCCTATACGAGCGGCGGCACAGTTACGAACGGATCATCGTTCAATTTTTCCGGGGGCCCTGCCATCCAATGTTATTTCAGCACAGTGGTCGCCTTTTCGAATCTATATTTACAATCCACCGCGCAGGATTTTGCTGGCTCTGCGGAATGCTATACTTTGCTGGGCGCCGGTATGGTTTTTGGCGGGACGCCTGGCGAATTGATCTCCTTATCTGATGGTGCGAAGCTTACGCTCAATAACGACATAGGAATTGCATCTGGCGCGGCAAACGCGGCGGTGAAAGCGGTTGGCGAGGGCGCCCTTAACGGCAGCGCCAATATAAATTTTCTGCCCGGCATCAATCCGTCTTTCAGCGGCCTTGGGTTTGCCTACGCCGATACGAAAGGGCAGGCCGACTTTCGCAATGTCACCATCAATCTCAACGGAAATACCGTCACCGGCCCGCGCTGCGCGGTGAATACCGGGGGAGTGATCCTTAGCGGATCGGGCAACGCCAACACTTTTTTTCCCGGCAATTCGAACTGCGCCCAATCCGGCGCCGGCAATATCGACGGCGTGGTCATTCCGCCAAATCCCACTGCCTCGACCCTTGGTGGTATTGAGAGCATCGCCGCTATCGCCCATCAGTGGATCGATTCGATTTCCACGGCGGGTGCTCCGCACCAGTCGCAACCTGCGTTCTCCGATCTCTCCGGCACGCCGACGACGCTTGGCGGTTACGGCATTGCCGCGGCTGCGGGAATTGACGAGAATATTCTCAACACGCAAATCTCCAACTATTCCGTTGCGGCGACCGATTGCGGCAAGACGATACAGCTTGGCACCGGCTCGACCGGGCAGTTCACCTTGACGCTGCCGGCGGTCACGGGGTTTCCGTCGAACTGCTCGGTGCTGATCAAGAACGGCGACGGCACCAACGCTAAATTCCTGTCGGGCTTTCCATCCGATCTTTTCGCCGAGCTATTCCCCGGCCAATCGGCCGGCGTGAAGATCGTCAACGGTGCGTGGCAGTCGTTCTATAATCCCGGTCTCTGGGTCGTTTCCGGCCCACCTACGCTTTATGTCAATGGCAATTCCGCGACGACCAATGCCACCACTTCTGCCGGCAACAACACGCTGCATTTTGCCTCAACGCCGTCGTGGATTACGGCCGGCGTGCAGATCGCTGACGTCACTACACCGGCCGCCATCCCGAGCGGCACGACAGTCCTCTCCACCACCGGTACGACGGCGGTGCTGTCGGCCAATGTTGCCGGCGCTGGCGTCGGTAATGGCGATGTTATCACCGCGTCCGCGACCTGCGGCACGACAGGCGCTTCGACCTGCGGGCCTGGAAGCGACGCCAACGATTGCCTACAGCCGGCGACCGCGTGCCTGACTGCACAGAAGCCGCTCAATCTTTTCCTTGAGCGTATCCATTCGGGAAGTTTCAACAGTTCAATCATTCTCGCACATGCATCCACGCCGAACTATGCAGTAAGTTGCGAGAATGGCCCGTTCCTCGGCACCTCGATCGTGTCAATGCGGGGCGACAACAATGCGAAGTCGGCTGTCACGATCGTGCCGCCGTCGAATGGTGTCGGCGTCGCATTCAAGGATGGCTGCACACTTGGCCTAAACAGTCTAGCTTTCGCAAATAATGTATCCAACAATGCGGTCGCCTTTATCATCGGAGGCAACGGCCAGGCCGGCCATCTCGATGCGTTCGATGTCAGTTTCGGTGCAATTACGTCAGGTGCCGCAATTTCCGTGAGTTACGGCAGTTCGGTGGCGGTCATATTCAGCTGTCCGATTACCGGCAGCATGGCAAATTTCTTGCAGGTTGCCGCCGGCGGTGTCATCGATTTTAGCGGCAGTTCGGGTTGTGCCGGATCAAGCGGCCTTACGTTCTCGTCATCTTTTGCGTATATCGCGAATGGCGGCATCGTCACCGGAGTGCAGGCTCTTAGTGCGGGCTCACCGACCTTCACGGGCTTCTCCGGCGTCAGCGGGCCGCGGTGCCAGATCGACAGTTCGGTTACACTGGCGGGTCTGCAAAATCCAAACTCGGTTTTTCCCGGCTCATCCGATTGCGTGCCGATCAGTTTCGTTGGCACGATCGGCGTGCCGTCGGGAAGTGGGGCGTCCTCAACATATGCTTATGGAAACGTTGGACAGGCATTGTGTTCGAGCGGGGCGTCGTCAGTCTCCAATAATTATTGTAATCCGATCCCCACTACACCATCGGCTTCGACCCTCGGCGGCGTCGAGAGCATTGCCGCTATCGCCCATCAGTGGATCGATTCGATTTCCACGTCGGGCGTGCCGCACCAGTCGCAGCCGGCTACCACCGATCTCAGCGACGTCACTGCGCCGACGGCGTGGACCGCCACCGATGGCAGCGGCGCGGGACTCACGTTCACTGTGAATGCGGAAACGCGATACGTAAAAAACGGAAAAACTTGCGTTGTCTCTTTCATGATTCAATGGCCATCGACTACGGACACGAACCCAGCACAAATCAGCGGTATCCCGGCCGCCTGTACCGCACACAGCGGCACGTATAGCTGGGTTGCCGGGGGCTCCGCTCTTACGGGCATATCGAGCATCGGCGGCGGTATTGCCTGGGCCGCCTTACAGACCGGCGGGACATCTTTATTCTTTTTCGGCAACTCGAATCAGCTGACGAATGCCAACATGTCGGGTGGCATCGTCCGCGGCACGATCACATACATCACAAACTGAAGGCTCAAGCTTGTCACGCGAGCAAATTGTTAGATGACAGTTATAAATGTTTCGCCTTTGGTGGTAATTTGCGCCCTGTCGATATTTTTCTCTGGCACAATTGCCGCAGTGTCGCAAAGCGCCGCACCGGAGCGCGCGTTGCTTTCAACTGTGAACGGCGCACGATCTACCTCTCCTAGGGAATTATAAAAGCCTACTCCAGGGGACAACTGAAAAGTCCACAGATTTGCCAAAAGCCCGCCGTCCCAAGCGACGATGGATCGCAACCTACATCGACCGGATATTTCTCCCGGATGTAGATCACGCAAAGCCGACCGACGGACCATCCGCACGGTAGCGACGTTCTAGGTCAATCGATCCTCGCCACTTAACGCGTCGACCTGACGCGCCCGAAACGTCTTTCAAAACAAAGAGGTAACTGCATGCGAGCGATTCTCGCCACGCTGTTCTTTTGTGCATTGCTCACTGCCGCGCACGCCGAGACGGCGTCGTATTACGGCGCCGAATCCGGCCGCCATACCGCCAGCGGCGAGCGGTTCGATCCGAACGGCATGACGGCGGCGCACCGCACCTTGCCGTTCGGCACGCTCCTTCGCGTCACCTATCAGGGCCGCTCCGTCGTGGTGCGCATCAACGATCGCGGGCCGTTCGTCCGCAAGGGCGGCCATTTCACCCGCGACATCGATCTGTCGCAGGGCGCGGCGCGCCGCATCGGCCTTCCTGGCGTCGGCCAGGTGACCGTCGAAGTGATCGACAAAACCGAGCTTTACATCCCGAAACACGGCGATTGGGGAGTTTTCTGATGCAACCACTTGTCATCGATATTTATCACGGCGACGCGGTGCAGGATTTCGCCAGAGTGAAGGCGGCCGGCATCGTCGGCGTCATCCACAAAGCGAGCCAGGGCGGCGCCGTCGTCGACCGGGCCTATGCCAGCCGGCGCAAGCTCGCGCTCGCCGCCGGCCTCAAATGGGGCGCTTATCACTTCTTCGATTTCAGCGCGCCCGCCGTGGCCCAGGCCGAGCATTTTCTTTCGGTCGCGGACGCGGATTCCGACACGCTGGTCGCGTTCGATTGGGAGAACGTCGGCAGCCGCGAGCCGAGCGCCGCTCTGGCCAAGGCGTTTCTCGAGGCGATCGAGGCAAAACTCGAGCGCAAGGCCGTGATCTATTCCGGCAACGTCGCCAAGGAACAGATCGCCGGCAAGGACGGCTATTTCGGCGCGCACAAGCTCTGGCTCTGCCAATACGGGCCGGTGGCGAAAGTGCAGGCGAGCTGGAAAGCGCCGTGGCTGTGGCAGAACAACGGCGACAGTTTCGGCCCGGGCCCGCACACCATTCCCGGCATTTGCGGCCTCGTCGACAACAACACCGTCGTGCCGCCGATGACGGCGGACCGGCTCATCGCGGAGTGGGCAACATGAACGCGACTGCAACCGATTATCAGGTCGGCGCCGCGGCGCTCGCGGCCGTCATTACCGCCGCCATCAAGGCCAACGTGCCCGAATTTTTGCAGGGCGACGTGCCGGCGGGTCTCGTGCAGCAGATCGAGCAACAAGGCGCCAAGGCCGTGATCGATGCCGTGGACGCCCATCGCGCCAAAGAAGATTCAGCAAAAGGCATGGATTAGGAGAAACCGATGTCGCCACAGCCTCCCGTACCGACCGTAACCGTACCCGTCGTGTCCGCCTGGGCGTCGAAGATCAATTGGACGCAAGCCGTCGCCGCTTTCGCGATGATCTTGACGCTGGTCTCCGGCGGCAAGGTCGGCATGGACGCCGATCAGCAGACCGCCGCCGTCGTCACCATCGGCGTCGCTTGCAACATCGCGACCTGGGTCATGAAAACGTTCTTCACCGCCCGCGTGCATCCCACCTCGCTGCCGAAAGGAAGCTGATCATGCGCCGCATCACGCTCGCCATCCTCTGCGTCGCGCTGGCGTCGTGGCCGGCGCACGCGCAGACCACGAAGCTCACCAAGCCGCTCGTCGAGCTCAACGGCCCGTGCAACCCGCTGGGCGATACCAGGCCACAGTGCCAGCAGGGCGGCGCCGGCGCGGCCGCGAGCGCCGCCGACAACGTGCTCGCAGCGCTGGCAAAACCGTTCCAGGACCTGGCCACTTTCATCGGCGAGGATGCCGACGGCGCCATTGCGCTGTCGACCGCGATCCCGGCGCTGCAGGACGGCCACGGCCAGCAATGCTGGATGGCGACCAAGCAATTCGCCGACGTCATCAAGGCGCACCCGGTGCCGCTCACCTTGAAAGTCTCGACGGATCTCGAGGCGCTGCGGCTGCTCATGATGGCCAGCAACAATCTGTGCGCCAACGTGCATTGCACGCAGGTTTTCGGCGATCTGGCGACCGGCATCGCGCAACTCGCGCCGCTCAATGCGTCGATCCCGATCCCCAGCCTGCACGATCTTTGCGCCAAGATTCCGCAGGTCGCGGTGGTGCCGCCGGTGACGGCGGCTCCGGCGGCGGCGAAGCAATAGGCAAGTCGCGCCGATGCCCGGGAAACTCGACGAGATCAGCCGCGCGATAGGCTCTCTCGAAACCAGCGTCCGCGAATTGCAACGGCGGATGGACGAGAACCGCGAGCTGCAGGCGCACCGTCATGACGACAACGCCACGGCATTGCGCGAATTGTCCGCAAAACTCGACCTGCACGCCGAAGCGGTCGAGATGATCCGGCCGACCGTGGCGGCGCTGGAAATGTCGCGATCCAAAATCGCGACCTGGGCCTCGGTCGGCTTTGCCGTCGCCGTGCTGGCCGGCTGGGTCGTCGAAGCCGCGGTCAAATGGGCGGTGGGCTGGGTGCTGTCGCACTTTCAGTGAGCGCGATAGCAAAAGGCCTGCCGCAAAAGCCTTGCCGCAAAAGCCCTGCCGCAAAAACCGTTCTCATGCTTCGAAGATGATGGCGGACTACAATAGTTCGAGCGGCGGGGCTTTCGCCCCGCCGCCTTTCGTAGGCCCGCTCCAGAAGGTATTACGGGAACAACTTCAGGACCGACTGGTTCGCCTGGTTGGCGATGGACAGCGCCGAGATTTCCAACTGCTGCCGCGTCTGCAGCGTCAGCAAGTTGGCGCTCTCCTGGTTCTGATCGGCCAGCACCAGGTTGCTGGCGCCCGTCTGCAACGTGTTGATCATGTTCTGCTCGAACGTCTGACGGGTCTGGATCGTGCCAGAATTGGTACCGAACGTCTCGGTCTGGGCACGCACGGCGGAGATCGCGGCATTGACCGCCGTTTCCGTCGCGGTGATATTGTTGTTGTCGAGGAATCCGGTGCCGGAGGCTGCTGACAGGCCGAGGCCCTTCGAGTTGAAGGTGACGCCGGTGATGCTCAGCGAGCTGGTGCCATTCTCGTTGAAGAGAACTTTCAGCGTGTCGCCAGCAAGCAGGTTGATGCCGTTATACGAGGCGTCGCCGGCGAGTTGGTCGATCTGCGTCAGGATGTTGTTGTAGTTGCCTTGCAGCGTGGTGCGGGTGGCCGAAACCGGCGCGACGGCGTTGTTGGCCGAGGCGCTGGTGGTGACGCCGAGTGCCAGAGACTCCGCATTGGCAACGACCGTGAACGCGGTGGTGTTGGTATTGCCGGTCAGCACCAGGTGGCCGCTGCCGTCGTCGCTCGCAGTCACCGCGCCGCTGGAACCGAGGCCCGAGACGGCGTTGATCTGGCTTTCGATCG
>Ga0210405_10002373_pt1 | contig 19678 bp, 15 predicted proteins | sample IncBWH11MmetaG_FD_155492 | JGI IMG/M metagenome (GOLD analysis project Ga0210405, IMG submission 155492) | Forest soil microbial communities from Barre Woods Harvard Forest LTER site, Petersham, Massachusetts, United States - Inc-BW-H-11-M | ecosystem: Environmental > Terrestrial > Soil >... | reverse complement strand
CGATTTGATGACCATTAATGCCGTGGTCAGTGCGCTCTTCCTCGGCGCCTGTGCATTGTTCACCCCGGCCACGCCACTGCTTCTGATCATGATCATTCTCGTGGTCGGCGGCTTCTTCCGCTCGCTGCAATTCACCGCGATCAACACCGTCGCCTACGCCGAGGTCGAACCGGCGCAGATGAGCCGGGCCACCACGCTGGTCAGCGTCAACCAGCAGCTTGCGATTTCGGCCGGCGTCGCGGTCGGGGCGTTCTCGGTCGAATCCACCCTGTTGCTGCGCCACGCCAGCGAGCTGAGCGCGGACGATTTCGCGCCGGCCTTTCTCGCGGTTTCGATCATCTCGGCGGTGTCGGCCTGGTTCTTCTGGCAGATGCCCGACGAAGCCGGCCACGAAATCTCCGGCCGCAAGGCGGTCGAGATCTCCAGCCGCAAGGGTGCCGCGACGGCGGCGGTCAAAGTGGCGAGCGAGGAAACCCAGAACGCCAGGGATCAGCGGCTGGGATGATTGCGCAGATCCTGCCCCGGATCGGCAAAACGACAGCCGGTGAATGAACGCGGCCCCCCACGCCCGGTCTCGCGGAGCGTGTCATCGGGCGCGCTTTCGCGCGACCCGTTGGCTCGTCCGGGCTGCGCCTGCTAGACTGACCGGGTCGGCTTCGGTCGATTTCGCATTTTAGGGGGAATGCTTTTCATTTGGGGATTAACATGCGCATTGGAATCGAATTTCTCGCAAGCCTGGCGGTTCTTATCCTGGTCCAGGCCGGCACGGCCGAAGCTCAGGCCAGCGACCAAAGCGGCCTTTGCAGCGGCAAGACTACCGGCGCTGCGCCGGCTGTTCGGGTTGCCGCGTGCACGGCGTTGATCAATTCCGGGAAGTACTCCGGAAAGAATATGGCGATCTTGTACAATAATCGATGCAGCTGGAATGCCACGGTGGCCAGCGATCCTGCGATCAATGACTGCAGCCAGGCGATCAGGATGGATCCCGGTTATGCGCGGCCGTACTACAATCGCAGCCTCGCCTACTACAACAAAAAAGGACTATGACCGCGCCATCCAGGATGCCTCGGAAGCGATCAAGCGCGACCCGGCCTACTTCAATGCCTTCGACACCCGTGCCAGCGCCTATTCGGACAAAGGCGACCACGATCATGCCATTCTCGATTACAATCAATCCTTGCGGCTCAATCCCAAGGACCCGATAAGCCTGAACAATCGCTGCGACGAGTTTGCGCTGCTGGGTCAATTCGTGGCCGCGCGTCTGGACTGCGACGAGTCGCTGCGGATCAGGCCCGACCATCAGAACACGCTCAGGCACCGCGGGGGCGTATTGCTGGCGCTCGGCAAATTCGACGAAGCCTTGGCCGATTACACAAATCTCGTGCGCCAGAATCCGAAAGACGCCGGCGGGCTCTATGGACGTGGAACCGCAAAGCTTCGAAAGGGCGATGTCGCGGGCGGCAATGACGACCTTTCCTCGGCGAGAGCCGTGAACCAGAATATCGACAAGGAATTCTGGAGATACGGCAAACCGGCGGACAAGCAGTGACGGATTAAAGCCTGCGAGCGAGGGCGCCCAGGAAGCACGGACCAGCGGCTGGGTTAGTGACTCTTTTCCGTCATTCCGAGGAGCGTTAGCGACGAAGCAATCCATTCCTCTTGCCGGCTTAATGGATTGGATTGCTTCGCTTCGCTCGCAATGACGGTTAATGTTTGGCTGGCGTCTTATCTGACCCCCGAAATCCCATTGCCAGCACGTAGCGCTCGGACGAGTCCTTCCGGCTCGAGGCCGGTTTGACATGGCGCACGCTGGCAAAATCACGCTTCAACCGCGTCATCAGCTCGGCGTCGGCGCCGCTCTGGAAGGTCTTGGCCAGGAACGTTCCGCCGGGCTTCAAGACTTCGGCCGCGAACGCGGCCGCCGCCTCCACCAGACCTATCATGCGCAACTGGTCGGTCTTGCGATGGCCGGTGGTGTTGGCGGCCATGTCGGACAGCACCACATCCGCACGGCCGTCCATCATCTCGATCAGCCGGTCCGGCGCATCCTCGGCCAAAAAATCAAGCTGCGCGAAGCTGACGCCCGCAATCTCCGGCATTTCCAAAAGGTCGATCGCCACCACGCGGCCCTTGTCGCTTGCCGCGCCGACGCGCCTGGCAGCGATCTGGCTCCAGCCGCCGGGCGCGGCACCCAGATCGACCACCGTGATGCCGGCTTTAAGAAAGCGATATTTGTCGTCGATCTCGATCAGCTTGTAAGCTGCGCGCGAGCGAAAACCTTCGCGCTTGGCCTGCGCCACATAGGGATCGTTGAGCTGACGCTCCAGCCAGAGTTTTGAGGACAGCTTGCGCTTGCCGCCGGTCTTGACGGTGACGTGCAGCCGCCCGGTGGTGTCTTTCGCCATGTCGCTCTTGCTCTTCACGGGCCTTATGGTTCGAGACGCGCAGCTTTGCTGCGCTCCTCACCAAGAGGGGTCGGATATCCTCATCCTGAGGAGCATCGCAAGGCGATGCGTCTCGAAGGATGAAGCTGCCGGGCTCTCTACCACATCGCGCAGCCGTAAGCCTATCGGCCGGCGCCGAGCGCGCCGTCCTCGCGCATCATCTCCACCAGCATGCCTTCGCGCAGGCCCCGATCGGCGACGCGCAGCCGCGGCAGCGGGAATGCATGGCGGATCGCATCGAGAATGGCGCAGCCGGCGAGCACCAGATCGGCGCGCTCGACGCTGATGCAGTGATTGGCGGCGCGCTCCTGATAGCTCATGCCGAGCAGGCGCGCGATGGTGGCCGTGACATCCGCATCGCTCATCCACACGCCATCGATGCGGCGGCGATCGTATCGAACGAGATCAAGATGAACGCCAGCCAAGGTCGTCACCGTGCCGGAGGTGCCGAGCAGGTGCATATCGGCAAGGTCCCCGCCGTGCTCGGCGGCAAACGGTGCGACATGTTTTTCGACCTCCTCGACCATCCGCGCATAGGATTGCGGCGTGACATCGCGGCCGCCAAAATGCTCGGCCAGCGTGACGACACCGAGCGGAATCGACATCCACGCCTTGATGCAGGGCGATGCATTGTGCTCACCGGGATCGCGCGCGATCCGAACCAGTTCGGTCGATCCACCACCGATATCGAACAGGATCGCGCCCCTTCCATGGGGATCGAGCAGCGGCGAGCAGCCGATCACCGCAAGTGCGGCTTCGGTCTCACGATCGATCACTTCGAGGCGGATGCCGGTTTCTGCGGCAACGCGATCCCGAAAACCCTCGGCATTCGACGCGGCGCGGCAGGCCTCGGTCGCAATCAACCGCAGCCGCCTGGCCTTTCTGGACTCGATCTTGTCGCGACAAACGCTCAGCGCGGCAATGGCGCGCTCGATCGCGGCGTCGCTGATGCAGCCGGTCGCGGAGATCCCCTCGCCCAACCGAATGATCCGCGAGAACGAATCGACCACGCGGAACCCGTCGCCGGTCGGGCACGCAATCAGCAGGCGGCAATTATTGGTGCCAAGGTCAAGCGCCGCGTAGACGCCGGCTCCGGGCGCCGGCCTTGCTCCTCCGGCATCGCTCGCGGCGACCGGTATGATCGAGCTTCCGCGCGACATCAGGTCGTCGCGAAGCCGCGTGTCATCCTTCATCCAATGTCTTTCCCCGGCCTATGGCGGCCGACGAGGGAATTTCGTTTCGGTAGAAACTCTAGCAGCGCCAAGGGGCGGCGCAACAACCCTTGACATGGGACCATGTCCAATCAGGCGTTGTCGTTCCGGCAGGCGTGGTTTATCTGGGTGAGAGGCCGCAAAATCGCGCAAAAGCCGGCCATTTCGGGTGCTTTCAATGCAAGATCACACGTTTCCGTCCTCTCTCGAAAACGCTATTGCAGTGCAAAAATACGGCGTCGGGCAGCCCGTCCGCCGCAAGGAGGATGACACGCTGGTCCGCGGCAAGGGCAAATACACCGATGATTTCAATCTTCCGGGGCAAGCCTATGCCTGGATCGTGCGCTCCACCCACGCCCACGGCATCCTCCGTGGCATCGACACCTCCGCCGCCAAGGCGATGCCGGGCGTGCTCGGGGTCTGGACGGGAACCGATCTCGCCGCGGCCGATTACGGCCCCTTCACCTGCGGCCTGCCGCTGAAAAGCCGCGACGGCACACCTTTGCTGCAGACCAACCGCACCGCGCTGATGACCGACAAGGTGCGCTATGTCGGCGACCCCGTGGCGTTCGTGGTGGCGGAAACGCTGGCGCAGGCCCGCGATGCCGGCGAGGCCGTCGTGGTGGATATCGATCCATTGCCCGCCGTCACCGACCCTGAGGAGGCGGCAAAACCAGGCGCGCCCCGGCTTTATGATCACATCCCCAACAATGTGGCGCTGGACTATCACTATGGCGACGCCGCCAAGGTCGATGCCGCCTTCGCCGGCGCCGCACATGTGACAAAGCTCGATATCGTCAACACCCGCGTGGCGGTCGTGGCCATGGAGCCCCGGGCGGGGCTCGCCTCCTACGACCAGACGAGCGAACGCTTCACGATACAGGTTCCGACCCAGGGCGTCGCCGGCAACAAGCTCAATCTCGCCAAGAACATCCTGAAGGTTCCGAACGAGAAGGTTCATCTGCTGACCCCCAATGTCGGCGGCTCCTTCGGCATGAAAAACGTCAACTATCCCGAATATGTCTGCATCCTGCATGCCGCCAAGGCGCTCGGCCGGCCGGTGAAATGGACCGACGAGCGCTCGACGAGCTTCCTGTCCGACAGCCACGGCCGGGCGCAGAAAATTCACTGCGAGCTTGCACTCGATGCCGAGGGCAAGTTCCTCGCGGTCAAGATTTCGGGTTACGGCAATCTCGGCGCCTACATCACCGGCGTCGCGCCGCAACCGTTGTCGCTCAACATCGGCAAGAACCTCGGCAGCGTCTATCGCACCCCGGCGATGACCGTCGACATCAAGACCGTGCTGACCAACACCACGCTGATGGGCGCCTATCGCGGCGCCGGGCGGCCCGAAGCCAACTACTTCATGGAGCGCCTGATCGATCGCGCCGCCGACGAGATCGGTATCAACCGCCTGACCCTGCGCAAGCGCAATTTCATCAAGCCGGCGCAAATGCCCTTTGCTGCTTCCTCCGGCGTCACCTATGACAGCGGCGATTTCCAGGGCGTGTTCAACAAGGCGCTCGAAATCTCCGACCACGCCAATTTCGCCAAGCGCAAGAAGGAGAGCAAGAAGCGCGGCAAGCTGCGCGGCATTGCCGTCGGCTCCTATCTCGAAGTCACCGCGCCTCCGGGCGTCGAACTCGGCAAGATCGTGTTCGAGCCGGACGGCTCGGTCCGGCTGATCACCGGCACGCTCGATTATGGCCAGGGTCATGCGACGCCATTCGCGCAAGTTCTTTCCGCCCAGCTCGGCGTTCCCTTCGGAAGCGTCAAGCTCGAACAGGGCGATAGCGACCTCGTGCATACCGGCAACGGCACCGGCGGATCGCGTTCGATCACCGCCAGCGGCATGGCGATCGTGGAGGCTTCACAGCTGATCATCGAAAAGGGCAAGCGCGCGGCCGCGCATCTGATGGAGGCCGCCGAAGGCGATATCGAGTTCGGCAATGGCCGCTTCACCATCGCCGGCACCGACCGCTCCATCGACATCATGGAACTGGCGCGCCGGATGCGCGAAGGCAAGATGCCGGAAGGCGTGCCGTCATCGCTCGACGTCGACCATACCACCGAGGCGGTGCCGTCGACCTTCCCCAACGGCTGCCATGTCGCGGAGGTCGAGATCGATCCCGACACCGGGATCGTGCAGATCGTCCGCTATACCGGCGTCAATGACTTCGGCACCATCGTCAATCCGATGCTGGTCGCCGGGCAGTTGCATGGCGGCGTCGCGCAGGGCATCGGACAGGCGCTGATGGAATGCGTCAGCTATGACGAGAGCGGCCAGCCGATCACCGGCTCGTTCATGGACTATGCGCTACCGCGCGCCGAAGACATCCCCGTAATGGAGATTGGCGATCATCCGGTGCCGGCCAAATCCAATCCGCTGGGCACCAAGGGCTGCGGCGAAGCCGGCTGCGCCGGCTCTCTCTCCACGCTCGTCAACGCGGTGCTCGACGCGCTGTCCGAACACGGCATCACCCATATCGACATGCCGCTAACGCCAGAGCGGGTCTGGCGCGCGATCCGGGATGCGAAGGCGAAGGTGGCGTAGGTTCTTAGAAACTCCGCGACGCTATCTTTCAACGTCATGGCCGGGCTTGTCCCGGCCATCCACGTCTGGGCCACGGAAGAAGGACGTGGATGCCCGGCACAAGGCCGGGCATGACGAATTCGGCACGTGGCGCTAAATCTTAGGCCGCCGCCTGCTTGCGCGGCTGGTAGATCGCGATGTGCTGGCAATGCGCGAGCGGCGTGCGGCCGTTCGCAACCACCAGCGCGTCGAGCTCGACGAAGCGATGGCCCTTCTTCTCGTAATTGCCGGTGACGCGCGCGCGGGCCGTCAACTCGTCGCCACGCGCTGAGGCCGCCAGTAGCTGCATCCGGCTGCCGACATGAATCCATGGGCCGAGGATCGCGTTGTCGACCAGTACCCGGTTCATCACCCGCTGCAGCAGGCCGGGATGGCCGAGCCCCTCGCGCGCGTAGATCGGATCGCGCTCGCGTATTTCGGTCAGATATTCGCATGCCGCCTCACCTGCCCACGCCCGCGGCACCGTTCCAAGCCATTTGCCGAGCTCATACGAGGCGGCGTCCACGGCCCTGCGTTCCGAAACCGGTGCCATCGCCGGATAATCCGAGATCGCCAGCGACGGCGCGGAGGCGGGAAGCGAGGCCGTGCCGGTCGCACAAAGCTGTCCGCGGCTTTCGACTTCGATCGAAAGCACGCCATCGCTTTCCTCGCCCGCGACATTGACGGTCTCACCGTCATAGACCGGCTTGACGAAGCGCGCCTCGATCAATCCGCGCTCGAGAAAGGCGCGGCCCCATTTTTCGACCGGCAGATGCATCATATAGGCCATGACATCGACGCCGGGGACGAGGCCGCCGTTGAAACCGAACCGGCGCGCGACGGTGTCGTCATGCATCTTGTTCTCGGAAAGTTTTGCGGTGTTGTAGGCCTGGACGCGATAGCTTTCGTGCCGGCTTGGCATGGCCGTTTCCCTTATTCTGGCTGTCTTTCTGGCAACGATGGTACGCGAAGGAATTGCGCTGGCAAGGTATTTGCCCCTCGCCTTTTCCTCGCATTTCCCGATCCAATGGGGTACCACGCGCATCTCGCAAACGCCCCGTTGCTTCCCCATCTATTGCTGAACCGATGACGCCCAATTTGAACGCCACCCGCATCTATGTCGACGCCGACGCCTGTCCGGTGAAGGACGAAATTTACCGGGTCGCGGCCCGCCATGGCCTTCCCGTCAGCGTGGTTGCGGGTCAGTTCATTCGGGTTCCGCAGGACCCGATGATCGAGCGGGTGGCGGCCGGTTCCGCGATGGATGCCGCCGATGACTGGATCGCGGAACGCGCAGGCAAAGGCGATATCGTCGTCACCGCCGACATCCCGCTGGCGAGCCGCTGCGTCAAGGCCGGCGCCGAGGTGATCGCGCCGAACGGCAAGCCGTTTACGGAACAATCGATCGGGATGACGCTGGCGGTTCGCAATCTCATGACCGATTTGCGTTCGTCCGGCGAGGTGACCGGCGGCCCAAGGTCCTTTGCACCGCGCGACCGCTCGGCGTTCCTGTCCGCGCTCGACCAGACCATCCGCCGCATCCAGCGCCAGCGGGCCGCCGCGCCCGCGCAAAACCAGAATTGAAATAGAACGCCATGGCGCCGCCGCTGATCCAGTTGAAAGACATCGCGCTGACGTTCGGCGGCACGCCGCTGTTGTCGGGCGTCGAGCTATCGGTGTCGTCGGCCGAGCGCGTCTGTTTGATCGGCCGCAACGGCTCCGGCAAATCGACGCTGTTGAAGATCGCGGCCGGCACAGTCGAGCCCGATCACGGCAGCCGCTTCGTGCAGCCAGGCGCGACCATCCGCTATCTGCCGCAGGAGCCTGATTTCGCCGACCACGCCACGACGCTGGCTTATGTCGAAGCCGGGCTTGGGCCCGGAGACGACCATTACCAGGCCCGTTATGTGCTGGAGCAGCTCGGGCTTCACGGCGACGAAGATCCTGCGCATTTATCGGGCGGCGAGGCCCGCCGCGCGGCGCTGGCGCGCGTGCTGGCGCCCTCGCCCGATATCCTCTTGCTCGATGAGCCGACCAACCATCTCGATCTCACCACGATCGAATGGCTGGAAGGCGAACTCGACAGCCGCCGCAGCGCGCTCGTCATCATCAGCCATGATCGCCGTTTCCTTTCCAATCTGTCGCGCTCGACGGCGTGGCTGGATCGCGGCCAGATCAGGCAGATCGACCGCGGTTTTTCCGCTTTCGAGGCCTGGCGCGACGAGGTGCTGGCCGAGGAAGAGCGCGAGCAGCACAAGCTCGACCGCAAAATCGTCAACGAGGAGCACTGGCTGCGTTACGGCGTTTCCGGCCGGCGCAAGCGCAACGTCAAGCGGCTCGGCAATCTCCATGCCTTGCGCCAGCAACGGCGCGATTATCGCGGCGCGGCCGGCAATGCCAACCTCACCGCCGCGGAAGCGGAAAAATCCGGCAAGCTCGTTATCGAGGCCAAGAACATCAGCAGGACTTACGGCGACCGCAAAATCGTCGACGGCTTCTCGATCCGCGTCCAGCGCGGCGACCGCATCGGCATCGTCGGGCCGAACGGCGTCGGCAAGACGACCTTGATCGAAATGCTCACCGGCGCGAAGGCGCCCGATACCGGCACCATCCGGCTCGGCGCCAATATCGAGATGGCGACCCTCGACCAGCATCGCGAAAGCCTCGATCCCAAATCGACGCTGGCCGAAGCGTTGACCGGAGGTCGCGGCGATCACGTCATGGTCGGCGGCAAGCCGAAGCATGTCGTCAGTTACATGAAGGATTTTCTGTTTGGGCAGGAGCAGATGCGCACGCCGCTGGAAGTGCTTTCCGGCGGCGAACGCGGCCGGCTGATGCTGGCGCGCGCGCTTGCCAAACCCTCGAACCTGCTGGTGCTGGACGAGCCGACCAACGATCTCGATCTCGAAACCCTCGATGTGCTGGAGGAAATGCTCGGCGACTATGACGGCACGGTGATCCTGATCAGCCACGACCGCGATTTCCTCGATCGGGTGGTGACCTCGGTGATTGCGCCCGAGGGCATCGGCCGCTGGATCGAATATGCCGGCGGCTATACCGACATGCTGGCGCAGCGCGGCGCAGACCTGAAGCGTGAGGCGGTGACGGCCGCCGCAGTGGAGCGCGAAAAGGCGGCGTCAGCCAGCGCGCCTTCGGGCGCGCCCAAACGGCGGCTTAATTTCAACGAAAAGCACGCGCTGGAAACCCTGCCGAAAACCATCGCCAAACTGCAGGCCGAAATCGCCAAACAACAACGCCACCTTGACGACCCCGATCTCTACAGCAAGGATCGCAAGAAGTTCGACCAGGCCTCCGATGCACTTGCCAAAGCGCAAAAAGAACTGCACGAGGCCGAGGACAAATGGCTGGAACTTGAAGTGTTGCGTGAAGAGATAGAGCAGGCTTAGCGCGTATCCCGCAAAAGTGGATACCGGTTTTGCTTTCAGAATATGCGCCAGAAAGAGAAGTATCAATGACCACTCCCCTCGCCGCCAAAATCGCCCGCGAATACGGTACACCCGTTGCTGTCATCGACATGGACAGGGTCGAGCGCAACATTACCCGCATTCAGGCGGCTTGCGATGCCGCTGGCGTTGCCAACCGGCCGCACATCAAGACCCACAAGAGCCCGATGCTGGCAAAACTTCAGATTGGAGCCGGCGCCAAGGGCATCACCTGCCAGAAACTCGGCGAAGCCGAAGTGATGGCGGATGCGGGCGTCGACGACATCCTGATCAGCTATAACCTTCTCGGCGAGGAAAAGATGGCCCGCCTCGGCGCGCTGCAGGCCAAGGCCAACATGACGGTTGCCGCCGACAATCCGGTGGTGATCGCGGACCTGCCGAAAGCGACAGCCATTTCTGGCCGGCCGCTCTCGGTCGTGGTCGAATGCGACACCGGGCGCAAGCGCGCCGGCGTCGAGACACCTGCGGAAGCCATTGCGCTCGCCCGTGAAATCGCCGCCTCAAAGGGCTTGGTGTTCGCCGGTTTTATGCTCTATCCGACCGAGACCGGCTGGGCCGAGGCGCAGAAATTCTACGACGAGGCGCTGGCCGGCGTGCGCGCGCATGGGCTGGACGCGGCGATGGTTTCGACCGGCGGCTCACCAAACCTGAAGAATCTCGGCAAGCTCAAAGGGGCCACCGAGCACCGGCCCGGGACTTACATCTACAATGACCGGATGCAGGTCAAAGCCGGGGTTGCGACCTGGGACGACTGCGCGCTGAACATCTATTCCACCGTGGTGAGCCGCGCCGGCCCCGATCGCGGCATTCTCGATGCCGGCTCAAAGACGCTGACCTCGGATACCGGCGGCGGGCTCGACGGCCATGGGCTGATCCTCGAACATCCCGAAGCCAGGATCGCGCGTTTCGCCGAGGAGCACGGCTTCCTCGACCTTACCCGCAGCAATACCCGGCCCAATGTCGGTGACGTCGTGCGGATCGTGCCTAATCATGTTTGCGTCGTCGTCAACATGATGGACGAAGTGGTGATGGTGCGCGGTGAGGAGATCATCGGCGCGCTGCCGGTCGCGGCGCGGGGAAAGTTGAGATGAACCTCAAGACGGCAAATACGTATCCATCGTCATGCCCGGCCTTGTGCCGGGCATCCACGTCTTCGGGTCACGCGAAGTAAGACGTGGATGGCCGGGCATAGGCGAGCGGAAGCGACGCCGTCCTTCAGACGGCCATGCCCGGCCATGACGAGCTAGGTTCCTGACTGCGACATCAGCCACTTCAACGCCCCGCGCCCCGCCGCCGCACCCGTGGCAAAACAAGCCTGCAACAGATAGCCCCCGGTCGGCGCTTCCCAATCGAGCATCTCGCCGGCGGCGAATACGCCGGGCAGGCGGCGGATCATGAATCCGGCGTCGAGTTCTTCGAAGGCGATCCCGCCGGCAGTCGAGATCGCACGCGCGATTCCGGCGATGCCCGTGAGATGGATCGGCACGGTGTTGATCCGCGCGGCGAGGTTTTCGGGCGACAACGACGCCAGCGCCACGCCCGATGAGATCGCGGATTCCTGCAACAGCCCAATGGCAACCGGCGATAGCTGCGCGGCCTTGCGCAGCCAATTGGAAAATGTCTGTTTGCCCCGCGGCGCCGTCAGCCGCGCGACGAGATCGCGGGTCTTGAGATCAGGGCGGAGCGCAATATGCAAGGTTGCCTGCCCTGAACTGAGGATAGCATCGCGCAATTCGGCCGAGAGCGCATAGATCGCGCCGCCCTCGATGCCGTTGCGCGTGATCATGGCCTCGCCACGAACGCTGTGCGCGCCGAACGACAACTCGATCCCCTTCAACGGTTGGCCTTCGAAGCGATCGCGGAAGATATCCGACCAGGCAACCGTAAATCCGCAATTGGCAGGCTTGAGCGGCGACAGCTTCACGCCCTTCGCGCCGAGCGCTGCCACCCACCTGCCATCGGAGCCAAGCCGCGGCCAGCTTGCGCCGCCGAGCGCAAGCACGGTGGCGCGGGCATCGACGGCGTTTTGTCCCTCGGGGGTCTGGAACAGCAGATGGCCATTCCCGTCCCAGCCGCTCCAGCGGTGGCGCAGTGAGAATTGCACCCCCATTGCGCCGAGGCGCCGCAACCAGGCCCGCAGCAGCGGCGAAGCCTTCAACGCGCTTGGAAAAATCCGGCCACTCGAGCCGACAAAGGTCGGCTGCCCCAGCGCCTCGCACCATTCCCGCAATGCATCGGGCGGAAACGCCTCGATGGCGGGGGCGAGCTGCGGCATCGCTGCACGATAACGCGCCAGAAACGCCGGCAAGGGTTCACTATGGGTCAGGTTGAGCCCGCCACGGCCTGCCATCAGGAATTTGCGGCCGACCGATGGCATCGCGTCGTAGACCGTGACGCGGCCGCCGCCTTGCGCCAGCACTTCGGCCGCCATCAGTCCGGCCGGACCGGCGCCGATGATGGCGACTTGGGTGGTTGAGATGTGAGACACGAAGAGAAGCTTATGCCGGATTCCCGGGCCACCCCAACACGTCATTCCGGGACACGCGTTAGCGTGGACCCGGAATCTCGAGATTCCGGGTTCGATGCTCTCGCATCGCCCCGGAATGACGATTTGGCCTTACAACTTCACCCCCGCTCTCGCCGCGGCCTGGGCGACATATTTCTGCGTCTGCTGGAAGGCGTTTTCCAGCGCCCGCGCCTTCGACATGTCGCCGATCTCGGCGAAAAGCGTCGCAATCGTTTCGGGCGTCCACTCGGAGGGCGGAATGTTGACACCTTCGGTCTCCATGATCCTGATCACCGCGAACGAGCCTGCGCCCGCGCCCATGATGGTGCGGGTCGGCGCATCCTCGGCGAGCAGATAAAGCACAGCCGGCGTGATCGCTTCCGGCCGCATCAAAGCGAGCGCCTGCGGCGGCAGCAATTCCTCCGTCATCCGTGTCGCCGCCGTCGGCGAGATCGTGTTGACGCGGATGTTGTTCTTGCGCCCCTCTTCCGCAAGGACGTTCATCAGGCCGACGACACCGGCTTTTGCCGCGCCGTAGTTGGCCTGGCCGAAATTACCGAACAGGCCCGACGACGAGGTGGTGACGACGATACGGCCGTAATTGCGCTCGCGCATGCCCTCCCACACCGCCTTGCAGCAATAGAAGGTGCCGGTGAGATGGACGTCCAGCACCCTGGCAAAATCAGCGACTTCCATTTTGGCAAAGGACTTGTCCCGCAGGATGCCGGCATTGGCGCAAAGCAGGTCGACGCTGCCCCACTCCCTTGTGGCGCGATCGACCATCGCCTTGACCTGTTCGAAGTTCGAGACATCGGCGCCATCGGCCATCGCCACGCCGCCCGCCTTGCGGATTTCCTCGACCACGGTTTCCGCCGGGGTCAGCGACCCGCCGGTACCGTCGCGGGCGCCGCCGAGATCGTTGACGACGACCTTCGCGCCGCGGCTCGCCAGACCAAGCGCATGCGCGCGTCCAAGACCATTGCCCGCGCCGGTGACGATAGCGACGCGTCCGTCAAACCTGATTGTCATGCCTAATTTTTCCTGGATGTGGGTTCCTTCGTCATGCCCGGCCCTAGCAAGTCTGCCCTGCGCAGACTGCGTAAACTTCTCTGCGATGCCGGGCATCCACGACTTCTTGATTGCTGCATCAAACAAGACGCGGATGGCCGGGACAAGCCCGGCCATGACGGCTGATACTACGCGAAATAAATCAAACCGATCCAGTCGGCCACCAGAGCGGGCTTGTCCTCGCCCTCAATCTCCACCGTGACATTGGTGCGCGACAGCAGCTCCGTTGGCTTGCGCAGCCTGGCCTCCGCCAGCGTAAATCGGCCGCGCACGCGCGAGCCGGACCGCACCGGCGAGATAAAGCGCAATTTGTCAAAACCGTAATTGACGCCCATCGTCGTGCCCTCGATGACCGGCATCACCTCATAGGACATGATGCTCATCAGCGACATCGTCAGGAACCCGTGGGCCACCGTGGTGCCGAACGCTGTTTCGCGCCTGGCGCGCTCGGGGTCGACGTGGATGAACTGATGATCCTCGATCACATCGGCATAGACGTTGATCCGGTTCTGATCGACCAGATGCCATGACGATACGCCGACCTCGTGGCCGACCATGTTCCGATACGCCTCAAGCGAAATCGGCGGCTTCTTCCAGACTTCGTTCATTTCTCAATTCTCCGGCGATCCGGCTGGCCGCACTTTCTGCAATTCCGGGAAATCCTCTTCGCGAAATTCCTCGCCGCGCAGCGAATTGTCACGATCGTTGTCGTGCTCCAGGCGGCGCAACTGGACGCGGCGGATTTTGCCGGAAATCGTCTTCGGCAATTCGGTCACGAGTTCGATCCGCCGGATCCGCTTGAACGGCGCGAGCCGCGTATGCAGGTGCCGGAAGATCGACAGCGCGGTCTCGGGTGAGCGCTCCGCCCCCGACACCAGCAGCACATAGGCCTTGGGGATGGCAAGGCGTATCGGATCGGGGCTGGGAACGACGGCGGCTTCAGCCACTTTCTCGTGTTCCAGCAAAATGCTCTCGAGTTCGAACGGGCTGATCCGGTAGTCGGATGACTTAAAGACGTCATCGGAGCGGCCGACGAAAGTCAGGTAGCCCTCGTCATCGGCAAACACCACGTCGCCACTGCGATAGAGATCGCCGTCCGCACCGGAAAGCCTGCCGTCCTCGCCCTGATAGCCCTGCATCAGGCCCGCCGGCCGGTCGGCGCCGAGCAACAAGGTAATCTCGCCTTCTTTCGTGAGATGTCCGTCATTGTCAGTGATCCGCACGCGGTAGCCCGGCAACGGCCGGCCCATCGATCCGATCTTCACCTTCTGCCCCGGCGGATTGCCGGCCAGCGCCGTGGTTTCGGTCTGGCCATAGCCGTCGCGGATGGTCAGCCCCCACGCCGCGCGCACCTGATCGATCACCTCGGGATTGAGCGGTTCGCCGGCGCCGCAGACTTCGCGCAAGCTGACCTTGAAGGTCGAAAGCTTCTCCTGAATGAACAGCCGCCACACCGTCGGCGGCGCGCATAAGGTCGTTACGCCGCAACGTCCGATGGTCGCCAGCAAGCCCTTGGCGTCGAAGCGCGGCTGATTGACCACGAACACGGCGGCCCCGGCATTCCAGGGCGCGAAGAAGCAGCTCCAGGCATGCTTGGCCCAGCCCGGCGAGGAAATGTTGAGATGGATATCGCCAGGCTGAAGTCCGAGCCAATACATCGTCGACAGCCCGCCGACGGGATAGCTGCGCTGGCTGTGTCGCACCAGTTTTGGTTTTGCTGTCGTGCCCGAGGTGAAATAGAGCAGCATTGGATCGTCAGGCCTGGTCGGCCCATCCGGTGTGAAGGCGTCCGGAAAATCCGCGACCTGTTCGTAGGCGAGCCAGCCCTCTTGCCGTGATGGGGCATTAACGACAATGCGAATGAGTTGATCGCCGCCGAGGCCTTCGAACTTGGCGACCTGGTCCTGGGTCGCCACCACGGCCCTGGCGCGGCCGCGCTCGAGCCGGTCGCGCAACTCGTCAGGCGTCAGCAGCGTCGTGGCGGGGATCACCACCACGCCCAATTTTATTGCCGCCAGCATCGTCTCCCAGAGCGGGACCACGTTGCCGAGCAGGAGCAACAGATGATCGCCGCGCTCGAGGCCTTGCGCGCGCAGAAAGTTCGCGACCTGACTGGAGCGGCGGGACAGCGTCTCGAACGAAAGCTTCGTCTCGCGATTGCTGCCGGCGTCGACGATCCACAGCGCCGGGCGGTCCTTGCTTTCGGAAGCACGCGCCAGTTCCGCATCGAACCAGTCCAACGCCCAATTGAACGGAACCGGATCGGGCCAGCGAAAATCCGCGATGGCCTTTTCGTAATCCGTCCGATACCGGAGCAAGAGGGCGCGGGCTTCCTGGAATGTTGTCATGTTGAACCTATGGTCTCACCACGTCACCACCGTCATCCTGAGGTGCTCGCCGTCTTAGGCGAGCCTCGAAGGATGAACCGGATACACCCAGCCAGTCATCCTTCGAGGCTCGCTCTCGCTCGCGCCTCCAGCGACAACGGCGAAGCCGTTGCGCAGGGATGACGCCAGACGTCATTTCGTGGCCAGTCCGCGCACCTGCCGGATGATCCCCGAGAAATCGACCCCGCCGTTTCCGGCGGCGTCGAATGCCTTGTAGAGTTCCTGCGCATGCTTGCCGAGCGGCGTCGCCGCCCCGGTGGCGTTGGCCGCGTCCTGCGCCAGCGTCAAGTCCTTCACCATCAATGCCGAGGCAAAACCCGGTCTGTAGTCGTTGTTGGCCGGCGAGGTCGGCACCGGGCCCGGCACGGGGCAATAGGATGTCAGCGACCAGCACTGCCCCGACGACGTCGAGGCGACGTCGAACAGCGCCTGATGCGAGAGCCCAAGTTTCTCGGCGAGCGCAAAGGCTTCGCTGACCGCGATCATGGACACGCCGAGGATCATGTTGTTGCAGATTTTCGCCGCCTGGCCTGCGCCGGCGCCGCCGCAATGCACGATCTTCTTGCCCATTTTTTCGAGCACGGGCTTGGCGGCCGCGAATGCCTTTTCCTCGCCGCCGCACATGAAGGTCAGCGTCGCGCCCCTGGCGCCGCCGGTGCCGCCGGAGACCGGGGCATCGACCGAACCAGCGCCGTGTTTGGAGGCCAGCGCATGGGCCTGCTTGGCGCTTTCGACGTCGATGGTCGAGCAATCGATGATCAGCGCACCCTTTGCCACCGCTGGAACAACCTCGTTCCAGACCGAGAGCACGTGCTTGCCGGCCGGCAACATCGTGATGACGACCTCAGCGCCTTTCACCGCGGCCACCGCACTTTCGGCGATTGAAGCCCCATCGGCCCTGGCCTGATCGCGCGAGGCCGCCACCAGATCGAACGCCACAACCTTTTGCCCGGCCTTGAGAAGATTGGCGGCCATCGGGCCGCCCATGTTACCGAGCCCAATGAATGCGATGCTTGCCATCTCCAGTCCCTCCACTCGACGCGCTTTCAATTTGTTTTGTCAAACACCAGTTCATCCGCACCGATTTCCGCGAAATACGGCGTCAGCATCCCGGGCGAGACATCCTCGACACGTGAGGGTGACCAGCGCGGGTTACGGTCCTTGTCGATGACGGCCGCGCGCACGCCTTCGCGGAAATCATCGCTTCTGAAGACTTCAAGCGCGGCGCGATATTCCCGCACCAGGCACTCCTCCAGCGACGACGAAGCGCGCGCCAGCCGAAGCAGTTTCAAGGTGACTACCATGCCGCGCGGCGACTTCTCGTTTAATGTCTTCAGCGTCGATTCCGCCAGCTCCGAGCCGTCGCGTTGCAGGGCGGACATGATGTCTTCGATTCGGTCGTGCGCAAACCAGCGATCGATTTGCGGTTCGAGCGCCGCCACAGGTCCGGCCTTTTCCCCGGTGGCGAAACCATCGATGGCCGCTTTTACCTCGGCAGAGTTCGCGCCGGCGCGAAGCTTGACGAGCCTCTCACGCAGGGCGGCAAGGCGGCTGGAGGGCACGACCGCGTCGGCAAAACGGGCATGGATCGCGTCGGGGCCGTTCATGGTCTGGCCGGTCAATCCAAAATAAGTGCCGACTTCACCCGGCGAGCGTGACAAGAGCCAGGTGCCGCCGACATCGGGAAAGAAGCCGAGACCAACCTCGGGCATCGCCAGCTTGGTGTGCTCGGTGACGACGCGGTGCGCCCCGTGCGCCGACAGACCGACCCCGCCCCCCATCACAATGCCATCCATGAAGGCCACATAGGGCTTTGGGAATTTGGCGATGCGCGCGTTGAGAATGTATTCCTCGCGCCAAAGGATCTTGCCGAGGTCCCCGTTGACGCGCGAACTGTCGTACAGCGCGCGGATGTCGCCGCCCGCACAAAGGCCCCGGTCGCCCGCCCCTTCCAGCAGGATCAGGGCCACCGCCGGATCCGCCTCGAACGCGTCGAGCACCCTGTCGATGCCGCGAAACATCTCCAGCGTCACCGCGTTGATCGCCTTCGGCCGGTTAAGTCGGAGAATGCCGGCGGCACCTTCGCGCCGCGCGATCAGGTCGCCTTCGGCAATCGTAGCGGCGGCCAGTTGAGCGCTCATCGCGCCCCCTCGATCAATTTGCGCGCTACGATCACCCGCATGATTTCGTTGGTGCCTTCGAGGATCTGGTGCACCCGCAGATCGCGCACGATTTTCTCGATGCCGTATTCGCTCAAGTAACCATAGCCGCCATGCAGTTGCAGCGCCTGGTTGGCGACCTCGAAGCCAACATCGGTGCCGAAGCGCTTTGCCATCGCGCATAGCATGGTCGCATCCGGGTCCTTGCGGTCGAGTGCCGCTGCGGCACGCCAGACAAAAGTCCGCGCCGCCTCCAGTTCGGTCGCCATGTCGGCGAGCCGGAATTGCAGCGCCTGGAATTCGTCGAGGCGTTTTCCGAAGGCTTTGCGCTCCTTCATGTAGGAAAGCGACCTGTCGAGCGCGTTTTGCGCGCCGCCGAGCGAACACGCCGCGATGTTGATGCGGCCGCCGTCGAGCCCGGCCATCGCAATCTTGAACCCGATGCCCTCATCGCCGAGCCGGTTGGCGACCGGCACACGCGCATTCTCGAAAATCACCGCGCGGGTCGGCTGCGCGTTCCAGCCCATCTTGCGCTCGTTGGCGCCGAGCGATAGTCCCGGCGTGTCGCCCTCGACCACCAGCGTCGAGATGCCGCCGGGGCCGCCGTCACCGGTCCGGACCATCACCACATAGACGTCGCCTTGGCCGGCGCCGGAGATGAACTGTTTCTGGCCGTTGAGGACATAATGATCGCCGTCGCGCACCGCGCGGGTTCGAAGGGCGGCCGCGTCCGATCCCGAGCCCGGCTCGGTCAGGCAATAGCTCGCCAGGTGCTCCATGGTGCACAGCTTCGGCAGCCATTTTCTGCGCTGGGTGTCGTTGCCATAGGCATCGATCATCCAGGCGGCCATGTTGTGGATCGAGACGAAGGCCGAGACCGTCGGACAGCCCTGCGCCAGCGCCTCGAAGATCAGTGCCGCGTCAAACCGCGTCAGCGCCGAACCGCCGACATCGTCGCGGATATAAACGCCGCCGATGCCGAGCTTGGCCGCCTCGCGCATCACATCGACCGGGAAATGCTTCTCCTCATCCCAGCGGATCGCATGCGGCGCGATTTTTTCCGCGGCGAAATCCCGCGCCATGTCGCGAACCGCAATCTGGTCCTCGGTGAGAGCGAATTGCATCTGCGGTCCGCGCCCGTTCTACGAGATCACGCGCTCGCTCAATTCATCGTCGGAATCGAGAACTCGGCGCCTTCCTTGACGCCGGAGGGCCAGCGCGCCGTTACCGTCTTGGTCTTGGTGTAGAAGCGGATCGAGTCCGGCCCGTGCTGGTTGAGATCGCCGAAGCCGGATTTCTTCCAGCCGCCAAAGGTGTAGTACGCGATCGGCACCGGGATCGGCACGTTGATGCCGACCATGCCGACATTGACCTTGGCGGCGAAATCGCGCGCGGCGTCGCCATCGCGGGTGAAGATCGCAACGCCATTGCCGTAGTCGTGATCCGAGGGCAGCGCCAGCGCTTCCGAATAATCCTTGGCACGCACCACCGACAGCACCGGGCCAAAAATCTCTTCCTTGTAGATCCGCATGTCCCTGGTGACGTTGTCGAACAGGCAACCGCCCATGTAGAAGCCTTTTTCATAGCCCTGCATCTTGAAGCCGCGGCCGTCGACGGCAAGGGTCGCGCCTTCCTTGATGCCAACCTCGACGTAATTCTTGACGCGATTGAGTGCCTCTTTGGTGACCAGCGGACCATAATCCGCGGAGGGATCGATCGAGGTGCCGATCTTCAAGGACTCGACCCGCGGAATGAGCTTTTCCATCAAACGATCCGCGGTGGTCTTGCCGACCGGTACCGCCACCGAGATCGCCATGCAGCGCTCGCCGGCGGAGCCATAGCCTGCACCGATCACGGCATCGACGGT
>Ga0210405_10002371_pt1 | contig 19679 bp, 18 predicted proteins | sample IncBWH11MmetaG_FD_155492 | JGI IMG/M metagenome (GOLD analysis project Ga0210405, IMG submission 155492) | Forest soil microbial communities from Barre Woods Harvard Forest LTER site, Petersham, Massachusetts, United States - Inc-BW-H-11-M | ecosystem: Environmental > Terrestrial > Soil >... | reverse complement strand
CACAGATCAGAACTAGCCGTTCCAGGGTCACAAGCTCGTTCGCCATGCTCTGATCGAACTTCTTGCCCTGAGCGGAAAGCAGTACGACACTTTCCTTGGCGGCCAGTCGCCCATCGTGTGGGACGATGCCCATCGCTTCAATACATTCAAAGATCGGTTCCGGCTTCAGCACCATGCCTTCGCCGCCGCCGAAAGGACGGTCATCCACGATGCGATGGCGGTCATGCGCAAACGCCCGCAGATCGTGCACCGCAATCGTTACCAGGCCCGCTTCCCGCGCCCGGCGAATGATACCGTAATCCAGCGGCCCGCGATAGAAATCCGGAAAGATGGTTACGATGTCTATCTGCATCGCCAAGCCGTAAGCGCCCTCAGCAGCTAACGCTTTTGCTGCTGTTTCTCTTCCGCCGTCAGCGGCGCGTCCAAATCCAGCATGCCTTCGGGCAGTAGCATCTTGATCTGTCTTTGCCCGAGATCCACGCCTTGCAAATACGCCTCGGCGTATGGGATCTGATGTTCCTTGCTTCCCGCTTTGACGATCAGCAAAGGAGCTTCGCCAGCACCGAACTGTACGTCTTCAACCAGTCCGATTTCGCGATCATGATCAAAAACTACGCAGCCGACCAGATCGCTGACATAAGCCCATCCCGGCTCCAACTGCGCTCTCTCTCTCCGCGGCACCTGCAACTCGCTGCCTATCAGGACTTCAGCGTCGGAGATGGAATCCACTCCTGTGAATTTCAGCACCAGGCGATTCTTGTGCGGCCACAGCTCTTCGATCTGCAACTCGCGTCGGGCTTCATTCTTTCCCAGCGCCAAGAGCTTTAGACCCACCCGAAATCTGTCGGGGACGTCGCTGTGTGGCTCGACTAAGACCTCGCCGCGGCGGCCCTGCACTTTAAGAACGTGGGCCAGCGTGATGAACTCATCAGCGATTGCCGGCCCTCCTGCGAACGCTATTCAATAATCTCCAGCCCAAAACGCTTATGGGCGCGGACTCCCGCGGCACCCACCAGGGCTCGCAGCGCGCGCGCCACGCGTCCCTGCCTGCCAATTACTTTGCCAAGGTCATTGGGCGCGACCGTCAGCTCAAATACCGTGGTCTCGCCTTCGATCTGGTCCACCGACACTTCGTTGGGAGCATCAACCAGCGCTTTCGCAATCTGCTCGATCAGTGCCCGCACATCTACAGTTTGCTCGCCCATAGGTAATTAGATCGTTTCCAATTGGGTGGGAATGAACTTGCTGCAGGGTTCGCCGAATCAGGCGACCGAGGCGACGGCCGGGGCCGGCCGGGAGACAATCTTGCTCACCCGGTCCGACATCTTGGCGCCCTTCGATACCCAGTAGTCAATGCGCTCGCGCTTCAGTTCGATGCTGGCAGGCGTGGTGCGGGGATTGTACGTTCCCACCACCTCGACTGGCCGGCCATTGCGCGCGCGTTCCTTTTCAATTACCACCACGCGATAATGAGGTTGTTTGCGCGCACCCATGCGCGATAGACGAATCATCAACACAGAACTTTGTTTCCTTTCCTTGTGCCTCTGGTAGGACTAAGACAAACCATTATTTTTGCAGAATTTAGCCGGAATGGCAAGGAGACGCTGGGGAGGGTAGTGGGCTACTTTGAATCTTTGTCGCCAAAAATGCTGATTGGCGGTTCCGGCTTGCCGAGATATTTCTGTCGCCACGCATCCCGCCAGGCAGCACCGAGCAAAAGTAGCCGCCAACCGCAGTACGCGAACCCTGCGAGCAACAGGTATCCGACGATCTCATAAACTAGGATCACGCCGCTCTTTCCGCCCTCCGCTGCTCATAGGCTTCCCAGAGGGCCACAAGGTCTTCTACGCTCCAAAGTCGATCAGTGACGCCAGCCGCCATTGCCGGACTCATGCGTAGTGTACGGTGAATCTTGATGAAGTTGTAGGCGAAATAATTGAGAGCCGTCGCAGCCGCGTGATTCGCCAGCTTGCGGCTGAAACCGTTGGACAGGCGCGTATAGCGGCGCATATTTGTGCGAACTGTCCAATTCTGCCTTTCGACAAAAGACGTGGAAACGTGGCGCGGGTCAGGCCGCCCGTTCATCTCTTTCATCTCGCAGCCAATGCACTTGGCAGGGGAATACCTGGTCTCGTTCTCAGTCGGCGCACCGTAGATTTTGTGGAGCACCGCATAATCACAATCCCCGCCGAAAGCATCCTCGATCACGTTCAGGTAGGTCTTCAGTGCGTCTGTAGTGATCTGTACGCGACCGCGCACCCGTTTGGCAATGTCATTCACGAAGTCTTTTGCCGTCGCTAGATCGCGCTGCCCTAGCCGCCAAGACGGAACTAGCTTGCTGTCCGCGTCCACGCAGACCCAGAGCCACACGTCGCCAGCATCAGGATTCATGCGGGCTATCTCCTCTGTCCGGTTCTTCTCCTTGCAATAAATCCAAGACCACATCTCATCAAGTTGTAACCGCTTCGATTGCAGGTTACGGAAGGCGAAATCTTGATACTGGGCGCATACCTCGCCCACTTCGACTAGAAGACGCATAGCCGTTTTCTTTGAGATACCAGTGATTCGGACAGTGGCCCGGATTGAGCATCCCTCAATCAGGCAATTGATGACTTGGGCGCGTTTTGCAGCGGTAAGCCGATTCATGTACACATTATGCTAAAGCGGATTAAGTATGTCAAGGACAATATATGCCTATATATCAGTGTTTTACATGAATATATCCACAGATATTACACATGTGACAGTAATATCACTTAAGTCGTATAAATCGTTTATGCCGTCTGTGGCATCTAACGGAGAAGAAAAGGAGAACCGCTCACGGAGGAGGATCGCAATGGCCGCCCATACGCTACCACCAAACACTTCAGCTGTCCCTATTTCCGACAAAGACCAACGGGAAATACAGGACATCTACACAAAAATTCGCACATCTGAAGCGAAACTTGTAGGCCCAGATGGCAAAGCACAAGTGCTGCCGCCGTCTCTCTACTCGTTTCTCTGCACGTTGCTGGGCGACTTGAAAGATGGTTACTCGGTGACCATCTTGCAGCCAAATGTCTCTCTGACTACTGTCGAAGCAGCCAAACTGCTAGGAGTATCAAGAACGCATTTGGTTGGTCTATTGAAAAATAACGAAATACCGTTCCACATGGTAGGAACGCACCGTAGAATCCTGGCGCGAGACGTATTTGCGTACAAGGCCAAGCGTGATCTTGGGCGTCGTAAGACGTTAGACGATTTGGCGCTCGCAGAACACGAAGAAGGCCTGTACGACAAGGTGCCTAGTGATTCTCAACCAAAATAATGAGTACGCGGCCATACTTGACGCTTGCGTACTAGCTCCGATGCCGCTCTGTGACACGCTATTGCGACTAGCGGAGCATCCAGCGTTCTACCGACCTCTCTGGAGTGAAGAAATACTCAGAGAGGTCGGTGACGTTTTGGAGAATCGCCTTGGTTACTCACTGGCGCAACGAGAGCGACGCATTACCCAAATGAAAAGAGCATTTCCAGAGGCGGTGGTTCAACTTCCCGTTAAATTAGACAGCTTCAATTGCCCAGATGCGAAAGACAGACATGTACTGGCTGCCGCTGTGCGTGGGCAAGCCAACGCGATCATTACAAGCAATACCAAACATTTTCCAGAAGCGTGCATAGAGGAATATGGGCTACTTTGCCAATCGCCAGACGATTTTCTTGTACATCAGTTTTGGCTTAATCCGCCCTTGGTGATGGATAAATTAGATCAACAGGCGGCGGTTATCCGCAAGACAAGAACTGACATGATTGAAAAGCTGAGAAGGGATGTACCGCAGTTTGCGGAACTGATAAAACAATTTTCGCAATGATTGTTTTAAGGGCGCTTTCGCCAGCGTGCCCGAGCCGCATTGACCGCAACTTCTCTTCGTCGCGCTGGAGTCATTGTTTCCAATCGCCTCTTGCCGCCAATTTTACCGCCCTTGCGACCTAAGGAAGACATAACTCTCGACAACTCTGATTGGGTGGGTTCCTCGGTAGATCGTTTTACGAGTTCATACGCAACTTCGTTGACATCCGGCCAGCGTTGCTTTTTCCGCTTTGGCATGGAACAAGTATGCCACGACCCGCGTCAGTCTCAAAATGAAAGTAACCCACTACCCTGGGGAGCCTCCCCGGCACCGTATGCGCCCTGGGCTGCGGTTCACGACGCCGTAACCATCTCTGCAACTTGCCGCCGGAATTGGGGTTGGATAGGCTAACCACACTCAAGCGGCTGGTCCGCGCCTGAAGTCGGACGAAGTGAAGGAGGATTTCATGAAGCACAGAATCATGAGTTCATTCGCGGTTCTCGCCATGCTGTTGGTGCTTTCCTCGCCTTCGCCCGCGGCTGGAAACCATCCCCAGATACGGGCGGCTCTCAATGCATTGCAGAATGCGAAGATGCACCTACAGGAAGCCGCTCACGATTTTGGCGGGCATCGGTCAGACGCGATCCACGCGATCGACGAAGCCCAACATCAGTTGGAGATTTGTCTGCAGTACTAAGGCCGCACGATCCGCTCAAGAATCTCTTCGGGTTCAGGGCGTTCTTTGTAATCTGGGTTGACCGCGGCGAAAAGAACAGTGTCGTCGCGGTCGACCACGTACACCGCCGGAATTGGCAGTTCCCAGCTTTCGTCTCCATTGATGAACGGCAGATTGATGAGGGCCCGGCGGTAGATCGACTGCTGGTAGTCGGGAACGCGGTATTCCAAGCCATACTGGCGGGTAACCTGATTGCCGGGATCGCTGAGCAACGGAAAACCTAGCCGATGCTGGTCGGCCATGAAGAAAGACTGCTGCACGGTTTGCGGCGAGATGGCGACCAGCGAGGCGCCAGCCCGTCGAATCTGCGGCAAAACCAGATTCATGGTCTCCAATTGCCCAACGCAGAACGGGCACCAGCGTCCGCGAAAGAAGCAGATGGCGAGGCGACCCGTCTTTAGAAGCTCAGACGAAGATACCGTCTTGCCGTGCTGCTCTTTCAGTTCGAAGGATGGAGCCTTCGCTCCCAGTGCCAGAGCGCGGCGTACAATCCTTTGCTCGCGTAGTTCTCCGATCACCTGCTCATGAATCGCTTGGATTTCCAGCGGGACGTACTGAGCGATCAGGGCCTTGCGCTCGGCAAAGATCTCGCGCAGCGGGCGCGTATCTGTGCCAAGAGTCGATTCTTCGAGAGAACGCCATTTCACGAAAGCGGCCGTTGTCTGTCAGTTCTTGGCCGTTGGCTAAAGGCCTGGAGCCAAAAGCTAAAGGCGGTTTCTCGCTACATTCCCGGTAGCTTCATGCCCGCCAGTTTTCGCCCAAAGCTGGCCTTACCCATCTGCTTGAACATCTTGCGCATCTGGGCATACTGGCGGAGTAGATTGTTCACTTCCTGCACGCTGGTTCCCGATCCGCGGGCGATCCGCTTGCGCCGGCTGCCGTTGATGACTTCGTGATGCCGCCGCTCGTGGCCGGTCATGGAATTGATGATGGCTTCGACTCGATCGATCTGTTTTTCGTCCACCTTGTCGGCGTGTTTCTGCAATCCGGCGAAGGGGCCGATGTTGGGCAGCATGCCCATGATGTTCTGGATGGAACCCATTTTCTTCACGCTCTGTAACTGATCGCGGAAGTCTTCGAGTGAAAAGCCGTCGCCGGCGAGGGCGCGGCTGGCCATATCCTGAGCTTTCTTCTTATCGACGTTCTGCTCGGCTTTTTCGATCAGCGAAAGAATGTCGCCCATGCCCAGAATGCGCGACACGATTCGGTCAGGATGGAAAGGCTCGAGCGCATCGTACTTTTCACCAACGCCGATGAACTTGATAGGCTGGCCGGTGACCTGGCGAATGGAGAGCGCCGCGCCGCCACGGGCATCGCCGTCCATCTTCGTGAGTACCACGCCGGTGAGCGCGAGCTTCTTGTGGAACTCTTCGGCGGAGTTGACGGCGTCCTGGCCGGTCATGGCATCGGCCACGAACAGAATTTCACTTGGGTTGAGCAGCCGCTTCAGCGACTGCATCTCTTCCATGAGTTGTTCGTCGATGTGCAGGCGGCCGGCAGTATCGATAATCAGCACATCAGATCCGGTGTTGATGGCTTCGCGGCGGGCTTCCTTGGCGAGGCGTTCGACGGTGGCTGTATTGGCCTCGCCGACCTCGCCCTCGTAAATGTTGGCCTTGATCGCCTGGGCAACGACTTTGAGCTGTTCGCGGGCCGCAGGACGGTATACGTCCACCGAAACCAGCAGCGGCCTGTGCCCTCCATTCTTGAGCCAGTTGGCCAGCTTGCCGGAGGTCGTGGTTTTGCCCGAACCTTGCAAGCCCGCCATCAGGACTACGGTGGGAGGCTGAGAGGCGAACTTCAAGCGGGCAGTATCATGGCCCAGAGTCTCGATCAATTCATCGCGCAGGATCTTGATGACCTGCTCGCCCGGCGAAAACGAGGTCGCAACTTCCTGGCCGACGGCCTTCGCCTGGATGTGATCGATGAGCTGTTTTACGACCTTGAAATTGACGTCGGCTTCGAGCAGTGCCAAACGAATCTCGCACAGCACCTCTTGAATGTTTTCCTCATTGAGGACGGCTTGACCACGCAGGGTCTTGAAAGCGCGCTGTAGCTTTTCCTGCAGATTCTCAAACATAAGAACGAGTGTCTATTCTAGCAGCCGGACATCAAGGTAGCGGCGCTACCCACCAAACACTTCCTTTGCTGCGATCACGGTGTTGCAATGAATTGTGACGGTATCTTCTACTCGCCGCGCATAACCTCCCGCGTAGGTCACCATCACCGGAATATCGCGCGCACGAGCCACACGGAATACCAACTCATCGCGCCGCTTCAAGCCTTCGATGGTCAACGACAAACCGCCGAGTTGATCTTCGCGATAAGGATCAGCACCGGCGATGTAGCAAATCAACTCCGGTTCGAACTGGCGCAGCCCGGAACTCAGAGCATTGTCCAGCCACGCTAGATAGTCATCGTCGCCGATACCATCCGGCAGGTTTACATCGATCGAAGACGGTGGTTTCGAGGCCGGATAATTGTTTTCCTGATGCAACGAGATGGTGAACACATCGCCCGCGTGAGCGCTACGCACTGTTGCCGCCGGCTTAAGGACCGATGGCGATGTCGAAGGCAGCGGGCCACTAGGGACACGTGTGCCGGCAAAAATAGCGGCCGTCCCGTTCCCCTGGTGAACGTCGCAGTCGACAGTCATGGCCCGCGCAATCCTGCCGTCGCGCTGCATGCGGCGGATCGCGACGGCCACGTCATGAATCATGCAAAATCCCTCGCCATGATCGGGGAAGGCATGATGGAACCCTCCGCCAATGTTGAAAGCGACTCGATCTGTCAGAGCATGATCGGCAGCGAGAATCGAACCTCCAGCCGCTAGCCAGAAGGCGCGTACCAACTCAGGAGAATAGGGAATCTCCATCTCCAGTTCTTCGCGAGGCGATAGCGTTCCAGTTTTCAACTTCTGCACGTACTGGGGCGTGTGTACGAGCAGGATGTCCTGATCGGAGGCAGGCTGTGGGGTGAGGAAATCCGCCGTCTCAGCGACTCCGGTTTCGATCAGGCGTTTGTGGATTCGCTGATATTTTTCCGCCGGGAACACGTGGCTGCCGATGGGAAGGTAGTAGTTATCACTGTAGACGAGCTTGAATGGCAGCATGGCGGCTAGGTCAGGAAATGATCTTCAATGATACTTGGTCCATCTGAGCATGCAACGTCACAACGACGGGAGCGCAAGCTTTCCCTGAATACCCGAGCCCTCGACGAGGGTGTAGATAAAATCTGCTGGGACGTCGTGCAAGGCCTCGACTTTCCCGCTTGGCCACTTGATTTCGACTTCCTCAATCATGGACGCAGGCCCCAGACCAAAATGCAATCGCGGATCATTCTGCGAAAGATAACTACCGCCGCCGCGGACTTCGCTCATCTGCACCAGCTTTCCAGCCTTTGCGGTTACTCGCGCACCGATGGCAGCTTTGTTGCTCTTGGTTCCGACCAGCTTGAACAGGACGCGGTGATTCTTGCTCTCGGTCTGATTCAGCAACAAAGTAGGAGGCGCACCAGTGTTCACCAGGACCACATCAATCTTGCCATCATTGTTGAGGTCGCCGAACGCGGCCCCGCGCCGCGATGCCTCCGGAATCGCCGCCAGCACACTGGAGATATCTTCGAAGGTGCCGTCGCGCAGGTTGCGAAATACTTGCATGGGCTCACGATAGGGCGCGGAGCCGTGGATCTGATCCATCTGCGGATAGACGTGCCCGTTGGCGATAAACAGATCCAGCCAACCGTCGTTGTCTATGTCGATGAACCCGGTTCCCCATCCGACCATGGTGTAGGTGGGCCGCGCTAGCTTGGCGGCGTAACTCACATCGGAAAATCCCTGTACACCGAGATTGTGATACAGCGCGTCGGGCTGCTCAGTGAAGTTGGTCACGAACATGGAAAGGCGGCCTTCATGCAGATAGTCCCCCCAATCCACCCCCATCGATCCTTGTTCAAGGCCATCGGGGCTAACCGCTACTCCCGAGAGCATGCCAACTTCTTCGAAGCTCCCGTCGTGCTTGTTGTGATAGAGATAATTTGGCCCGGAATCGTTGGCCACATAAAGATCGGGCCAGCCGTCGTTGTCGTAATCTCCCCAGATCGCGCCCAGGCCATAATATTTGTTGGGATCGTCGACACCTGCTTTCTTGGAGACTTCCTCGAAGGTTCCATCGCCGCGATTGTGAAAAAGTAAGTCGGACTCGCCCAGCATCCCCCATGGCCCACACTGCACCGGGACTCCCTTGAAGCTGCAATTCTTTTCGTTCTTGCCGAAATCGGGCAGGTGGCTGATATCGAAATGAACATAACGTGAGACAAACAAGTCCACGTGCCCGTCACGATCGTAGTCACCCCAGGCTGCGCCGGTGCTGAATCCACCGCCAGCGACTCCGGCTTTGTCGGTCACGTCTTCGAACTTGCAGTTGCCGAGATTGTGATAGAGAGCGTTGCCGCCGTATCCAGTGACGTAGATATCGGGCAACCCGTCGTTGTCGTAGTCGGCGACTGCAACTCCCATCCCCCAGCCTTTGCGCGTGAGGCCCGAAGCCTTGGTGATATCGGTGAACTCAAAGCCAGCATCCTGGTGGTAGAGCGTGATCATGGGATCTCCACCCGCCTTGAAACGATCAACCGTCGAGCCGTTCACGGTAATGATGTCGAGTTTGCCGTCATTGTCGCAGTCGATCAATCCTGCGCCGCCACTCATCGATTCCACGATGTAATGCTTTTCCGGCGATGAAATGTGAGAAACGGTCAAGCCGGCTTGGTGAGCGATGTCAACGAACTTGGGCGTGGGTGGCGCTGACAGCACTGTCTGCGCGATCGCGAGGAGGACAAGGCCCGAGATCAGACCAAGAAGAAAGATTGTACGCATGGCAACGAGGACTACGAGATTATAGCCGCCGGTGCAGGATCAGTGGTTCCCAGCGTCTAATGGCTGGCCGCCTCGCTAATCCCCGGGACTCTCGGAAGGCTGCGGCACCATGTGTCCGACCTTAACTCCGCGCGCCTCCCGCCACCCTTCGATGATCAGATAGAGCACCGGAATGAAGAACAGATTCAGTAGAGTGGACATGATCATGCCGCCAAAGACCGTCGTGCCCACGGAATGGCGGCCTTCCTGGCCGGCGCCATGCGCCACCATCAGCGGCACTACACCCAGGATGAATGCAAACGACGTCATCAGAATGGGCCGCAGACGAATTCTGGCGGCTTCCACGGCCGCTTCCACCAGCGGCATGCCGCGTTGCCGCAACTGCTCGGCGAATTCCACAATCAGAATCGCGTTCTTGCTCGCCAATCCCACCAACATGACCAATCCGATCTGGCAATAGACATCATTCTGCAAGCCACGCAAAGACTGTGCCAGCAGCGCGCCCAGCATCGCCATGGGGACTGCCAGCAACACGATAAACGGCAGCACGAAGCTCTCGTATTGCGCGGAGAGGGTCAGGTAAACCACCAGGACTCCCAGGCCGAACAGGAGAATGGTGGTGCGTCCGGAAGCCAACTCTTCCAGCGAAATCCCCGACCACTCGGAGTTGAATCCCTGGGGAAGAATTTTCTTGCTGAGGTCTTCCATCGCCGCAATCGACTGACCAGAGCTAAAGCCCGGCGCAGCGGACCCATCGATTTCAGTGGAACGGAAGAGGTTGTAATGACTAATGACGGGCGGAGACGCAGTTTGGGAGATGTTGACAAGGTTGTCCAACGGAATCATCGCACCGCTATCTGAGCGGACATAGTATTGCTTCATGTCCCTGGCTTGGGCGCGGAACTGCTGATCGGCCTGAACGTAAACGCGATAGGAGCGGTTGTTGAAGTCGAAGTCGTTTACGTACGCCGATCCCATGTAGACGCCTAGCGTGTCGGTTATCTGCTGCAGGGGCACGTGCAGGCTCTTGGCTTTCTCGCGGTCGATGGTGACCAGGAACTGAGGATCACCCGCGGTAAAACTGGCGAACAAGCCCGCGAGTTCCTTGCGGCCACCGCCCTTCTGCACCAACTCTTGAGTCACCCTGGCCAGCTCTTCAAGAGTGTGCCCGCCCTGGTCCTGCACCTCGAACTGGAAGCCGCCCATCTGCCCGAGCCCGTTGACGGCTGGAGGCAGGAAGGGCAGTACAACCGCCCCGGAAATAGAGGACACCCGATCGCGCAAACGGTTCACCACTGCATCTGCCGAATGCTCGGGGCCCTTACGCTTGGAATAACCCTGCAGCCCCACATAGATCACTCCTTGGTTGGGAGCATTTCCGGCGACGCCCGATCCGGTGATCGCGAACATATTCTCGATGTCGTTGTCTTTTCGCATGATCGCGGTTACCTGATCTTCGATGGCGCGGGTGTACTCCGTTGAAGCCCCAGGTGGCGACTGCACCGCAATCAGAAACCAACCCTGGTCTTCCTCAGGCACGAAGCCCTTGGGCACGCGTTGGAAAATGAAGTAAGTCAGCCCCAAACCGATGAAAAACAGCACCACCGCGGCCATGCGGAAACGCAGGAAAGAACGCAGAGAAGCTCGGTATCCGTCGGTGACGGTCTCGACCAGCTTGTCCACCCCGCGGAAGAGCCAGATCTTCTTCCCATGGGTGCGCCCGAGCAGAATTGCCGAAAGCGCCGGGGTCAAAGTCAAGGCGTTGAATGCGGAAATGGATATAGAGAACGCGATCGTTAGCGCGAACTGGCGGAACAGGATGCCGGTCGTGCCAGGGAAAAATGCCACCGGCACAAACACGGCGACCAGCACCAGCGAGGTTGCGATCACCGCGCCGGCAACTTCCTTCATGGCGACAGATGCCGCCTTGTGTGGATCGGCTTCGCCTTCCTGGATATGCCGTTCGATGTTCTCGATCACCACGATGGCATCGTCCACCACCAGTCCGGTCGCCAGCGTTATGCCGAAGAGAGTTAGCGTGTTAACTGAAAAATTCAGCAACTTGACGAAGGCGAATGTCCCGATCAGCGAAACCGGAATCGTGATCGCTGGAATGATGGTGCTGCGCCAGTCCTCAAGAAAGATGAAGATCACCAAAATAACCAGCACTATGGCTTCAATCAGCGTGACGAGCACATCCTGGATTGATTCCGTGACCGCTTCCGTGGTATCGAAGGCATTCTCGTAAACCATTCCAGGCGGAAAGCGTTTGGAAAGCCGATCCAGTTCGGCGAGTATCTTATGGTCCACATCGATGGCATTGGCGGTCGAGAGCTGGGTGACGCCGATGCCCACAGAGTCATGCCCGTTATAAACCAGGTCCGAGCTGTAATCCTCGGCCCCGAGTTCGGCCCGGCCGACGTCTTTCAGCCGCACCAAGGTGCCATCGTTATTGGTCTTCAGAATGATGTCTTCGAACTGCACCGGTTCGCTGAGCCGGCCCACGGCCCGGACGCTGATCTGAAACTGCTGTCCGGTCTTAATCGGCGGTTGCCCGACCTGGCCGGCCGCGACTTCTACGTTCTGCTCTTCAAGAGCGTTGACCACGTCGGTCGCGGTCAACAAGCGGCTTGCCATGCGTTCGGGATCGAGCCACAACCGCATCGAATACTTGCGCTCGCCGAAAACAAAAACATCAGCAACCCCGGGCACGCGCTTGAGCGTGTCTCTCACGTAGACGTCCAGGTAGTTGCTCATGAAGAGCGGCGTGTAACGGCCATCCGGGGAATACACCGCGGCACCCAGCACGAAATTCTGTGACGACTTGGCCACCGTGACGCCGGTTGTCTTCACCGCGGCCGGCAGCCGTCCCAGAGCGGTGTTCACACGGTTTTGAATATCGACGGCGGCAAGGTCGGGGTCGCGATCCAGTTCGAAGGTTGCGGTGATGGAACTGGAGCCGTCGTTCCCGCTGGTCGACGTCAGGTACTTCATCCCCTGCGCACCGTTAATCTGTTGTTCGAGCGGAATGGTGACCGCAGATTCGACGGTCTGCGCGCTGGCGCCGGTATATCCGCTGGATACTGAAACCTGGGGCGGCGCAAGGTCGGGGAATTGCGAGACCGGCAGCGTGGGGATCACCGCCGCACCCGCCAGGATGATCAGCAGAGCGCAGACAGTGGCAAAAACCGGACGACGAATGAAGAAGTCAACAAACATACGAAACTCTTAGCTGCTGGCTCAGCTTCCAGTTTCCTCACCATCGCCGAACCAGAAACTATCCTTGCGGAGCCACCTGCGCTCCATCCACCAGAAATTGGGTTCCGGAAACAATCACTTTGTCGCCCGGCTTGATGCCTTCCAGAACCACATAGTCGTTGCCCACCATTTCGCCGATTCGCAGAGGCTTCTGGTGTGCCACCAGCTTTCCATTCTGGTCTTCCGCTACAAAGGCGAAATACTGCCCTCCGACGCGCGACACCGCCAGCACCGGAACCACCGGCCCTTGACGCGTTCCCCAGATCACGCGGGCGCGAATGAATTGCAGATTGCGCAGCTTGTCTTCGTTGTTGGCAATGCGCGCCTTTACCAGCACCGTCTGAGTGGTGTTGTCCACCTGCGGCGAAAGAAAACTAATGCGGCTATCGGCCAAGACATTGCCTGTCCCATCGATGATCTGCACCGGCATGTCCGGCTTGAGTTGAGGAGACTTCTCCACCGGAACATAGATGTAAGCCTCGAGACTGCCGGGCTTGTCCACCGTCGTGAGCATGGTTGTCGTGGTCACGCGATCGCCCACGCGAACCGGAATGTCACCCACGATGCCGCTGGTAGGCGCGGTCACGCGGTAGTAGCGCAGTTGCACCTGTTGCTCCTGCACCTGTGCATCCAGTGCCCTTACTTGCGCCTGGGCATTGTCCAAAGCGGACTTCGACTGATCGAGATCCTGCCTCGACACCACGCCCGCCGCATACAGCCCGCTGGTTCTCTCGTACTGTGACTGGGCCCATTTGAGGTTCGCTTCCTGCGCCGTGCGGTTGTGCTCCTGGCTGTTCACCGTAGCTTGTTGTTTCGTGGGATCGATCTGCATCATCACGGCGCCTGGGGAAACCCGGTCCCCAGAGTGAACCCGTATCTCTGTGATCTGTCCCTCCACCTGCGGCATCAGGATGGCCGAGTCGCGCGACTTCAGCATGGCCACGTATTCACTGGTATCGCTCAACGAAACTGAGCGGGCAACTGCGATTTTGACCGGGATGCTGGGAACGTCTTGCGACGATGCCCCCTTGACCGACGAACTGCTGCATGCGGACAAGATCAGCCCGGTAGCCAGGGTGCAACCCAGACTTAGCGCCCGAAAAAGACCGTTCCCTTCGGCGAAAGCAACAGACGTTTGCAGCATTCCCCAGTACCCTACCACGTAACCCTGAATTCTTCGAGGATTCGAGCCGAGACCTTCGACACGCTTCTCCAGCTGGCAAGAATCAATTCAATCAAGCCCGGTTAGACTGGAAAAGAAGGAGAAAGTTATCATTCCTGATTGGACACCTCTGCTACATTATTGGTGCCATGAAACCCGCCCGCAGCTTTGCCAGCGACAATAACGCCGGTATCCATCCCGATGTCCTGCAAGCAGTTGCCCGGGCCAACACCGGCCACGCGGTGGGTTATGGCGACGATGCCCACACCCAAAGGGCGGTCGCTAAGTTCAAGCATCACTTCGGGGCGGACGCGGAAGTCTTCCTTGTGTTCAACGGCACCGCAGCCAATTGCCTGAGCCTGAAGGCGCTGACCGAGTCCTACCACGCGGTGATTTGCTCCGAAACGGCACACATTCATACCGACGAATGCGGTGCCCCGGAAAAGTTCACCGGCTGCCAACTGATTCTCATCGATGCGCCCGATGGCAAGCTGACAGTCGAGTCGGTGAGCCATGCTTACCACGGCATCGGCGACCAGCATCACGTTCAGCCAAAGGTCATTTCCATCACTCAAGCCACCGAATTGGGGACGGTCTACAAGCCTAAAGAGATTCGCGACCTGGCCCGCTTCGCCCACGACCGGGATATGTTCTTGCACATGGACGGGGCCCGCATCGCCAACGCGGCGGTAAGCTTGGGATTGAACTTGCGCCAGGCGACCCGTGATTTGGGGGTCGATGTCTTGTCTTTCGGCGGGACCAAGAACGGCGCCATGGGCGCGGAGGCAGTCGTCTTCTTCGACAAGACGCTGGCGACCGACTTCCTGTACATCCGCAAGCAGGGCATGCAGCTTGCTTCCAAAATGCGCTTTATCTCGGCGCAATTGGATGCATTGTTGTCGGATAGCTTGTGGAAGAAGAACGCCCAACACGCCAACCGTATGGCCGCCCTCCTGAAGAAAGAAATCACCAAGATCCCCGGAGTAAAGATCGTGTATCAGGTGGAGGCGAACGGCGTGTTTGCGAAGATCCCACTGCGTGCCATTGCCAAATTGCAGAAGCGCTACTTCTTCTACGTATGGAGCGAAGAACAGTCGGTAGTGCGCTGGATGTGCTCGTTCGATACCACGGAAGCGGATGTTAGAGAGTTCGCCGGTTTCGTGGCAGAAACAGTTGAAAGCATACGCTCATAAGCCGACCCCGTATTCACCAACCTATTGATTTTTCGCGGTTATTCTAATAAATTGACCTCGCAGACGGAAGCCAAGCGGTGACGGAAGCCGAGCAGTGACGGAAGCCAAGCGGTAACTCGAGGAGCCTTATGAAGCGGAAGTGGCTTGGGTTAGTGGCGGCGAGCGCACTTGCGCTGCAGGCATTGAGCTGTAGTACCGGTCAGCAATTGGTTTCCATTTCCATTCAACCCGCTACCGAGAGCTTTGGATCTTCAAGCACTCCAGTAGATCTGGATGCTGGCGCGAACGTCCAACTTAGAGCGCTTGGCAGTTATACCCATCCGCCCGCGACCAAGGATCTAACGAACCAGGTGGTTTGGGCCTCGAATACTCCGGCACTGTCAACGGTTAGCGCGACAGGTTTACTGACTGCTACTGGGCTGGCTTGCGGAAACGCTCTCGTTTCCGCAACCGTGACGAATAACACCACTCAAGGCGGGTTATCTTCGCAGGGAGCTCTCACAACCGCCTATATGACCTCAACCGTGGTCTGCTTTACCGGCGGAGGGCCGACTGTGACAGCGGACTTTGCGGGCACTGGTACGGGGACGATTTCGAGTTCGCCAATAGGGCTGGGTTGTGCAGCGACGTGCACTGCAACCTTCGCGCTTGGCACTACAGTCACGATCACCGCCGCGCCTACTGGTCTGTCTACGTTCGGGGGTTGGGCTGGCTGCGATACCGTGTCGGGTCCGGTGTGCGTGGTAAGGAATTTGACCAACAACATCACTGTTACTGTTACGTTCAACTGAGCCCGCTTTCCGGGATTCTCGCCGACGAGTGGCCGTCGGTTTGTGAATTTTGATCCGCTTCTCGCCACAGTCACCGCATCGGCTAAACCTCGCCCAGCAACTTCCCCATCGTCGGCTTGTGCTTTTCGTCCTTCTTCTTCCGGCCTACGACCACTTGCGACGCCTTGGGCGCTCCGATCCGCTCCCGTGCCAGCGCCTTGACCGCTTCGACCGCGCGAAATGTCTTTGGCTTCTTCTTCCTGCGCATAATTCACATCTTGCCACACCTGACCTGCGGCTGACGTGCAATAATCAAGGGTACGCTTTGAGTATTGGCCCGTAAGCGCCAACGACGAACGACCAACAAACACCATGGACGAACGCGACTTTTTCGACGAACGCCAGGAAAAGAAGATGGCGAACCTCAATTGTCCCCACTGCCAGCAGTCTGGGGAATATGAAATTACCTGGTTTGTGCGTACCAAGAAAAGGCAGCTTCCTGGCCGCGGGGACGACCGTGATCGCGCCAAATTCGCCAAAGCCCGCTCCTACATGTTGCGCAAAGACGACATGATGGCCTGCAAGAACCTGCGCTGCCGCAAGCGCTTTGAGATTTCTGGCGTGCAGTCAGTTGTGTTCACCGAGTAACCCGGCAGTTTCCGCTGTTCCGTTCCACTCATTTATACTGACTGGTTTGCCAATGACTGTGTATCTGTAGAGACCGTTCTGTGCAACGTCTCAGGAGTGTTCCTTGAAGATTCTGGTCTGCATGAAGCAGGTGCCGCAGAAAGACGCGCCGCTCAAACTGAACGAGTCCGGCACCTGGATCCGGGAAGACGTTTCTTACGAAGTCAACGAACCCGACGCCTTTGCGCTGGAAGAAGCCCTGCGCCAAAAGGAGAAGCACGGCGGAGAAGTTGTGGTAATCACATCCGGCCCGGCCCGCTCTCAGCAGGTTCTGCGGGAAGCATTGGCGAAGGGCGCGGACCGCGCCATCCACCTCGAAGACAATGCCTTCGTTGGACTCGACGCGGTCAACACGGCCCGCGCTTTCGCGGCGGCGATCAAAGACGAACAGTTCGACCTGATCTTTACCGGCCTTCAATCCGACGACTACGGCTACGCACAGACTGGTGTGGTTCTTGCCGAGTTGCTGGGCTGGCCGCACGCCACCATCATCATGCACATCGAAAAGAACGACGCTGGAATTCGCGTGAAGCGTGAACTCGAAGCCGGATTCTTTCAGTTCGTAGATATGCCGCTGCCGGCGGTTCTGACCATTCAATCCGGCATCAACAAATTGCGCTACGCCACGCTGATTGGCATTAAGCAGGCGAAAAACAAGCCGCTACGGAAAGTGGCGTTGGCAGAAGTCCAATCGGCGTTGAGTCCCAATCTCCAGAAAATCGAGCGGCTCTACGTCCCCCAGAAAACAAAACAAACTCAATTTCTGGAAGGCCCAGCCGCCGAAGTAGCCAAGAAGCTGGTCGACAAGCTGAGAAACGAAGTGCGCGTGCTGTAGTGGCAACTGAGAACTGAAATATGGCAGACACAATTCTGGTAGTTGTCGAACAACGGGAAGGCAAATTAAATCGCGTTTCCTGGGAGACGCTCGCTGCTGGCCAGGCTCTCGCCGCCGATACCGGGTGGACGCTCGAAGCTGCCGTCGTAGGCAGTGGTGTAACGGCCTTCGCCGGCGAAATCGCTGCCAAGAAGGTTGCCAAGGTCTATGCGGTCGAGTCGCCCAAACTAGAGCCCTACACGCCCGACGCTTTTTCCGCTGCCCTGAAGCAGTTCATCGAGTCCCAACAGCCGAAGCTGGTGCTCATGCCGCATACCTATCAGGTGCGCGACTTCGTCCCCAAGCTGGCGACAGCTATTGGGCGCACCGCTATCAGCGATTGCGTCGCCTATAAGAAGGACGGTGCGAAGCTGCTGTTTACCCGCCAGATGTTTCAAGGCAAGCTAGCCGCCGATGTTAGCTTTGCGTGCGACGCTCCCTGGTTTGTGACGTTTCAGAACGGAGCTTTCCGTGGGGACAAAGTCGAAGCTGGGGCGAGTGCAGCGCCAATAGAGACCGTGAACGTGAATATCGCTGACGGTCTGGTCCGCAACAAACCGCAGAAAGTCTTCAAAGAAGCTAAGCAAGCGGTTGACCTGACGCAGGCTGAGATTATTGTTTCCGTCGGCCGCGGAATCAAAGAACAAAAAAACATTGAACTGGCCAGGCAACTGGCCGAGGCTCTGGGCGGCGAACTCGCAGCCTCGCGTCCGATCTGCGACTCCGGATGGTTGCCCATGGACCGACAGATTGGATCGTCCGGTCAGACAGTTGCTCCCAAGCTGTATCTGGCGCTTGGCATCAGCGGCGCCATCCAGCATATTGTTGGCATGAAGGGTTCGCGCACTATTATCGCGATCAACAAGGATTCAGAAGCGCCAATTTTCGAAATCGCTGACTATGCGGTCGTCGGCAACTTGTTTGACATCGTTCCACCGCTGATCGAGGAAGTGAAGAAGGCCAAGGCCGGAAGCTAGTTTCGCCGCTGATTAACGCTGATGAACGCTGATTGTTTCAAGTGGTTGATCCGTGAGCATCCGTGTGATCCGTGGCCGGGTTTGTTCTTATGTTGGTTTTTCGAAAACCTCTCGAAGGCATCGAGCGCCCGCAGATGCCGGCCGACGTAGTCATCGTCGGCGGCGGGCCGGCGGGCATGGCGTGCGCGCTACGCCTCTCCCAGTTGATCGACGAACACAACGCCAAAAACCCCGATTCACAGCTCAGCAAAGAAAACATCTACGTCCTCGAGAAAGCGCGCGAGATCGGCCAGCATTGTCTTTCCGGCGCGTTGCTTGATCCGCGCTCGATGCGTGAGCTGCTGCCTGGCTTCGAGAAAGAAGCGCCGCTCGATGCTGAGGTCACGAAAGAATCCGTCTACTTTCTCACCGAGAAAAGCAAGTTTAAGTTTCCTATCACCCCGCCCCCGCTGCGCGACCATGGGAACTACGTTATTTCGCTCAACCGATTTGTAAAATGGCTGGGCAGCAAAGTCGAAGCCACGGGGATTACCGTATTCACCGGCTTCGCGGGGTCGGAACTGCTGTTCGACGGCGATCGCGTCGTCGGCGTCCGCACCGACGACAAGGGCGTCGATAAAGAGGGTCATCAGAAGTCTAACTTCGAACCGGGTTACGACTTAAATGCGAAAGTCGTGATCCTCGCCGAAGGCACGCGCGGGTCGCTGACCAAACAACTCATTGCGAAGTTCGATTTGGCCAAGGGCTGCAATCCACAGACTTACGGTCAAGGGGTAAAGGAATTGTGGGAAGTGCCCGCCGGCCGCATTGCGCCCGGCGAAGTTATTTACACCATGGGCTGGCCGCTGACTACGAAGGAATACGGGGGCGCTTGGATTTACGGTGGCAAGGACAACGTCGCTTCGCTCGGCTTTGTCGTCGGTCTCGACTATCCCGATCCACGCCTCGACCCTCAGCGCGTGTTGCAGGATTTCAAGCAGCATCCCTTTGTGACGAAGTTGCTCGAAGGCGGAAAGATGATCCGCTATGGTGCGAAGTCGCTACCCTACGGCGGTTGGTGGTCGATTCCGCCGGTGGCCGGGAATGGCTGGATGATTCTGGGCGATTCGGCGGGATTCCTGAATTCCCAGCGCCTGAAGGGAATTCATCTGGCCATCAAGAGTGGCATGCTGGCGGCGGAAACCGCTTTCGAAGCGCTGACGAAGGATGATTCTTCAGCGAAGACGTTGAGCGGCTTTCAGAGGAAAGTCGAATCCAGCTGGATCAAAGACGAACTGTGGAAGGTCCGCAACTTCCATCAGGGATTCGAGCACGGCTTC
>Ga0210405_10002366_pt1 | contig 19704 bp, 15 predicted proteins | sample IncBWH11MmetaG_FD_155492 | JGI IMG/M metagenome (GOLD analysis project Ga0210405, IMG submission 155492) | Forest soil microbial communities from Barre Woods Harvard Forest LTER site, Petersham, Massachusetts, United States - Inc-BW-H-11-M | ecosystem: Environmental > Terrestrial > Soil >... | reverse complement strand
CAGGAGCCGTCGGGCCGCCGTCTTGCGCGCCGCCGCTCGCGGCGGCTGGGCGGGGGGAGCAGGCTGAGGGTCCGAGGCCGGCGCGCCCGCCGCAGGGCTGGGCTCGGCGGCCGGCTCGGGACGGGCGGCGGGCTCGGGACGGGCGGCGGGCTCGGGACGGGCGGCCGGACCCGGACTGGCTCCGAGTTCGGGACGGGCGGCGGGTCGGGGCTGACCGGCCGGTCCAGGCTGGGCCGGGGGTTCCGGGCGCGCGGCGCGGCCGGCCCGGCCGACGGGTGGTACGGGCCCCCTGTTGCGGTCGGCGCCGTTGCGGTCGGCGTCTTTGTGACCAGCACCATTGCGGTCAGCCGGGTGGTGATCAGGACTGTTACGGTCGGCGCTGGGCTGGGGGCGCTCCTGGTCCCGTCCGGCGACCCGGGCTCGCTCGGCGTTTACCGCGGCTTGCATCCGCTGGCGCAATTCGGAGGACATCGGCGACCATGCCGACGGGGCGGACCTGGTTTCGGCTACACCCTTTACGCGCTGCGGAAGCTGCTGCTCAGTGCGGTCTTCATCTCCCATTCTGTAACCCCTTGTGCGATGCGCACACGGGAAGATGCGGATCGCATAGTACAGCGGAGCACAAGATCGGCGCAGCTTCAAGCAAATCTACGAAAATGTGACGGCTGCTATCCGATACCCGAGGACGGGAGATTGCCGGCACGCCGACACCATGTGGCGTCGGGGATAGTTTCTGGCTCAAAATCCGCGAAATCCCCTCCTGCGGAGGGACGTGCAGTTACCGTCTGGTTTGCGGTGTCTGTATCCGCCCGCGGGGACCGCTGAAATGTAATGGATCTTGTACATATCGTGAGCTTCCGACGCGGCTTTACCAAAGCCCGCGGGCATCTCCTTGACCGTAAGCAGGTACCTCCATGGACCACGGCCCAGCGACCCAGGAGTCGGCCAAGCCTGGAACGGAGCAGGTGCTTCCGAGCGGGACCGCGGACGCGCGGCAGCACGGACGGACCTCCAGGCTGCGTCTTCCGGCCGGCTGGGCGCTGCTGGCCGTGCTGGCCGTCCAGACGGCCCTGTCGCTGCGGCTGGTGCGGGCCGACACCGCGTTCGAGGACGAGGCGACCTACCTGTGGGCCGGGCACTTGGAGTGGGCGCACCTGCTGCACGGCAACCCGCTGCCGCAGTTCCCGGCATACTTCTCCGGGGCGCCGGTCCTGTACCCGCCCATCGGCGCGCTGGCCGACAGCGTCGGCGGCCTGACCGGGGCGCGGATCTTGTCCCTCATCTTCATGCTGGGGGCGACCGTCACGCTGTGGTCCACGGCTGGCCGGCTGTTCGGCCGCCGGGCCGCGTTCTTCGCCGCCGCGCTGTTCGCGGCGCTCGGCCCGACGTTGCACCTGGGCGCCTTCGCCACCTACGACGCGATGTCGATCTTCCTGGTCACGCTGGCCGTGTGGCTGGTGGTCCGGGCCGGGCAGCGACAGGACGCGACCGCCTGGATGATCGCCGCCGGCGTCGCGCTGGCGCTCGCCGACGCGACCGCGTACAGCTACGCCCTGTTCGACGTGGTCGTGCTCCTGCTCGCGCTGGCCGTCGCGTACCCGCAGCCGGGCGGCAAGCTCGCGGCCGCACGCCCGCTGACCATCCTGGCCGTCCTGGCTGTCCTGCTTGTCCCGGCCGTGCTGATCGGCGGCAGCCGCTACCTGCACGGGATCGCAACCACCACGATCTTCCGTACCGCGGGCCAGGACTCCGCGCTCACCGTGCTCACCCAGTCCTGGTCGTGGACCGGCATCATCGTCATCGCCGCCCTGTGCGGCGCCGTCTTCAGCTGGGTGACCCGCCCCGGGCGGCTGCAGACGTGGCTACTGACCCTGCTGGCTGGCGCCGCCCTGCTGATCCCCGTCGAACAGGCCAGCCTGCGCACCACGGCCTCGCTGAACAAACACGTCGACCTCGGGGTCTGGTTCGCGGCCATCGCCGCGGGCTACGCCGTAGACAAGCTCGTCGCCGCCGCGCCGGCCGGGAACATGCGCACGGTCACCGCCGGGGCGTGCGTGGTCGCGCTGTCGTTCCCGCTCTCGGTCGCGGCCGCCCAGTCCAAGGCGTTCGCCACCGCCTGGCCCAACTCGACCGCGTTCATCGCCATCCTCCGTCCGCTGGTGGCGCACACCAGCGGGCCTCTGCTGGTGGAGGACCCGTCGATCGCGGAGTACTATCTGCCCGCCGGAAGCCAGTGGCAGCGGTGGTCCGGCACGCGGAACATCAACCTGCCGTCCGGCGCGCCGACCGGCGGTCCGAGCGACGCGGCCGGGGTACTCGGGTCCGGCAACGCGGGCACCTATACCCTGTACATCGGGGAGCACTACTTCTCCCTGGTCGCGCTCAACTTCACCGACACCGTGGCGCTGGACAAGAGCATCTCCACGGCGCTGAAGGGCATCCATCGTTATCAAACGGTCCAGGTCGTGCCCTACGGCGCCGGGCCCGCCGGTCCCGCGCCAGGCACCTACGTGATCTGGCGATACGAGTCACGACCGTGACCCCCCAGGGGGAGCCAGTCAGCACCGGCACCATCGCCCGACCGGTCAGGCCTGCAACCGGAGCGCACCAGCAGAGCTGCCCGGCACCACATCCGCCGGACGACGAGGAAAAGTACTGCTACGTCCCACGGAACCTGCCGTACCTGACCACCGTCATCGTCATCGGCTCGAGCTGCGTCGTGTTCAGCCAGCTCAGGTTCGAAACGCAGGATCTGGCGCTGTCGCCGTTCCTGTTGTTCACCGCCGTCTTCGTCATCTATCAGCTGATCAGCGTGCCGGTGAACTTCGCCGGGTCCGGATTCGACCTGGGCGCCCACCTGGCGCTAATCCAGGCCTGGCGGCCGTCCTCCTACCCTGACGTGGACATCTACCTGCCCATCTGCGGCGAGCCCGCCGAGTTGCTGCGCAACACCTGGACCGCGGTGCTGGGTCTCATCGAGGACTACCAGGGCGAGGCGCACGCCTACGTGCTCGACGACGGCCCGGCCGGGGACGCTCGCCCGATGGCGGAGTCGTTCGGCTTCGGATACTTTCGCCGGCCGGACTGGCCCGCGGGCAAGAAGGCCGGCAACCTGCGGTACGCATTTTCCCAGACCAGCGCCGAGTACCTGGTCATCCTGGACGCGGACTTCGCGCCGCGGCGGGACTTCCTGGCCGAGACGCTGCCCTACCTGGACGATCCGAAGACCGCGATCGTGCAGACCCCGCAGTACTTCAGGAGCGGTCCCGGCCAGACCTGGGTCGAGCGGGCCGCAGGACCGATCCAGGAGGTGTTCTACCGGACGGTTCAGGTGGCTCGCAACCGGCTGGGCGCGGCCGTCTGCTGCGGGACCTCGGCCGTCTACCGGCGGGCCGCGCTGGAACCGCAGGGCGGCCCGACGTTCATCCCGTACGCCGAGGACGTACACACCGGACTGGATGTCCGCCGGGCCGGCTGGTCGCTGACCTACGTGCCGATCCTGCTCTCGACCGGGATCTGCCCGGACCGCCTGGACGCCTTCGTCAGGCAGCAGTACCGCTGGTGCTCGGGGAACGTCGGCATCGTGTTCTCCCGGCGGCTGTGGTCGGTGCCGATGTCCGTGCCGGCCCGGCTGACCTACATCTCGGGGTTCATGTACTACGTCTACACCGCCCTGCTCACCTTCCTCGGGCCTTCCATCCCCATCGTCATGCTGGCCTTCCTGCCTGGTCAGGTCCGGCTGCGGAACTTCGTCATCCTGCTCCCGGCGATGCTGACCGGGTTCGTGCTCTATCCGCTGTGGCACCTGTCCGGCTACGGGCCGGCCATCTGGCCGCTGAGCATCGCCCGCGGCTGGGCGCACGTGTTCGCGCTCTGGGACGGCGTCCGGGGCGAGTCGATGAGCTGGCATCCGACCCGGACGCCGGGTAGCTCGCTGCCGCGATTCCGGTTCGGTGTCGCCTGGTGGAGCGGCGGCGTGGCCCTGGCGTGGCTGGCCTTGGCCCTGTGGCGGACGATCACCCTCGGCTCCCCGCAGTTCGCGGTCCTGCTGTTCTTCGGCGCGGTCAACCTGGCCATGGTCGGCCGCGTCGTCTTCCCCGGGAGCCGGGCCGGATGACGTCCCGACTGGTCACGCTGCTGGCCGTCGCGCTCGCGGTGGCCGCCCTGGCGGGCGCGTCCTTCCGGCTGACCACGTCATCGCGCTCCTCGCCGCCCGCGCACGCGTCGCTGCCGCCCACCCTGGCCGCCTATCTGGGCGTCTTCGAGCCCGGGGCCCCCCCGTCCTATGATCCGGTCGCGGACTTCGCGACGGTGGCGGGCCGGGAACCCAACCTGGTCGGGTACTACAGCGGATGGGCGCAGCCGTTCGACACGTCGTTCGCGCAGACGCTCTACCAGCATCACGTGATCCCGTTCGTGCAGATCGACCCGACCGACGCCTCGATCGCCGCGATCGCGAACGGCACCTACGACGACTACCTGCGCTCGTACGCCGACTCGGTGCGGGGCTTCGCCCGCGCCGTGGCCATCGGCTTCGGGCACGAGATGAACGCGCCCTGGTACTCGTGGGGATACGTGCACACCTCGCCGGCGACGTTCGTGGCCGCCTGGCGGCATCTGGTCACGCTGTTCCGCAGCGCGGGCGCCGACAACGTCACCTGGGTGTGGACAATTCAGGCCGACGAGTCCGGCACCCGGCCGATCACCGCCTTCTGGCCTGGTGCGCAGTACGTGAACTGGGTCGGCATCGACGGGTACTACTACCGTCCGAGCGATACTTTCGCGAGCGTGTTCGGCCAGACCATCGGCCAGGTGCGGACGCTGACCAGCAAGCCGGTGCTGCTGTCGGAGACGGCGGTGGGGCCCGCCGCCGGCCAGTCCGACAAGATCCAGGACCTGTTCCACGGGATGGCGGCCTACAAGACGCTCGGGCTGGTGTGGTTCGACAAAGCCCAGCACGGCGGGATCCTCCACCAGGACTGGCGGATCGAAGACAGCCCGACGGCCGAGACCTTCTTCCAGTTGGCCGTGGCCAGGGAACTGGCGTCAAGCCCGCCCGTCAATTAACCGGCTAACCGGGAACGGCCGATATCAGCGGTCCGGACTCGGACGAAAGACGCGCATTGGTACATGTGTCACATTGGTTTCAGGCAATACTTTGCCCCGCGCACCTGGCGCAAAGATCAACTTTGGCATGCTTTTTGCTTTACCGGCAGAATCGGCAAATCGCGCTCTTCTCGGGCAAATGCCCTGTACCTTTTCGTAGACGGCTTCTTTGCCTCCCCGGGGGGCCTCAATACGGCAAGTGAGCCTTTCAGTGCAGTACGTGAGTTAGGGGGGGTGCCAAAGTGCCCTGGATACCGTGCGGCCGGAAGTACGTGCGCCCTGCCGGAGGGCGGCGCTGATCGGCGGCCCGCGTTCGGCGAACGATGTCAGGCCATTCGCCGCGGCCCGGCAGCCGGCCCAGTTGGCCGTGGCCGGGCTCGGCACCGTTGCCCTGGCCGGCCAGGATGGCCAGGCGGCGGTCTCGCAGGGCGCCGGGCGCTGGCCAGGCGGCCCGGGCCAGGTCATCCGGACGGGCCGGAGGTGGCCGCTGCTCGCGGTGCTGGCCGGGCAGGCTGCACTGTCGCTCAGGCTCATCTGGTCTAATACGGCATTCCAGGACGAGGCGCTTTACCTGCGGGCCGGGCACCTGGAATGGGCACGGTGGCTGCACCACGCGCCGATCCCGAACTTTCCCGCCTACTTTTCCGGGGCGCCCGTCATCTATCCCCCGCTTGGCGCGCTCGCGGACGGCATGGGCGGCCTGACCGCCGCGCGCATCCTCTCGCTGTGCTTCATGCTCGGGGTCACCAGCCTGCTGTGGGGCACGACCGTCCGGCTGTACGGGCAGCGGGCGGCGGTCCTGGCCGCGGCGTTGTTCGCCACCTTGGCCGGCACGCAGTTCCTGGGCGCGTTCGCGACCTTCGACGCGATGGCGCTGTTCTTGCTCGCCCTGGCCGTCTGGCTCGGAGTCCGGGCGGCGGACGGCCAGGGCCGGACCCGGATCGCCCTCCTGCTGGCGTGCGGCTGCGCGCTGGCCGCCGCGGACGCGGTGAAGTACGCCACCGCGCTGTTCACCCCGGTGGTGCTCGTCGTCGTGGCGCTGGCCGTGCGCGGACGGCAGCCCGGCGGCGCGTGGCGGACCGGGATCCTGGCCGCGCTCGGCTCGTGGCTCGTGCTGATGGCGGCGGCCGTCGCGGCCGGCGGTCACCAGTACTGGCTGGGCCTGGAGACGAGCACCCTGGCCCGGGCCGGGTCCGACGTCCCGGTGAGCGCGGTGCTCCAGCACGCGTACGTGTGGACCAGCCTGATCCTGGTCCTGGCCGTCCTCGGCGTGCTGCTGGCCCGGCGCAGCGAGACCGGCGGGAGGCTCCTGCCCGCCGTCCTGGCCGTCGCCGCGTTGCTCGCCCCGGCCGAGCAGGCCAGGCTCCACACCACGGTCAGCCTGCAAAAGCACGTGGTATTCGGCGCCTGGTTCGCGGCCATCGCGGCGGGCTACGCCATGGCCCGGCTGAGCCGGGTGGACCCGGGCCGGGGCTGGGCGGCGGTCCTGGCCTTGCCCATCGCCGCGTCCACGCTGTTCGGATCGATGGGCCAGGCGGTGTCGCTGTACCGGGTCTGGCCGGACAGCACGTCCCTGGTCAGCGTGCTTCGCTCGGCGGTCCGCGCCCATCCGGGTGACTATCTGGCCGAAGACTACGACGTCGAGGCGTACTACCTGCGGGCCCAGGTGCCCTGGCAGCGGTGGTCGGACACCTACTTCTTCAGCTATCCGGGTGCGCTGCCCGGCGGGCCCTCCTACCAGGCCGCGATCGATCACCATTTCTTCTCGCTGGTGATCCTCGACTTCGGCGACACCGCGGCCACCGACCGCCAGATCGGCTCGGACATGCACCACGCGGGCGGCTATTACATCCTGGCCCGCACCGGGCCCTACACGATCTGGGCCGCCCGCAATCTGACCGGGGGCGATCGTGGCCCTCGCTGAGACCTACGTCGCCGAGCAGCCGGCCGGGTACCTGCCGGAGCCGCCCGATCGCCGGGAGAAGTACTCGTACTTCGGCAGGCCCCGGCGATGGGCGTTCGCGTGGCTGCTGATCGCGTCGGCCGGAGTGCTCTACGGCTACGTCCACGTGGCCCAGCGCGCCTGGCTGGTCACCCCGCTCATGTGGCTGCTGCTCATGGTTATGGTGCCGCCGGTGGCGGTCAACTTCTGGCTGCGGGTCGGGCGGCCCAGGCTGACGCTCGCGGAGCACCAGGCGAAGGTCGCCGCTTACACCGAGCAGGGCGAGACCGTGGACGTGTTCCTGCCCAGCTGCGGGGAACCGCTGGCGGTGCTGAAGAATACGTTCAGCTACGTGAGCCAGCTGCGCTGGCGCGGGCTCAAGACGGTCTACGTGCTCGACGACTCGGCCCGGGAGAGCGTCCGCGACCTGGCCGGCCGGTACGGCTTCCGGTACGTCGTCCGCCCCAACCGCGGCGAGCTGAAGAAGGCGGGCAACCTGCTGCACGCCCTGGACATCAGCGACGGAGACTTCATCGTCGTCATCGACGCCGACTTCGCGGTGCGCCCGGAGTTCCTCCACGAGACCATGCCCTATTTTTCCGAGGCCCAGGTCGGCATCGTCCAGACCGCCCAGTACTTCGACGTCGCGAATCCGTCACTGTCGTACATCCAGCGGTACGCGGGGACGCTCCAGGAGATCTTCTTCAGGTTCATCCAGCCGGCCCGGGACCGGTACAAGGCGGCGATCTGCGCGGGCACGAACCTGGTTTACCGTCGCGCATCGGTGATCGCCGCGGGCGGATTCGCCCGGGTCCCGATCGGTGAGGACGTCCATTCCGGGATGAAGCTGTGGTGGGCCGGCTACGAGACCCGTTACCTGCCGCTGTGCCTGGCCAAGGGCATAGCGCCGACCGACTTCGCGTCGCTGGCTAATCAGCAGGCTCGCTGGTGCCGGTCCTCCCTGCTGCTCATGGTCGACAAGCACTTCCAGGAGGCACCGTTCAGCTGGAAGCAGCGGGCCGCGTTCTGGGCCGCCTTCCTGTATTACATGTCGTCGGCCGCGCTGCTGCTCACCGGGCCGTTCCCGGCCCTGACCATGATCTGGTTCTACCCGGAGCGGATCTACCCGCACAACTACCTGCCCCTGCTGCCCGCCATGGCGGCCACGCTCTTCGTGTTCCCGCTGCTGAGCCGCGGCTGGCGGCCGACGATCTTCCGGGTCTGCGTGATCAACTCGTGCTGCCACGTCTACGCGGTCTGGTACGCCATCCGGGGGCGTGTCGCGGAGTGGGTCCCGACCGGGGCCTCCCCCGATGGGGGACGGGTTCCGGTGGCCGTCAACCGGATCCTGTGCAGCTGGATCGTCATCGTCCTGGTCTTCATGTGGTCGGGACTCGCGCTGCGGGTCCGCCAGTACGGGTGGCATCCGTACTGGGCGACCGAGGTCCTGGCCGGCGTGCAGCTCTACATGCTGGCGCCGTTGCTGACCCCTTCCAAGGGCGTCTGGAAACGCGCCCGCTCCGAGCTCACGGAGGTAACGGCATGAGCTACCCGCCCGCGTACGAGGAGGATGACGCTCATCAGCGGTTGCAGCCATGGCCCGGCCAGCCGAAGCACGGATCGGTGCGCGGCCGCCGTCGCGGCCGCCCTCGGCGGGGCCGGCGGATCCTGGCCGCCTGCCTGGCGGTGCTGGCCGTTGTGGCGATTGCGGCCGGAGTCATCGAGTACAACAAATCCGCGGACCACCACGCGGCCACCGGGCCGCTGCCGGTCCACCTGCCGACCACGCCCGAGTCCTACGTCGGGGTGTACACGAACACCGCACCGGCCTCCTACGACGGGATCACCGCGTTCACCAGCGCCACCGGGACCAAGCCGGACGTGGTCATGTATTACAGCGGATGGTTCGTGCCGTTCCCGACCGCCTTCGCCACCACGGTGGCCGCCAACGGCGCGGTGCCGCTGGTGCAGATGAACCCGTCCGGGATCAGTGTGGCCGGGATCGCCGCCGCGCGGTACGACGGCTACCTGAGCGCCTACGCCGAGGCGGTCCGGGCCTACCGCCACCCGGTCATCATCAGCTTCGGCCACGAGATGAACGGCACCTGGTACAGCTGGGGCTACCGGCATACCAAGGCGGCCACGTTCGTAGCCGCCTGGCGGCACATCGTCAGACTGTTCCGGGCCCTGGGCGCGCGGAACGTGACCTGGCTGTGGACGGTCAACATCGTCAACAACACCCAGGACGGCGCCATCCCGTCCCCGGCCGCGTGGTGGCCCGGCAGCTCGTACGTGGACTGGGTGGGGATCGACGGCTATTACCTGCAGTCCAACTGGCAGTTCGTGCCCCTGTTCGGGCCGACCATCGCCAACGTGCGCGCGCTGACCCAGGACCCGATCCTGATCGCCGAGACGGGCGTGGTACCGAACGCGGGCCAGCCCGCCAAGATCGCCGACGTGTTCGCCGGCGTCCGGCTCTACGGCTTGCTCGGGTTCGTCTACTTCGACGCCACCGACTTCAAGGGCCAGGACTTCAGCATCAGCAGCCCCACGGCACTGGCCGCGTTCGGCAAGGGCGCCAGCGCCTTCACCCGACCCGCAGCATGAACGAACGGCCTACCGAGGACGTTTTCGAGGCACCGTTCAGCGAAGCCACCGCGGCGCTCTGGCGGCACCGCTTCCGCGCGCAGCAGGCGTTTGCTCCGTTCCCGCAGGATGACGTCCATGCTGACCGATCCCCGGCGGCCAGCGGCCCAGCCGTCATCAGCCCACCATACGTACCGGCGCACGATCCTGCGACGTTGCCGCTCACACCTCAACAGCTACCGGTTACGCCTGCGCCCCAACGCAAAGTCCCCAGGTCAGATCGCGGCGGTCGCCGGTTCGCTCACACGCCTGGACTGCTCCTGATCGCCATCTTGACCCTTCAGGCCGTGCTGTCCCTGCGGCTGGTGTGGTCGAATACCGCGTTCCTAGACGAGGCCACCTACCTGTTCGGCGGGCACATCGAGCTCGCGCACTGGCTGCACGGCACGCCGCTCCCGCCATTGGCCACCTATTTCTCGGGTGCACCGGTCATCTATCCGCCGCTGGCCGCGCTGACCGCGAGCATCGGCGGGGTCGCGGCCGCCCGCCTGCTGAGCCTGGCCTTCATGCTGGGTGCCACGGGCCTGTTGTGGAGCACCACGTCGAAGCTGTTCGGCGGGCGAGCGGCCTTCTTCGCCGCCACGCTTTTCGCGGTGGTGGGCCCCACCCAGGCCCTGGGCGCGTTCGCCACCTATGACGCGATGGCCCTGTTCCTCCTCGCCGTGTCAGCCTGGTGCGTGGTGAGCGCGCAGGACCGGGACAATTCCACGTTCTTCCTGCTGGCCGGGATTGCGATGCTGGCGCTGGCCAACGCCACCAAGTACGCGACGGCGGTGCTGGACCCCGCGGTGGTGGCCCTGGCCGCGATCACGATGACCAGAAGACGCGGCCTGAAACCGGGATTCGTCCGCAGCGGGCACCTCGCCGCGGGCACCCTCGGCCTGGTCAGCGCGCTCCTGGCGCTCGGTGGCCCGTGGTACCTGTCGGGCGTACTTTCCACCACCCTTTCCCGTGCCTCAGGCAGCAAGCCCACGTCCCTCATCCTGGAGGACGCCGCGAAGTGGTGCGGACTCGTGTGCGTACTGGCCGGCCTGGGCGTCATCTATGCCGTTCGCCGGCATGACCGGGTGCAATTGATGATCGTGTCCGTGCTCGCCGCGTCCGGGGTGCTGGTGCCGTTGAATCAGGCGCGGATTCACACCACGACGTCGCTGTTCAAGCAGGTCGACTTCGGGGTGTGGTTCGCGGCGGCCGCGGCCGGCTTCGCGATCGCGCAACTGTTCGGGACCGGCAGGCGGCGGTGGCTGCGCGGCGGCGCCGCCGCGCTCGCCGGGATACTGGCCGTAGGCGTGGCCGGAGCCCTCGGCCGCACCCAGGCGAGCACCTTCTTCGCCGAATGGCCTGATTCCACCCAGGAAGTGACGGTCCTCCGGGCCCTGACTCATGAGTATCCAGGCAACTACCTCGCGGAGGACTACAACGTACCGGCCTACTACCTGGAGAGCTCCGTTCCCTGGCAGCGATGGTCGCAGACCTGGTACTTCACGTACCAGAGCCCGAGCACCCATCGGCTGCTTTCCGGCGCGACGGCGTACCGGGCGGCTATCGATGACGGCTACTTTTCGCTCATCGCGCTCAGCTTCACCGACACGATCGCCATCGACTCGCAAATCGTCGCCGACGTGCGCCGGTCCGGGACCTACCATCTGGTCCAAGCGGTTCCCTTCCAAGACGGATTCGGCATCGGCCAGGTCTTGATCTGGGCGTACCTGCCTGGCCAAGCGGGCCATGAGGGAAATCATGGCCACGGCTGAGCGGACGCTTTCCGGCAGCAAGCCGGGACGGCACAGAAGGTACGGCCCGAACCTTCCCGCGCCGCCGTCCGAGGCCGAGAAGGTTAGCTATTCCGACCGGGACCTCGCGGTGATCATCCGGACGTCGCTGGCCAGTTTCGGCGCGCTGCTGATCAGCCAGGCTCGATTCGTATTCCAGAGCCCGGTATTCGCCTGGACGTTCCTCCCGTTCGTCTTGGCGACCATCGCTTACTACGTCATCTCCCTGCTGGTCAATGCCGGGACCCGGGGATTCGATCACGACGCGCACAGCAATATGGTCGCGTCGTGGCGGCCGACCCACTACCCGTCCCTCGATGTCTTCCTGCCGGTCTGCGGTGAACCCCTCGCCGTGCTGCACAACACGTGGACGCATGTCCTGGAACTGGTCCGCGCCTATCCGGGCGTGGCTACCGCCTACGTCCTGGACGACAGTGGCAATGAGCGGGTCGGCTCGATGGCCAGGAGTTTCGGCTTTGCGCATATTGTCCGCCCCGATCGGGGGTGGATGAAGAAAGCAGGCAACCTGCGATACGGTTTCGGGTGCTCGCACGGAGAGTTCATCCTCATCCTGGACGCCGATTTCGCGCCCCGGGCCGACCTGGCCGCCGAGATGATGCCGTATTTCGACTCTGACCAGTCGCTGGGCATCGTCCAGTCGCCGCAGTATTTCCATACCCGCGGGCACATGTCCTGGATGGAACGCGGCGCGGGCGCGGTCCAGGAACTGTTCTACCGGCTCGTCCAGGTCTCCCGGGACCGGCACGACGGCGCGATCTGCGTGGGCTCGTGTGCGATCTACCGCCGCGAGGCACTGGCGGCGAACGGCGGCACCACGCTGATCGAGCACTCCGAGGACGTGCACACCGGCTTCGACCTGCGCCGGGCCGGCTGGGGCCTGCGCTACATCCCGGTCCCGCTGGCAGCCGGCCTGTGCCCGTCCGATCCGGGCGCGTTCCTCACCCAGCAGTACCGGTGGTGCGCCGGATCGATGTCGCTGCTGGTATCCAGGAAGTTCTGGGCCACCCGGATGCGCTGGCGGACCCGCTGCTGCTACCTGTCCGGATTCTGCTACTACGCGCACACCGCGCTGTTCACCTTCGTCGCCCCGGCGATCCCGCTGACCATGCTGATCCTGCTGCCGGAGCGGGTGCGGCTGATCAACTACCTGTTCATCGTGCCGTCCATGATCTACAACCTGATCGTGTTCCCGGCCTGGCACCGGTGCCGGTTCGGGCCCGAGGCCCTCATGGCCAAACTGCTATACGGATGGGCGCACGTGTTTGCTCTGTGGGATATCTGCCGAGGTAAGCGAATGGGTTGGCAGCCGACGGGAGGCGGCACGCGGAAGGCCGGGACGCGTCGCGTCTGGATCGCCTTGACCCTGTGGAACGGCGGCACCGGACTAGCCTGGGTGACGCTGGCCGGATGGCGGATGACCCGGTATGGCGCGGCTTTCGCGCCGCTCCTGGGTACCGGCCTGCTGGTCTGCCTGATTACCGGGATGGCTCTCGCCTCGCGCCGCAATCACGCCCGGGTGTAACGGAGTCAACGATGAAGCTCATTGGGATCATGGCCATTGCCGTCGCCATCCTCGCCGGGGTCGCGATCACGGTGACTGCTGCCCTGCACTTCCACGCCACGGCGGCGAGATCCCCGGCCATCTCCGCACCGGTGGTGGCCACGCTCCCGGCCAGACCGCAGTCCTATCTGGGGGTGTACGTACCTGGCGTACCCGACTCATACGCCGCGGTGCCGACGTTCACCAGGACGACCGGGGTCAAACCGGATCTGCTCGTGTACTACAGCGGCTGGCGGGAGCCGTTCCGCGCCAGTTTTGCCGTCGCGGCGGCCAAGGAGGGCGCGGTACCCCTGGTGCAGATCGACCCGGAAAACGTCAGCCTGGCCGCGATCGCATCGGGGAAGTTCGACACCTACCTCAGTGCTTACGCCGTGGCCGTTAGGACATATCGCCTTCCTGTGATCCTGAGCTTCGGCCATGAGATGAACGGATCGTGGCGCTCATGGGGATACGGCCGTACGTCCCCCGCGAATTTTGTCGCCGCATGGCAGCACATCGTCACCTTGTTCCGCGCCCTGGGCGCCGGGAACGTCACCTGGCTGTGGACCGTCAACGTCATCGAGGAGCAGGGCGGCATCCCCTCCCCCGCGCCGTGGTGGCCGGGCAGCGCGTACGTGACGTGGGTCGGCATCGACGGTTACTACACCAAGTCGTCCATGACCTTCGCCGCCCTGTTCGGACCCACGATCGTCACCGTGCGCACCCTGACCAGGGACCCGATCCTGATCGCCGAGACGGGCGTGGCGTCCACCGCGGGCCAGCCCGGCCGGATCGCCGACCTGTACGCCGGGATCCGCACGTACGGGCTGCTGGGGTTCACCTGGTTTGACGCTATCGGAAAGCAGGACTGGCGGCTGACCGGCCCGGCCGCGGCGGCCGCGCTGCGCCACGGCGCAGCGGTGTATCACGGAGGCGGCGCATGAACCTGGCCCGCCGTGCGGGCCACCCGGCGGCCGATCCGGAGTGGACCCGCGTCTCGCACCGCCTGGCCCGGCGGCGGCGGATGAGGTCCCGGCTGGTGATCGTGACCGCCGCCGCGGTGGCCGCGGCGGCAATCGTGACCACGGTGGTCCGCTTCGCCTCGCCTAGCCCCGCAGCGGTCCTGGCGGGCACCGGCCTGCCCGCCGGCACGGCCTCGTATCTGGGCGTCTACGAGAGCGGGCCGCCGCAGACCTACCAGCCGGTGGCGCAGTTCGCCCAGGCGGCGGGCCGGGCGCCGAACCTGGTCGGGTACTACAGTGGCTGGAAGGAGCCGTTCCAGACCTCGTTCGCGCAGACGGTGCACGCGCACGGAGCGGTCACCGTGGTGCAGATCGATCCCACCGACTTCTCGGTCGCCAAGATCGCCGCGGGTGACTACGACAGCTACCTGCGCGCGTACGCCGACAGCGTCCGGCGCTTCGGCCAGCCGGTGGTCATCGGGTTCGGCCACGAGATGAACGCCCCCTGGTACACCTGGGGCTACGGCCAGACTCCAGCCGCGACGTTCGTGGCCGCGTGGCGGCACGTGGTGACGTTGTTCCGCGCCCAGCAAGTGCGCAACGTCACCTGGCTGTGGACCCTGCAGGCGGACGAGCCCGGCACCGCGCCGGCCATCGCGCCCTGGTGGCCCGGCGGCCAGTACGTCACCTGGGTCGGCATCGACGGCTACTACTACCGTCCGTCGGACACGTTCAGCAGCGTGTTCGGCAAGACGATCACCCAGGTGCGGATCCTGACCGGCAAGCCCCTGCTGCTGTCGGAGACCGCCGTGGGACCGCAGGCCGGCCAGGCCGCGAAGATCGGCGACCTGTTCAACGGAATGCGCGAGTACGGCACGCTCGGGCTGATGTGGTTCGACATCGCGCAGAACGACGGGATCTACCACCAGGACTGGCATCTAGAAGACAACCCGACGGCCGCTTCGGCATTCCGGCATCGCGCCTCGAGCCTGAAGCTGGCCCCGGTCGGACGGGCCGGGGGCCCGGGAGTGAGGCGGTTATATGAATCAGCACCCGGCCAGCGGGCGCAAACGGCTCCGGTGGATCGCGGCGGCCAGCGTGGTGATCGTCGTCGCGGCGGCGGTGGGCGTCGGTGTGTGGCACAGGTCCGCCGGGCACGGCGGGCCGCTGCCGGTCGACCTGCCGACCACGCCTCAGTCCTACCTGGGGGTATATACGCCGGGCAGCCCGGCGTCGTACGGCGGGGTGACCGCGTTCGCCAACGCCACCGGTTCCCGGCCCGACCTGGTCATGTACTACAGCGGCTGGTTCGTGCCGTTCCCGGCCGCGTTCGCGGCCACCGCGGCCAGCAACGGCGCGGTGCCGCTGGTGCAGATGGACCCGGACAAGATCAGCGTGGCCAAGATCGCGGCCGGCCGGTACGACGGCTACCTGAGCGCCTACGCCGAGGCGGTCCGGGCCTACCGCCACCCGGTCATCATCAGCTTCGGCCACGAGATGAACGGCAACTGGTCCACCTGGGGCTATCAGAACACCTCGCCCAAGGTGTTCGTGGCCGCGTGGCGGCACATCGTGACCTTGTTCCGCAACCTCGGTGCGAGCGACGTGACCTGGCTGTGGACGGTCAACATCATCGACGACACGCAGCAGGGCAAGATCCCGGCCCCGGCCCCGTGGTGGCCCGGCAGTTCGTACGTGACCTGGGTGGGGATCGACGGTTACTACCTGAAGCCCAACTGGCAGTTCGCCCCGTTGTTCGGCCCGACGATCGCGCACGTCCGCGCGCTGACCCGGGCCCCGATCCTGATCGCCGAGACCGGTGCCACGGCGGCGGCCGGCCAGCCCGCGAAGATCGCCGACGTGTTCGCCGGCATTCACGCCTACGGCCTGCTCGGGCTGGTCTGGTATGACTCCACGGACAAGACCAGGCAGGACTTCAGCATCACCAGCGCCGCGGCCCTGACCGCGTTCGGGCACGGCGCCAGCACGTTCACCCGGCCCGGATCGTGACCGGCTCCCGGGACGTCCGGGCCAGGCTCATCGTGGTCGCCGTCGCCGCGCTGGCCGTTATCGCCTGCGCGCTCGCGGTGCTGAGCGCGGGGCGCGCGAATCAGGCCGACCCGCCGCCCGCGCCCTCGGCCCGGGTCGGCCTGCCCGAGACACCAGGGTCCTACCTGGGGGTCTACTCGCCCGCGTCGCCCTCCTCGTACGCCGGCGTCACGTCGTTCGCCACCGCCACCGGAGTACGCCCGAGGCTGGTGGTGTACTACAGCGGCTGGTCCGAACCATTCCAGGCCGACTTCGCCGCGACCACGGCCAGGCACGGTTCGGTACCGATGGTGCAGATAGACCCGACCGACGTGAGCCTCACCGCGATCGCGGCCGGGCGGGACGACGCCTACCTGCGAAAGTACGCCCGGGCGGTGCGCGCCTATCAGCACCCGGTGATCCTCAGCTTCGGCCATGAAATGAACGCTCCGTGGTACTCGTGGGGCTACCTGCACGCGTCACCCGTGGCCTTCGTGGCCGCCTGGCGGCACATCGTCACCCTGTTCCGGGCCCTGGGCGCCCGCAACGTGACGTGGCTGTGGACCGTCAACGTCATCCAGTCTCAGGACGGCCGGACGCTCCACCCAGCGCCCTGGTGGCCCGGGAGCTCGTACGTGACCTGGGTGGGAGTCGACGGCTACTACCTCAAGCCGTCCTGGCAGTTCACGGCCATCTTCGGGCCGACCATCGTGGCGCTGCGCGAGCTGACCCCAGATCCGATCCTCATCGCCGAGACGAGCGTGACCCACGCCGCCGGCCAGCCGGACAAGATCGCCGACCTGTTCGCGGGCATTCACGCGTACGGGCTGCTCGGGTTCGTCTGGTTCAACGCGGTCACCTCGCACGACTACCGCATCGCCAGCCCGGAGGCGACCACGGTGTTCCGGCGCGAGGCCCGGGCCTTCGGCTCGTGAGCTACTTGGTCACCGGCCGGGCGGCGCCTTCAGAGGGGTGGGGGGCGAGCTGCTCTGGCCGGTAGCGGAGGCGGCACAGCACCACGCTGGCCGTGCCGCGCCTGATCGCCCGGTCCAGAATCACGCCGCGCTGGTTGAACAGAAGGTAATCCCAGAACCTCCTGGGCTGCACCTCTGGGATCAGCACCACCAGCTTGTGATACTTGTCCTTCGCTTCGATGTCGCACAGGTACTTCACGATGGGCTTGGCGATCGAACGGTGGGTACTGCGCAGCGTGATCAGCGGGACGTTCGGGTGCCATTTCTCCCAGCGGTCACGGAACGACATATCGGCCGCCTCGTCTTCCGGATCGGTGAAGCACACGGTCACCGCGATGACCTCATCTCCGATGGACAGGGCCGTGGAGATGCCGGCGGCCGTCAGCCGCGATAGCGAGGCGACAGGCACGACGACCATTGACTTGTGCTTGGCCGGCGGCCCCGGCGTCTGGCCTATCCCGAGCAGCGCACCGATCCGGTCGTAGGTGCGACGTACCCGGTTGAACAGCAGCACCAGGCCCGGGATGATCAGCACGATCAGCCACGCGCCCGCGGTGAACTTGCTGATCAGCTCGATGATCGTGGTCGCCGCGGTCAGAAGCGCCCCGACGCCGTTGATCACCGCCCGGCTCAGCCAGCCATCGGACCGCTGCGTCCGCCAGTGCTTGACCATGCCGAACTGGGAGAGCGTGAATCCTATGAAGACCCCGACGGCGAACAGCGGGACCAGCGCCTGCGTATTGCCGTTGGACGCCGCCAGCAGGGCGCCGGCCAGGACGGCCAGGACCACCACGCCGTAGCGGTGGACCTGCCGGTCCGCGCGCAGCCCGAACATGTGCGGCAGGAAGTTGTCCCTGGCCAGCAGGGCGGCCAGTACCGGCAGACCACCGAACGAGGTGTTGGCGGCCAGCGCGAGCAGCACCATGGTGATGAGCTGGATCGCGTAGAAGATGAAGTTGTGACCGAGCGAGGCCTCGGTGAGCTGGGCGAGCACCGTGATGTTGGAGTGCGGCACCACGTGGAACTTTTTGATCAGGATCCCCAGGCCGATCAGCATCCCGCCGAGCAGGATGCCGAGCCAGACCTCGGTGTGCTGCGCGCGGTGGGCCCGGGGCTTGCGGAACTCCGGCACGGCGTTCGCGATCGCCTCCACGCCGGTCAGTGCCGAGCAGCCGGAGGCGAACGCCCTCAGCACCAAGAGGATGCCGACCGCCTCGGTGGATGCACCGACATGGGTGTCAAGCACCACGGCGGGATGCGTGCGGACCAGGCCGCCGAGGATCACCGCCGCCATGGCCGCGATGAACGCCACCGTCGGGACGGTGAAGACCTTGGCCGACTCCGAGACACCCCACAGGTTCAGGCCGGTGATGATGGCCAGCGTGCCCAGGCACAGCCAGACCGAAGCCCCGTAGAGCGCCGGGAACGCCGAGGTGAGAGCCTCGATGCCGGCCGACACGCCGACCGCGGCGTTCAGCACGTAGTCGACGATCAGCGACGCGGCGGCGACCAGGCTGGCCTGGGTGCCCAGGTGCGCCTTCGACACCGCATAGGCGCCGCCGCCGTTGGGGAATGCCTCGATCACCTGGCGGTAGGACACCACGAGCGCGGTCAGCAGGACGATGATCGCGCCGGTCACCGGAAGCGAATAGCGCAGCCCGGCCGCCCCGGCCGCGACCAGGACGATGAGGATCGCCTCTGGGCCGTAGGCGACCGACGACATGGCGTCCAGAGATAGCGCGGCCAGCCCCTGGACGGCGGTAAGCCGATGTCGCTCATCATCCTCGGCGACGGCGTTCGTCATACGTAACAGGATGTCATCCGGGCCTGACCAGACGCGGTACGGCGCGCTACTGCCAGTTACGGCTTCGCGCTAGGCTACGGCCACGATCACGACGATGACCACAACGATGACCACGCCTATGGCGATGAGCACGGCCGGAGAAGCGGAAAGGCGGCGGGACGGCGCGACGTCCTCATCACCGCGTTCGACAAAGGCCCGGAAGCGCCCGGTATTCGCACTCGGATCTTCAAACTCCGACATGCGCACGACTTTAGCTGCTCAGGCCGCTGGTGATGCGCAGAACGGACATGATCGGGCTCAGCGTAGCGGCGCCAGCGCCTCGGCCCGGTCGACCAGCCGGGACAGTACGATCACGCTTCGTGTCCTGACCACGAACGGCTCGGCGCGGATCCGCTCCATCACGTCTTCGAAATGCCGCACGTCGGCGGCGCGGATGTGGACTAGGGCGTCCGCCTCGCCGGTGATGGTGCACGCGTCTGCCACCTCGGGATACCGCCCCACTGCGGTCGCGATCTCCCCCGGCGAGGTGCGCCCGCCGCAGAACAGCTCGACGTAGGCCTCGGTGGTCCAGCCCATGGCGGCCGGGTCCACCCGGGCCGAGAAGCCTGTGATCGCGCCCGCCGTCCGCAGCCGGTCCACCCGCCGCTTGACCGCGGGCGCGGACAGCCCGACCTGCTGGCCGATCAAGGCGTAGCTGGCCCGCGCGTCGTTGATCAGCTCGGCGATGATCCGTGCGTCGATGTCATCCACGGTGCCCGCCCACAGTGCCCGCCATTGGGGCAAACCCTACCTGGCTCCGGGCATAAAACGAGGCTCGGCGTCCCGCTTTCGCCGAGCCTCATTAAGTGAGACGCGAAGGTCGCCGCGTCGGTTGACGCGATCGGCGGGAAAACCTCGCGATCCGCTTCG
>Ga0210405_10002365_pt1 | contig 19712 bp, 13 predicted proteins | sample IncBWH11MmetaG_FD_155492 | JGI IMG/M metagenome (GOLD analysis project Ga0210405, IMG submission 155492) | Forest soil microbial communities from Barre Woods Harvard Forest LTER site, Petersham, Massachusetts, United States - Inc-BW-H-11-M | ecosystem: Environmental > Terrestrial > Soil >... | reverse complement strand
TCTTCTCGAAGAGGGCGCGAGTGTGGAAGCTGTCGATTCCGCAATGTACGATTTCGGAATGGCGATGGGCCCGCTCGCCGTCGGAGATCTCGCCGGACTCGATGTTGGCTGGCGAATCCGCAAGGAATATCGGCACTTGGAGAAGCCTGGAATTCGGCAGGCATTTGCCGGGGATAATCTCTGCGAAATGGGTCGTTATGGCCAGAAGACCGGAGCCGGCTGGTACAAGTATGACGAAAACCGCCGCGCCATCGCCGATCCGGAGGTCGCGCAGCTAGTCCACAAATGGGCCGCCGAAGCTGGCATTCCGCAGCGGGAAATATCGAAGGAAGAAATCGTCGATCGCTGCGTCTACTCTCTGGTGAACGAAGGGGCGCGCATTCTTGAAGAAGGCTTTGCTCTGCGCGCCGCCGATATCGATATCATTTACCTCAACGGCTACGGCTTTCCAGCCTATCGCGGCGGACCGATGTGGTACGCCGATACAGTTGGATTGAAAAAAGTGTTCGATCGCGTCGAGGAGTTTCACAAGCAGCACGGGGAGCTGTGGGAGCCTGCTCCGCTCCTGAAGCGGCTGGCCGAAGAAGGCAAGAAGTTCGCGGATTTCAACAAGGAACAGAGCGCGACCGCTTAGCGCCTCGGAGACGCCGAGCGAATCGCATCAATTGCATTCCGCTAGATCATCTGCTTTTGTTAGAAACGCAAAGTTTTTCGGGTGACGCATGGGACGCGTTTTTCTGGTTCGCCACGCACAAGCTTCCTTCCTTGAGCCGAATTACGACAAGCTCTCCGCCACCGGCGAAACACAGGCTCGTATCCTTGGAGAATATTGGGCTCGTCACAAAGTCATCTTCGATCGCGTCTGCACCGGACCGCGCGTCCGCCATCGCGACACTGCGAAGGGCGTGCGTGAGACTTACGCGAAGCATGGCTTGGTTTTTCCGGAATCGATCGCCCTCGATGAATTTGACGAGTTCCAGGGTGACGTTGTGCTGGAAAAAAGTCTGCCGCAACTCTGCGAGACCAACCCTCACATTCGCGATCTCGACGCCGCTGTCAAAACTGCAAATAGTCCTCCACAACGCCGCAGGAGTTTTCAAAGACTCTTCGAGACGGTGGTCACGATGTGGGTGAGTGGAGAACTAACGGTCGAAGGCGTTGAATCTTGGGAGGCGTTCATCGCCCGCGTCAATCGCGGTCTCACGCAATTCCTCTCCGCCGCGGGTAAAAGCGAAACCTGCGCCATCTTCACTTCCGGCGGGCCAGTCGCCGTATCCGTGCACCGCGCGTTGCGCCTCTCGCCGAAAGACACGTTACAAGTAGCATGGATGCCCCGCAATTGTTCGTACAGCGAATTCTTGTTTTCCGCGGATCGTTTCACGCTGAGCACGTTCAACTCGTTTCAGCATCTCGATGATCCCGCGTTGCTGACGTATCGCTAGCCTCAAAGGCGCGGCATAAAGATGGCTGAGGTTCAAGATCAAACAACCGCAGTTCGGCCGGGAGAAGAACTCGACCTTGCCAAGCTGGAGCCTTTTCTTCGCGTACATTATCCGAACGAATCCGGACAGCTGATCGTTCGGCAATATCCAAGCGGCCATTCGAATCTTACGTATTCCGTGCAACTCGGTCCGCGCGAAATGGTACTTCGTCGCCCGCCATTCGGCAGCAAAGTCAAAACCGCCCACGATATGGGCCGCGAATTTCGCGTGCTCTCAAAACTTCATTCCCACTATCCTCCTGCCCCTCATGTCCTTCTTTTCTGCGAAGACATCTCGGTGCTCGGCGCCCCGTTTTATCTGATGGAGCCCATACATGGCATTATTTTTCGCAGTGATGTCCCAGAGGGCTTGAATTTTTCAGCAGAGGTGGCGCAGCGAGTGAGCGAGTCTTTTCTCGATAATCTTGCGCTCCTCCACGGTCTTGATTACAACGCCGTTGGCCTCGCTGAACTTGGCAAGCCTCAGGGCTATCTCGAACGCCAGGTACGCGGCTGGATCGAGCGCTATCATGGCTCTAAAACGCACGATATTCCCGAAGTCGAGACGATTTCCAATTGGATTCAGCAGCACATGCCTTCTTCCAGCGGCGCGACCCTCATCCACAACGACTACAAATACGACAACGTCGTTCTCGATCCCAGCGATCTCACCAGAATTATCGGCGTTCTGGATTGGGAGATGTGCACGATCGGCGATCCACTCACGGATTTGGGTTCCGCGCTGGCCTATTGGGTCGACGCCAGCGATCCACCGGAAATTCTACAAACGCGCTGGGGACCTACGACCTACACCGGCAGCCTGACGCGTGCCCAACTTGTCCATCGCTACGCGCAAAAAACGGGCCGTGATGTTTCTGAAATGGCGTTCTACTTGGTTTTTGCTCGCTTTAAGATCGCGGTCATCGTCCAGCAGATTTACTACCGCTATCATCAAGGCTTGACCCACGACGAACGCTTCGCCACGATGCCGGATCGCATTCAGCTCTTGTTGCGTGCCGCCTTGCGCACCGCAGAAACCGGCGCAATTTGATACCTATTTGTGCGACAGCAGTTTATTCCTGAAAATCCCCAGCGCAAAATGTGCGGAGTTGCCTTGTAGTGGCGCAGCATGCTGCGCCTTATTCCGCCGGCCCGTTCGTCAATAGGATTGGTCAGCGGTAGTACCGCACAATGGATTCCGCAACGCAGCACGGCTTCTCTCCGCCTTCGCTCTCGACCGTCACGGAGAACACTGCCTCGTAGGCACCGGGAACCTCTTTGAAACTCAGCAGCATGACGCGCGCACGAATCTTCGAGCCCGCGCGCACCGGCGCGGGGAATCGAACTCGGTTTAGTCCATAATTGATTGCCATTCCAACCCCGCTCCGAACTTGAATAACGTCCTTCATAAAATGGCTGATCAATGAGAGCGTCAAAAAACCATGAGCGATCGTCGTCCCGAACGGCGATTCCTTTGCCGCCCGTTCCCGATCAAGATGGATCCACTGCCGGTCTTCGGTTGCCTCCGCAAATTGCGCGATGCGTTCTTGCGTGATCGTAAGCCACTCACCGACGCCGATTTCTTTCCCCACATATTGCTTCAGAGAATCCGGCGTATCCACGATCACTGCCGCCACAATAGCCTCCGAGAAAGCACCTCGAACGCGAACGCCGAATCACGCCGTGGCAAAAATCAATCCGCGTGTGTTCGCGCTCTCCCCCATTTTCTAAGCTCCGATTTCGCGATCGATTCCACGTGCACTTCATCGGGTCCGTCGGCCAGACGCAAGGTGCGCACGTTTGCCCAAGCGCCGGCAAGAAATGTATCTCCAGACACTCCCGCGCCCCCATGAGCCTGGATGGCTTTATCCAAAACGCGCAGCGCCATATTAGGAGCGACAACCTTGATCATCGCAATCTCTGCCCGCGCTTCCTTGTTGCCCACAGTGTCCATCATGTAAGCCGCTTTGAGCGTCAGTAGTCGCGCCTGCTCAATCTCCATGCGCGAAGCCGCGATGTCGGCGCGAATCGTCCCCTGTTCCGCGATCGCTTTTCCAAACGCTACGCGCGCCTGCACTCGTTTGCACATGGTTTCGAGCGCCCGCTCGGCTACTCCGATGCATCGCATGCAGTGATGAATGCGTCCGGGCCCCAGCCTGCCCTGTGCAATCTCAAATCCGCGTCCTTCCCCAAGCAGCATGTTCGATGCTGGCACGCGAACGTTTTCGAATGCAATCTCCGCGTGCCCGTGCGGCGCGTGGTCATACCCAAACACCGTGAGCAGCCGGACAATTTTCACTCCCGGCGTATCCAACGGCACCAAAATCATCGATTGCTGTTTGTGAGTCGCAGACGCCGGATCGGTCTTGCCCATAAGGATCGAAATTGTGCAGCGAGGGTCTCCCGCTCCTGACGTCCACCATTTTCGGCCATTGATGACGTATTCATCGCCGTCCCGCACAATGCTCGCCCGAATATTGGTTGCGTCCGACGAAGCGACCTCCGGTTCCGTCATCGCAAAGCACGACCGTATTTCGCCTTCGAGCAGCGGCTTCAACCATTTGTCTTTCTGTTCCGGCGTTCCGTATCGCGCTAAAACTTCCATATTTCCCGTATCCGGCGCCGAACAATTGAAAACTTCCGCAGCCATCGCACTGCGCCCCATGATTTCGCACAGCGGCGCGTATTCCAGATTCGTCAATCCGGCGCCACGCTCATCATTTGGCAGAAAAAGATTCCACAATCCCGCGGCCCGCGCCTTCGGTTTCAGCTCTTCAATCACTCGCGCCGGCTTCCACCGGTTTCGCTCAATTTCCTCGACGAATCGCTTCTCATTCGGATAGACGTGCTCGTCCATGAACGCCTGCAGCCGGCGTTGCAGCTCTTTCGTCTTTTCGCTGAATTCGAAGTTCACGCCATCCGCCTCTTCGCCCGCAAGCGCTTCAACTTCCACGCAAACGCCGCGATTATATACGACATCTGCTTGGCCATGTGATCGCTGCACGCCCGCGTCGACCGTCTCGATCCGCTATCGCCGCCTCAGCGAAACTCCAAGTCCTCTTCGTTGTACTCAGCCCTCCCCAAAAGCTAAACTTTCTTCGTCTGACTCGACCCAATAACGCGAGGAACTATCTTGAACGAACCAAAGTCCACACCGCCTCCTGCATCAGAGCCACTCATTCGCAACGTCTCCGACACTGCGCGCTGGGTCGCCGTCTATCGCGCGCGCGAAAGCGAGCGTCCCGACGCGCATTTTCGCGATCCCTTCGCACGCCGTCTTGCCGGCGAACGCGGCGAGCAAATCGCCAAGTCCATGCCGCTCGGCCGCGACAGCGACTGGAGCATGATCACACGAACCTGGCTCGGCGACCAATTCATCAACGAGCAAGTCCAGCAGGGCGTCGACATGGTCATCAACCTCGCTGCCGGCCTCGACGCGCGCCCCTACCGGATGCAACTGCCCGCGTCTCTGAAGTGGATCGAAGTCGATCTCCCCGAAATCCTCGCCTACAAAGAAGAAATTCTCCGAGACGAAAAGCCCGTCTGCTCTCTTGAACGCATTCGCTTGAATCTTTCCGATGCCACAGCGCGCCGCGCTCTCTTCGAGGAACTCGGCCACCGCTCCCAAAAAGCCCTCATCGTTACCGAAGGACTTCTCATCTATTTGGCCCCAGAAGATGTTGCCGGCCTCGCCAAGGATCTCTCCGCTCCTCCGAGTTTTCAGTCCTGGATTCTCGATATCGCCTCACCGGGCCTTCTTCGTCTGCTGGCAAAAAGAATGGCCAAGCAACTTAACGCAGCAGCTCCGTTCAAATTTGCCCCTCCGGAAGGTCCCAACTTTTTCATTCCCTATGGCTGGAAGCCCGTCGACATCCGCTCGCTTCTAAAAAATGCCGCGCGCCTCAATCGCCTCTCACTATTGTTCAGAATTTTCGCGCTCTTTCCTGAAACGGAAAAGTCTCGCCGCGACCGCCCGTGGTCAGGCATGGTCCTGCTCAAGAGGCAGTGAAGTCGAGCGCCTCCCTCTCTGCCCAATAGGAAATCAAAAATAGATGGTTCGTTCAGGAAAAGAAATTAGTGCTCGACTGCGGCTGTCTTTGTTCTGCCCCCGGGGAAAATACTCTTCACAATCACGTAAAGAACCGGGATAAACAGCAGGTTCAGCGTCGTAGCGGCAATCATGCCGCCAAACACTGTTGTTCCCACGGAGATTCGTCCCGCGCGCCCCGCTCCTTGCGCCACCACCAGTGGCACCACGCCAAGAATAAACGCGAACGAGGTCATCAGAATCGGCCGCAACCGTATTCGCGCCGCTTCGATCGCCGCTTCAACAATAGTCATCCCCTGCTCGCGCAACTGCTCCGCAAATTCCACAATCAAAATCGCATTTTTGCTAGCCAGTCCGATCAACATCACCAGCCCAATCTGGCAAAACACGTCGTTCTGCAATCCTCGCAGAGCCTGCGCACCGAGCGCACCCAAAATCGCCACCGGCACCGCCATCAGCACAATGAACGGCAGCACAAAACTTTCATACTGCGCCGCCAAGGTCAGGTAAACCACAACCAGCCCGAGCCCAAACAAAATCAGCGCTTTGCCTCCTGATTGAATTTCCTCCAGCGAAAGCCCGCTCCACTCATATGTCATACCTTGCGGCAGAATTTTCTTCGACAGCTCTTCCATCGCCGCGATCCCTTCGCCGGAGCTGCGTCCTGGCGCCGCTGATCCGTCAATCTCCGCCGACCGGAACAGATTGTAGTGGCTGATCACCTGCGCATTTTGCGTTGGCTCCACGGTGACCAAATTATCCAGCGGAATCATCATCCCCGTGTCCGACCGCAAGTAATATTGCTGGATATCCTTCGGCTTCGAGCGGTATTTGCTGTCCGCCTGTACGTACACGCGATACGACCGGTTGTTGAAATCGAAATCGTTCACGTACACCGAGCCCATGTAGACTTGCAGCGCATCCGTCACCTGACTCAGCGGCACTTGCAAACTTTTCGCTTTCTCTCGGTCGATCTGCACTAAATATTGCGGGTCGTTTGCAGTAAAACTGCTGAACAAGCCCACCAAGTCCTTGCCAGCATTTCCTTGTGCAACGAGTTTGTTCGCGGTATCCGCGATGGTTTGCAGCGAATTTCGTCCGAGATCTTCCAGCTCGTACTGAAACCCACCGAATTGCCCCAGTCCTTGCACCGCGGGCGGGTTGAACGGAATGACCAAGGCCCCTTGAATCCCAAACAACCGTCCCCGCAGCCGTTGAATCACCGCCTGCGCCGAATGCTGCTCGCCTTTGCGCTCTGCGAAAGGTTTCAAGTTGCTGAAGACCACAGCGCGATTCGGCGCGCTTCCAAACTGGCTGAATCCTGGAAGCGAGAATGCGCCGGCGATTTCTGGAACTTGTGAAAGAGCCTGTTCCACTTTCTCGCAAATCCCCACCGTGTACTGCAAAGATGCGCCCTGCGGAGCTTGCACTGCCACGATGATGTAGCCCTGATCGTCCTCGGGAATAAATGCACGGGGAACTTTGCTATAAATCCAGTACGTCAATCCCAGTGCAGCGAAAAAAACCAGCACGGCCGCCCACCTCCAGCCGATCACATGTTTCACCGCATTGCGGTATAAATTGGTGCCGCCAGTCACCATGCGATTGAATGCGTGAAAGATTCTTCCTTCCGCGCGGTCCCGATGTCGACCCAGCAAGATCGCGGAAAGCGCTGGCGTCAGCGTCAGCGCGTTAAACGCGGAAATCGAAACCGAAAACGCGATTGTCAGTGCGAATTGGCGAAACAGAATGCCTGTAGTGCCAGGAAAGAGCGCTACAGGCACAAACACCGCCACCAGCACGAGCGAGGTAGCGATCACCGCCCCAGCCACTTCTTTCATGGCAACAGAAGCCGCGTTGTGCGGCTCCGTGATGCCTTCCATGATGTGCCGCTCGACGTTTTCAATAACGACGATGGCATCGTCAACCACCAATCCCGTCGCCAAAGTAATTCCAAACAGCGTCAGCGTATTGATCGAAAATCCCAGCAGCTTGATGAATACAAACGTCCCGATCAGCGACACAGGAATCGTTACCGCCGGAATCAGCGTGCTCCGCCAGTCCTGCAAAAACAAATAAATCACCGCAATCACCAGGACGACAGCTTGCGCCAGCGTAATAAGCACGTCCTGAATCGATTCGCCAATCACGGTGGTGGAATCAAACGCCACCGCGTACTTCAATCCCGGCGGAAAGCTCTTCGATAGCCGCAGCAATTCGGCTTTCGCCGCACGGTCCACATCGAGCGCATTGGCGCCTGGAAGCTGCGTTACGCCAAAACCGACTCCGTCGTGGCCGTTGTAGCGCACCAGGACGTCATAGTTTTCCGCGCCCAGCTCGGCGCGGCCCACGTCCTTCAGCCGCACGAGCGTGCCGCCCGTCCCTGTCTTCAAAACGATATTTTCGAATTCCGCCGCGTTCGTCAGGCGGCCCACGGCTCTCACGCTGATCTGAAATGCCTGCTCGCCTTCGTTGGGAGGCTGGCCGATTTGCCCCGCGGCCACCTGCACGTTCTGTTCATTCAACGCATTGATCACAGTCGACGCCGTCAGGCCGCGCTGCGCCATGCGTGCCGGATCGAGCCACACGCGCATTGCGTACTTCCGCTCTCCAAAGAGGAACGCATCGTTCACGCCCGGCACGCGCTTCAGTGCATCTCGCACGTAAACGTCAATGTAATTGCTCAGGAAGAGGCTGTCGTACTCCCCGTTTTCCGAATAAACGCCCGCTCCAAACACGAATCCACTGGCCTGTTTTGTGACGATCACACCTGTGTTTTTGACTTCATTCGGCAGGCGACCCTGCGCCTGGCTCACTCGGTTCTGTACGTCCACCGCAGCCAGATCCACATCGCGCGACACGTCAAACGTCACCGTGATCGTGCTCGTGCCGTCATTGCCGCTCGTCGACGTGATGTACTTCATGCTTGGCACGCCGTTGATCGCTTGTTCCAGCGGAATCGTCACTGCGGATTCCACCGTCTGCGCGTTCGCACCGATATACACGCTAGTAACCACAACCTGCGGCGGCGCCAAATCTGGAAATTGCGCCACAGGAAGCGACGGAATAGAAATCGCGCCCGCCAGAATAATCATCAGCGCGCAGACCGTCGCAAAAACCGGCCGCCGTATGAAGAAATCAACGAACAAGGCCGGGTTCCACCTTTATTTGGATTGAGAGAGAGCCGCTCATGGAATTGACGGCGCCTAGCGCGCCGCGGCGCTCTTGCCGTCGGTCGGCTTCGCGTTTGTTTGAATCTGTTCCAGGACGGGTGCGCCGTCCTGCAGGAATTGTGTGCCGGAAAGAATGATGTGGTCGCCGGCCTTCAGCCCGTCCAGCACCGTGTAGTTATCGCCGGTCGTGTCGCCAAGTTTTAAATGCTTCTGCCGCGCCACCGTTCCGTTTCCTTCGTTCACTGCCACGAACACAAACGCCTGTCCGTTAATCCTCAGCACCGCGAGCACTGGCACGACCGGCCCTTCGTGCGAGCCCCACGTGATTTGCGCGCGCACTTGTTGTGCGATGCGCAGCTTGGCTCTTGCGTTTTCGACCGCGGCCTTGGCCAACACCGTTTGCGTATCTGTCTCAACTTGCGGCGAGACAAACGTAATGTGCGTATCGGAGACGGACTCGCCCGTCTCACCCAGCAATCGCACTGGCAGGCCCAGTCTTAAATCCTTGGCGCGGTCCGCCGGAATGTAGATATATGCTTCCAGCGCTCCCGGCAGGTCCACAGTCGTCAGCAGCGTCGTGAAGGTTACGCGATCGCCCACATGTACGGGAATGTCCCCAACGATTCCGTCCGCAGGCGCGCTCACCTTGTAATAGTGCAGCTCCACTTTCTGCTGTTCCACCTGCTGCTCGAGCGCCTTCACTTGCGCTGCGATCGCGTCGTAATTGGACTGCGCGTTATCAAAATCCTGCTTGCTCGTCACTCCCGCCGCATAAAGCTTTTGCGCCCGCTCCAGCGAAATCTTGGCCAGCCGCAGGTTGGCCTCTTGCGACGCCAGCGTCGCCGCCTGGCTATTCAACGTGGCTTCCTGCTTCAGCGGATCGATCTGCAGCAGCGGCGTCCCGGCATTCACTTCGTCACCAGACTTCACAAATATCTTCGTAATTTGTCCTTCGACTTGCGGGTTGATCACCGCCGATTGCCGAGACTTCAGCACGGACAAATACTCCGTCGTGTCTGGGATGCGTACCGATTGCGCCACCTGTACCTGAACAGGCATCGCCGGCGGCCCGCCCGCGCCAGGCCCACCCGCCGAAGTTTTCTGGCCGCAGCCCATCGCCCCGAGCGTCCCACACGCCAATAGAAACAGCCCAAACCTATGCCGTGCTTTCCTCACACTGTCTCTTTGCAAACGCCGCATGGCCGTGTACATCTCCCCGGGTGTAACCACAAATTTTACGACACCTTAGCGCCCTCACCAAGGCGCAAAACAAAGCGTCCCCGTTAGACGCCTAAAACCCAAGCCGGTTACACTCCTTTGTAGTGGCCCAGCACGCTGCGCCCTTGCGGGCTACGCGGCCGTTGAGGGGGTTGAAAGAAGAGAGAGGTGAGAAAGCTCAATAAAAATCGCTAGGATCAATCCGCTTCCCGGAAAGCCCTAGTTGCAACACTTCCATCTGATTGGCCCGGTCAAATACCTTGCCGGGAAAAAACTTCTTCGTCACCACGCGTACGCCGCCAAAGGCAATCCCCAGCACGACCGCCGCGACCATGAAGACGCCAGTCCCCATGATAATTTTCACCAGTGTGCTGGTAATCGGGGGATCGGTGGCCGCTTGGCTGGCCTCGTTCCATGTCACCTGTGTCTCGTAATTTGCTGCGTCGCTCAGGCTCTTCGCATATTCCACTGAACTCGGCGCCAACACCATCGATAGCAGCGACCCCTTCCGCTCGATTACCGTCCCCGATTGCTTGGCAGCCGCTGGCAGCACCTCGTCCAAATGATGGATGTGCTGCTCCGCCAGCTGAGGCGTCGGATATTCCATCAGCAGCAGTATCCCGCTGCCTTTGCCTGGATCGGAGTATCGCGCCACCATGGCCTCTGCGCTACTCGTAAAGCCCGCAGCTTTTACAAGCCCTTCCGTATCCGTTACTCCTAATCCATGCAGTGCCACTTGCAGCGCCTCCGGCCCCAGCGCGTAGCGCTCCGTTCCCACTACCCTGCCAGAAATCGGCAAATACGTGCGCAGGGGCGGCAGCGGCGACTTTTCGCTCTGTGGGTCTACCGCCTTCACAAGCGTACCCAGGTCGTCTTGAGACACGTTCGCCGTCGATCTAAGGACAAAAGTGCCTTCCTGAATCAGCACCAGATCTTTGTCAAACGCCGCAACTTGTCCGAGCTTGGCCGGTAACATCCCGGTTCGCAGCAGGCCGGTAAAAACTTCATAAGCGCTGCTTGGGTCGTTGTACTGCGCCAGCCGAACGTTAACCGTTTTCCCGTCGGCCGTATATTCGCAATCGTTCACATTGCGAAGCCCAGCCTCTTTCGAAAACCCAAAGTCCGGCGACTGGGGGTGGCAACTTGTCAGACGCCAGTTCCGGAACTCTTTTGGCAGAATCTGCTTTGGAACGACCTTCTGTTGGGCGGAGACCGCCGTCGCGCTGAGTAGCGCAATACCGCAAACGAGTAGGAGTTGTGAACGCATCCCTTGCTATCGCTTAGACACCAACAGATTACCGTTGGTTCCGTGATTGTTCAACTGGAGTCGCTGCCGCAGGCCGGCCTGAGGCGGTTTTGCCAGGCAGGTTCAGGGTCATGCTGTTCAAGCTCTGCAGATAGCTCGCCACGCCCTGGTACAGCCCTTCGGCTACCCGCTGCCGGTATTCCGGCTGCTTCAGTAGTTTCTCGTCGGCGGGATTGCTGAGGAACGAGATCTCCGTAAGTATCGAAGGCATGTCCGCGCCAATCAGCACCACGAACGGCGCTTTGCGCACGCCGCGGTCCTTCACGGTCTTGCTCGTTTTCTGCATGCGCTTTGCCAGCGAATCCTGAATGTCTTCCGCAAATTCCTTGGATTCGTCGATCTTCTCGTTGCGCGCGATCTTCTTCACCATATCTTCGAGATCATGGATGCCTTGGTCCGACGACGCATTCTCTCTCGAAGCCACTTCCATGGCTTCCGCGGACCCTTTCAAATTCAGGTAGTACGTCTCGACGCCCCGCGCGGCGTGGTCCTGGCTGGAATTCGCGTGAATCGAAATAAAAAGGTCGGCCTTCGCCTGATTCGCAATGTTTGTCCGCTCTTCCAGCGGAATAAACGTGTCGTCCGAGCGCGTGTAAACGATGTCCGCCCCAGGCAAACGCTGCTGAATAATTTTGCCGAGCCGCAAAGCCACATCCAGGCACAAATCTTTTTCCATCAAACCCGTCGGCCCGATCGTGCCGGTGTCGTGCCCGCCATGGCCTGCATCGATCACGATGCGCCCAATCTTCAATCCCAGCGCACGCGTTAAGGTGGACTGGCCGTCCCGCGTAGGCGGTGGCGCGTTGCTCGGCCGAATCAGGTCCGGCTTGGCATTTGTACTAGCAACCGTGTTGCTGCTCGTCGAACTCAGCTGTCTGTTACGAGAATTTTTGCTGCTAGCTCCCGCGCTCCGCGTCATTGCATTCGATGGAGGAACGGTTGGATCTTCGCCGGAATTTTTCTCGGAAACGCTTTTCATGTTCCCGGAATCGCCCGATGACACCATCGTGTCTTCACTTGCTTGTTCCGCGCCGCCCTGCGGCTTCGCAGGATTAGCTTTCGCCGTGCGAACTCCCGCGCCATTCCGCACCGTCGAGTACAAAAAAATCACCAGTTGCGGAGGATTGCTCAGCAGGGAGGCGGCGTAATCCTTTACTCCATCCACATCAAGCACCACGCGAACCACGCCCGACTGGTTTTGCGCAACGCGCACGCCTGTCAGCAAGTTTCCCGTGACTTGCACGTTTCCCCGCGCCACCTTCGGGGTCAAACGCGCCGAATGCAAATCGAAAAATATGCGGTCAGGATTGGCTATCCGCGCCGAGCTGTACTGCACCGTGTCCTCAAGGTCGATCGTAACCCGCGTCGCGTCGGCATTCGCGCTGGTGCTTATGCGACGGATACGTGGTGCGCCCTCGGAACCGCTGCGCCGCGTCGCCTCAACTCCTCCATAAACCGGTCCAGGCGTCTCTGTTTCCGCTGGCGCAGGCTCGGCCGCGGCTGAGGGAGTCGCTGGAACATTTCTCGCAGTCGCCGGAACATTTGCCGCGGGCTGTGGCGCTTCGCTGTGCTGCAACAGCGCAAGTTCAGCAAGTTCTTCCTGCGCTTCGCGCTTACGCGGCGAATGCGGATATTTTTTCAAAAAATCCTGGTAGGTCTGCGTTGCAAGCCCGCTATCGCCCAGTTGATCCCGCTGCAGCTTCCCAATGCGCAGCAACGCATCCTGGCTGTACTTGCTGCCCGGATATTGGTGTACGAGGAATAGATAGGAATCGACCGCTGATTGGTAATAACTCCGCCCGAAGCGATCTCCCATCTCCGAATAAAGTTCGGCGACGGAGAGCAGGGAATCCACCACTTCTGACGCTCGCGGTGTAATCAGGTAAACGCGGCGATAGCTGGCAACCACCGTTTTGTACTCAGCCAGCGTGCGCTTCTCGGGGGGCTTAGCATTCAAAATCGAGCGCTGCTCTTCCGCTCGCGCAAACTGCGCTCCCGCAGCCTCGCGCTTCACGGCGCTGGTTGTGGAAGTGTCTCCTTCCGCGGCCTTAGCAAAACTCACCGTAGGATTTCCACAGACTACGGCCAGTGCAATCCCCAGTGCTACAAAAACTGGCGAAAGCCGGGCGAATCTCCTGTTCAAAATTTTTCGGTCCCCCAACATACGCGCCCTACATTCCTGCAAACCACATTAGTGTAATGGAAAAACGGAAGCCTCTGTGGGCTTTCACTTCCAGGGATACTAAGCGATACCCCCGCTGCCAGCCGCTTCGCGGCTTGTGCAGCCACTCGCGGATTAATCGTTTTTGAAGATGATGCGTCCGGAAGGATCGACGTCCCGATGGATGGCGCGCGGATTTGAAAACGCGCTCTCAAGACGACCTGATCCAGGCCTGAAATACGCATCCTGTACTTTTTGCACGTAGTTCCGAGTTTCTCGGAACGCAGGGATGCCGTGAGCCCGATCAACAGCCCCCTCACCCGCATTGTATGCCGCCAAGGCCAATTCCAGGTTGCCATTGTATCGTTCCAGCAGCCCCTTTAGATGTCTAACCCCGGCGTCGATATTCTGTTGCGGATTGAACACGTCGTTTGCACCGTACCGTTGTGCCGTCGTTGGAATCAACTGCATCAGTCCGCCGGCTCCCTTGCGGGAATAAGCCGAAGGATTCCAGTTCGATTCCGTCTCAATCACCGCGCGGACTAATGCTGGGTCCACGTTGTGCCTCTCTGCCGCTTCCTTTACGAGCTTTTCCGCACCGTCCCGGTCGATGCTCATGGCCGGTCGGCTTGCACCCATAAAGGTAGATTCCGCAGGAAGGTAGATGGTTTTACGCGGCTTCGCGACAGCGAATCTGACGGTAATCGGGGATTCAGCGTTCACAAACATTTCGCGTCCGCTGGTATCCACAGTCCTGGCGATCTGGGCGCTCGCTACGGGTGCGTAAGAGGCTGCGCACAAAGCGATTGCTCCCAAATAGATGCTTGCCGTTATTGCCGCTCGTTTCGTCATCTCGCCTCAGGGAAGGCTGTGCAACGGTGATGCCACTTCGTTACGGTGACACTATACTCGTGTTCGGGGCAGCCCGGCCGTTTCAGGTGATGCCTCTGAGACGGTGCCGAGCCTGACTCGTCTTGCTAACTAGGAAGTCGTGCCTTTGCAGGAGTTTCTTACTGACATTTCGCTCCGAACAGACGTGCGCGAATGTCTCCTGCTGGACACGCTTCTGGCGCTGGGAAGCATCATAGCAATAGCTCCAGGTAGGGGGGGATGGTACTAAGGGCACTTTTTATGGCCGATGTGTCTTTTCCGCCAGCCTCCGCCAAATCGGGCCTTCCGCCCCCGGAACCGCCCACCAATTTCGCCAGTGTCTGTATCAGCTTGCCAGCATGGACTTTAGCGGTCAGGTCCATGGTCACTCCGGCGATCAGAGCCACTTTTTCCTCGTGGACGGTCCCAAGGACCACCACGCCCGACCCAAGTTTTTGTCTGAGAGAGTCCACCAATTGCCTAAGACTTTCCTTATCTGTCCCGGCGACTTCCGCTGCAATCACCTTGACCCCTTTGATGGTCTGGACTTGGGCGGCAAGCTGGTCCAGCTGCCCGAGGGCGCCCTTGCGTTTCTGGCCTTCCAGCTCCTTCTCGAGCTGCTTGACGGTGCTGGAAAGCTTCTCGACGGTGGCCAGGACAGAGTCCTCGCTTGTGTTTAGCTTGCTGGCCACCTGCGACAAGATCTGGGCCTGCTTTTCGTAGTGCTCTAGCGCCCCGATGCCGGTTACGGCCTCGATGCGGCGGACACCAGCGGCGACTGAGCCTTCGCTGACGATCTTTAGGACGCCGATGTCGCCGATGCGGTGGACGTGCGTTCCGCCGCATAACTCCTTGGAATAAAAGCCTCTGGGCGCACGCTCGTCGGGAATCGTGACTACCCGGACGTTGGCTTCCGGGTATTTGTCGCCGAAGAAGGCCAGCGCACCCGAGGCGAGGGCGTTGTCCAGCGAGGTGATCTCAGTTCCGATTTCCGTGTTGTGCCTGATCTCGTCGTTTACCTGCTGCTCGATGTCCTTCAACTCCTCGGCGTCTACGTGGGCAAAGTGAGAGAAGTCGAAGCGCAGCCGTTCTGGCGCGTTCAGTGAGCCCGCCTGCTTCACGTGTGTTCCCAGTATGTTACGAAGCGCGGCATGGACCAGGTGCGTCCCCGAATGGTTGCGAATAATCCGCGCGTGACGCTCGGTGTCCGCGATGACGGACACATGGTCTCCGACTCGCAACGTTTCCTTGGCGTTTACGCGATGGGCCACAAGTCCCGCTACGGGGTAATACGCGCCAGTCACTTCGGCGAGTAGTTGCGCTCCCGAGTTGTCGTAGAACGCGCCCGTGTCGGCCATCTGCCCGCCGGACTCGGCGTAAATCACGGTGCGGTCCAGCACCACTTCACCCGATTCGCCAGCCTTCAACTCGCTGACCGGGCCGCTCTTCGTAAGAATTGCCTCAATCCTAGCGTCCTTCGCCGACGTCTCGTGATAAAAATCCTTCTCTGTCTTAAATGTCTCAGCAATTTTCGCGTACGCCGGGCTCACCGCTTCTTTGCCTGCTCCGCCTTTCCACGACGCTCGTGCCTTTGTGCGCTGTTCCTCCATCGCTTCGTCAAACCCGTCTTCGTCAAATCTCAAACCTCCATCGCGGGTCGCATCTTCGATGAAGTCCCGCGGTAGGCCATATGTGTCGTAAAGCCTAAAGGCCTCCGCCCCGGGAAAGACTGGGGGGGTGAGGAGTAGGCGCTTCTCTATGTATGCTTGGAATTCCGGCACCCCAGCAGCACCAACGAGCATTATCGCGGTGTTGTTAAAATCTTGGTTCGCGCGTCCCGGAATCAGGCGGGGCAGTAGTGGTTCAATATCTTCCGGGATGAAAGACCTGTATTCGAGTACTGCTCGGCGCAGCCACACCAACCAAGCTTGTTCCTCGATTGCTTTTCGCTTTTCTTCGCCTAGCCCCAGCACTTGAGCGAACCGTATTTCTTCAGCTTTCACTATCTCCTGTAAACGTGGGGTGGAAGCCGCGGTAATTTCCGGATACGCGGCGCCCAAACTTTCACGAACAGCGTCGACCATTTTGTAGAGAAACGGTTCCTTCGCACCTAAGAGCCTACCGTGCCTAAGGCCGCGACGTATTATCTTGCGAAGGACATATCCCCGCCCGTCGTTAGACGGCAAAACTCCGTCCGCAATTAGAAAAGTGGCCGCCCGTGAATGGTCGGAAATTACACGCAGCGATGCCGCCCCACCTTTGCCTTCTTCGATCTTTTCCTGCCGCGCAAAATCGACGCCGCAGAGTTCCGCGGCGCGTTTAAGCAGTGGGACGAACAGGTCTGTGTCGTAGTTGGAGATGACGCCTTGGAGGACGGCGGCGGTGCGTTCGAGACCCATGCCGGTGTCTACAGATGGTTTAGGTAATGGTCTTAGTCGCAGGCATTCCGGACCATGTTTGTGTTCTGGTTCCGGGGGTTCTATTCGGCGTCCTCGAAGTGCGAAGCTTAGCGGTACGGGTCCTTCCTGCACCATTCCGAGTTCTTCTTCCGATGCTCCGCCAAGTTCCTCCCGGCTGCAATAGCGGTTGAATTGCATGAAGACTAGGTTCCAGATTTCGACGTAGCGGCCGCAGTCGCAGGGGAATTGGCAGTCGGGGTGGCCTTCTTCGGAGGCTTCCACGCCCATGTCGTAGAAAATTTCACTGCAGGGGCCGCAGGGGCCGGTGTCGCCCATGGCCCAGAAATTGTCTTTTAGGCCGGGAATGGGGACGATCCTCTCGGCGGGGACGTTTTCTTTTAGCCAGATTTCGCGGGCTTCTTCGTCGACGCCCAGCGTGGTACCGGGGGCTACTTCGGCACCGCCGAAGACGGTTACGTAGAGCTTTTCTTTGGCGATGCCGAACCACTCGGGCGAGGTGACGAGTTCCCATGCGTAGGGGATGGCTTTTTCTTTGAAATAGTCGCCGAAGGAAAAATTGCCCATCATCTCGAAGAAGGTGTGGTGACGTTTCGTGAACCCGACGTTTTCGAGGTCGTTGTGTTTGCCGCCGGCGCGGACGCATTTCTGTGCTGTGGTGGCTTTGTTGTAGTCGCGCTTTTCTAGGCCGAGGAAGACGTCCTTGAATTGGTTCATGCCGGCGTTGGTGAAGAGCAGGGTGGGGTCGCCATGGGGTACGAGCGAGGAGCTGCGGACGCGGCGATGGCCTTTGCTTTCAAAGAAGCGGAGGAACATCTCGCGGATCTCGTTTCCGCTCATTTTCTTGGTGTCATGCGGCGTCATGGCTTCGCGGATATCCTCGCTGTGCGGCATTGGCTGAGTTTGCAGCGTTAGTAAGACCGACGATTATGGCAGAGGAGGGGGAGTGCGGCAATTGGAGGGAGGGGCCTGACCCCCACCCCCCGGGTATCCAGAGAATCGTGAAGTAAACGTATGAAGACATTCGAGTTGCGGGTGTTGCTGCGCGTACGCAGGGACGGGCGGGCCTTGCAAACAAAGGAGTTAGGCGGGCGTGTTTTTGACGGGCGATGCGGGGTTGAAGTGTCCGGAGAGCTGGAAACGCGAATGTCACAATGAACCATAGCACGGGATGATGTGAATATCAACAGCTAATTTTGTGGTACATGATTCGAATGGACGGATTTTGCGCGCAAGACTAAGAAAGAAAAAGCTTTAACGCAGAGTTAGCAGAGTCTAAGAGAGGGCGCGGAGAAATGGTGCCGGGACAGGCTGGCATGGCTCGGCAGAGGTAAGTCCTTTGGATAGATGGCCCAGCCACGCTGAGCGCTAAATAGGTTTCAAAACTGTGCGAATGCGGACAGCGCCTAGCGCGGCACAACGGGTAACATCCTAGCCAGATGGAATGGTCGGAAGGTGGCGCGTTCTAAGTCGAGCGACGCCAAGAGGGAAAATTAGATGAAAATGAAGACATCGTTACTTGTCAGCGCGTTCTCGCTAGCGCTATTTATCGCTGGCTGCACCACCGCCCCCGCGGCTGCTCCAGTGCCAGGCCCAGCGGGTCCGCAGGGAGACACAGGCGCGCCGGGCGCGACCGGAGATCCGGGCAAAGACGCAGATCGCCACCGCACGGAAGAGGAAAAGCGGCTTGATGATCAAAAACGCGCCGACGAGTTAAAACGTGGCGATGACCAAAGACGCGCGGACGAGAAAGTTAAAGAGCGTCAAGACGCCGGCTGCTCAGCGGGAGAGCACGTCTTTACAAATGCCGACGGCAGAAAAGTTTGCGTTAAAGACTAATAAGCCAGACTGACCGGGAAATCCGATTTCCAGGTCAAAACTTCGATGGAGCGCCCGGTCTGCGACTGTTGCAGACCAGGCGCGGCTCCGCAACGAACCCTCAGTGAAGCCCAAAGCAGCTCGCAATCTCGTGAAGCCGTCGGTCCCAAGCTAAACGACTCCACGCAGGCCGTGGTACGTCTCCCGTGCAAGAAACTCAGTCGGTGACGTTCTAACTACATGCGCGCTTACTGGCGCGGATCTCATCCAGCAGGGGTGCGCGATGCAAATACGAAAGAAAATCGGGCTTACTTTTCTTGTCGCCGGCCTTATGGGCGGAATTTTCTCTGCCCAGCAAGTTCCACAGCCGGACCCTTCTCCAGATGCTCACCTCGTGCGAGTACGCACAGGCTCCTACGCGGGGATGTGCATGGGCTGGTGCGACCAAGAAACAATTATTGAGCCCGGATCGATGCGTTCCGTGAGCCGCGCTTTTTCGGAGAAGAAAAAGTATCCTGAGATAAAGATGAACTCCTCGATCACAAAGAAAGACTGGAATGATTTGAAAAGTTTCCTCGACGCAAGAATGCTGGCTGCTTTTACTGGACGCATCGGCTGTCCCGGCTGCGTGGACGAAAGGGTGGAGTGGGTTGAGGTCGAGTTCAGCGATGGGACAAAGAAAGCGGTTTCCTACAACAAGGGGAGCGCGCCCCCGCAAATTGCGGCGCTGCTACAGAAGATCAGTGGCATCGGTGCAAAGCCTGCACCATGAGGGAAAATCCCGCTTTTTATAGGATTCAGCTGAAACGCCTTCGAAGCGTTATCCTTCTAAGGTGCAGCGGTCTATAATGCCCGCTATGTTTAACGCATGGAGCCTATGATGCCCTTCTGCATGCGCGTGTTCCTTACGCTCGTCCTGCTCCTCACTTCCCTGACCGTAGCGGAAAGCACCAAAAAGCCCACACTTCCTTCTTCCATTCTCAAAGCTCACACTGTCATTGTTCTTATCGATCCGGACGCCGGAGTGCCTACCAACGATCCCTTTGCCAACAAAACCGCCCAAGGAGACGTTGAGAGAGCCATCACAAAGTGGGGCCGGTTGAGCGTTGTCATGACCATGGGAACCGCTGACTTGATCATCACCGTTCGCAAGGGCAGCGGAAAAACTGGCCAGCCAACGATCGGCGGTGTGCCCACCAACGATCCACCTGTCGTGGTGCA
>Ga0210405_10002364_pt1 | contig 19723 bp, 18 predicted proteins | sample IncBWH11MmetaG_FD_155492 | JGI IMG/M metagenome (GOLD analysis project Ga0210405, IMG submission 155492) | Forest soil microbial communities from Barre Woods Harvard Forest LTER site, Petersham, Massachusetts, United States - Inc-BW-H-11-M | ecosystem: Environmental > Terrestrial > Soil >... | reverse complement strand
GGCGCGAAAACCTGTGCCATAAATCAGGACATCGACAGGGCGCTCGACGCCGTCACGCGTGACGATGCTGTGCGGGCACACCTCGGAGATTCCTTCGGTGACCAGCTCGACGTTCGAACGATTGAGTGTTGGATAGTAGTCGTCGGAAACGAGGACGCGTTTGCAGCCCAGCTGATAGTTGGGCGTGAGCGCCGCGCGAATCTTGGGATCTTCAATGTTCCGGGCGAGATGGCGGCGAGCAATGGCCTCGACCATCTTGCGAAAAGTCTGATTGCCGAGAAAGCCGAAGACGCGGAATTCCTGACGCCAGAAGAGGAATTGGCGCAGGGCCCGGCGGGTGGCGGGGATGGTACGGAAGCGGCGCCGCCATTTTTCACTGATGGCAAAATCGAGGCGAGGGACGATCCACGGGGGCGTGCGCTGAAAAAGAGAAAGCTTGCCAACGCGCGGCGCAATTTGCGGGACGAATTGGATAGCGCTTGCGCCGGTGCCGATAACGGCGACGTTTTTGCCATCCAGGTCAACGCTGTGATCCCAGGTGGCGGAATGAAACGCGGGACCTTTGAAATTGTCGAGGCCCTTGAGTTTTGGATAACGCGGCACGTGCAGGGCGCCCATGCCGGAGACAAGCACGCGAGCGCGAATGCGCATTCCGTCACCCGCCGTTGCGTTCCAGACTCCTTCGGATTCATCCCAAAGCGCTTCTTGAAAGCAAGTCTTAAGACGCAGATAAGGAGCAAGGCCATAGCGCTCGACACAGCGCTTCAGGTAATCATGGATTTCCCGCTGGCCAGGATACATACGGGTCCATTCGGTGGAGGGAGCGAAGGAAAAAGAATAGAGATGAGAAGGAATATCGCAGGCGCAGCCAGGGTAACGATTGTCCCACCAGGTGCCGCCGATGTCCGCGCTCTTTTCGACGATGAGAAACGATTTCATTCCGGCTTCGAGGAGCTTGATGCCCATGCAGAGGCCGGAAAAGCCGGCGCCGACAATGAGGACGTCAACATTCGCGATAGCAGAATTTGCGGATGGAGCGGCGGGTTCGGTCATGCGCGGGCCACGCTTCTCTCTTCTCCGGGCGATTCCTGGGCCGCAGAGTGAGCGCGGAAAAACGCGGCGCTCTCGCGAAGCGATTGGCGAGCTTCGGGAATCAGGTGCGGGGCAAGTTGCCAGGCATGCGGGACGACCGGCCAAATTTTCAGTTCAACAGAGACGCCGGCGGCCCGCGCGCGTTCCACAAGGCGGGTGGAATCGTCACGCAGGACTTCGTCCGCGCCCACGTGGATGAGAAGCGGCGGAAGGCCGGTGAGATCGGCGTAAAGAGGTGACGCGAGTGGGTTGCGGGGATCGGCATCGCCGAGATAGTAGCGCGCGGAGAAGGCAACGCCGGGGCCATGGAACATGGCGCAGCGATTGCTATTGGTTCGAATGGAGTCGCCGGTAGCGGCGAGATCGGTCCAGGGCGAAAAGAGCGCGGCGGCGGCCGGTAGCAGGACGCCGGCGGAGCGCAGGGCGAGCATTAGAGAAAGTGTAAGGCCGCCGCCAGCAGACTCACCGGCAACGACGATGCGTTCCGGGGGATATCCCGCGCGCAGAAGTGCGCGGTAAAAGGCAACGGCGTCATCGATGGCGGCGGGAAACGGATTTTCGGGCGCGAGGCGATAGTCCGGAGTAAAGACGCGGAACCCCTGTAGCGCAAAGAAAGCGGTGATGGGCCGATGCGTTTCCGCCGAACAGGCGAAATACCCTCCGCCGTGAAGATAAAGCAGCACGGTGTTGCCCGGCGACGGGCCCTCCAGGCGTTCGCCGGGGACGCCACCGAGTGGCGCTGGGGCAATTTGGACGGCAGCTGGAACTTTATACGGATCGGGATGAAGGATCCGACGCGCGACACGGTAATCCCGCACACCTTTCAGACGGCGTTTAACACGCCATTTAATGATCCAGACCGAGAGCCGAGCTTGGAAGCTAGCCATTCCCTGCCGCCTAATGTGGAGTGTTAAGACGGAGAGAGGATATCACTCTCCGATTCGAGGAGGAATGAAAGACGAGGCGCTGCTCGTCAGGCTGCGGAGTGTGGCCTTGGATGGGTAGGTGAAGCAACTGTTTGGGCAGCGGAGAAGGTACGTGCTTTACGTCCACGCCAAACCAGGAACGCGCTAGCCGCCAAAAGGATGGAACTCAGTCCGCCCAAGACGAGTGACTGCGAAGTTGGCTGAGTCTGTAGCTTCAATCGCGAATTGGTGCTGGCCAATAATGGCAATATCGGAAGGGCCGGAGGAGACTGCGTTGGATTGGGGGACGCGGGGGACGGAAAATGCTGACGGGATGAGGCCTGATCGCTGAGAGGTGGAAGTGCTCCGGTTCCCGAGACTTCGAACTCTGGCCCTTCCCCGGCCTTCAATTGGTTGGCAGCGTGGACTTGATAGCGGCGGTTGCCGGTTTTGAGGATCTCGAAAGCGGATGAGCGCGAAGAGAATTCCATGGGCGCCGGAGTCATGACCGCCAACTGCTGCAGGGGGTAGGCATGCTTTGTGTGGAAAGAGACGCGGCCACGGTAGGGCAGGTCGTAGTTGAAGGCAAACTTGGTGGCTCCCGGACGCAGCGGGAAATTCACATTGAAGTGTCCCGGCGCTCCGGGCACAGGGGCCGCGGAAATCACCTCGGCCGGGTTGCCGGGAGCGGCCGCAAGGACAGAAGCGATTTTTGCAGCTGCTGGTAGATAGACCTCGAAGGTGCGCTCACCCGCCTTCGTCAGTGGCGGGCTGGAAGAGTTGACGATTTCTACCATGTCAGAGACGTGGAGGAGCTTTCCATTCGTTCCGGTGCGTAGGATTTCGATGGTCCCGGCGATGCCGCGAACTTGGGGCGCTGTATCGAACACCTCGAGAGAGAGAGGCGCGGCGGAGGAAACTTGCCGGTCGTAAGTCACACCCTGGTGAATCACGCGGACGAGGTGCGGTTTGTCAGGAGATTGCACATTGAGCGTGAATGCCCCCCGCTCGTCGGTCTTCGCGCGGGCTTCTTCTTGCATTTCCGCATCCAGACGAAGGAGGATCACGTCATCACCGGCCGAGGGTTCTCCGCGGCTCTGATTGCGGACCGAGCCGCTGAAGCTGGAAGCGGCCAGGGCCCGCGTGGAATAAAAAAGCATCAGAGCAAGCGTTGGCAGAAGCCCCGCCTGGCAGAATCCTTTTGAACAAAGAGGTTGCTTCATCATTCGGTTCCCGCACTCGTAGATGGCTGAGCCGCCAGGCGCGGCGCGCGCCCAAACAGGATGCCGGTTTCCACTTCGACGGGATGCCCGTCACGCAGATAGGGCTTGAACCTCCATTGAGAGAGCGCATCCCAAATAACTTTTGCCTGATCTGGAAACGCGCTGAGAAAATGAACGTGCTTCACCTTGCCTTCTTTGTCGATGATGATGCGCACCGGAACGGGATTGAATCGGCGCTCGGCAAAAACCGGCTCCACCCTCTCGATCACATTCTCGCCTCTCGCGTAATCCTTGATACATACAGGTACATCACCGCCGCCCCGCCCCGAGATGGGACCGGCCTCTGCCGGCAAGGTCATCTTATCCATTTCGTGAATGAGACTTTCCACAAGTTTGTCGTCGCGGCTGGTGAAGACGAATTGGACCATATGGCAGCGGATTTGCGTCGCCAGGACGTACCAATGCAGTTCCGCCACGGGCGAACCGTACGCAAAGCCAACGAAGGAATGACCGGCGATGGTGACTAGCGCGGGTGGTTGTTCAACTTTGTAATCCGGGCTCAATTTATCCTTGGCGAAGTTGACCAGCTCAAGGGCGTTTCCGGCCGGTGTAAGCGTGAAAAACAGATCCTGAGCGGCGAGCAAGATACTGCCGCGAGCCCTCTTGAAGGTCTCCGCGGGCCGGATTTGAGCGAGGACGTAATAGCCGCTGTCCGAGGGAGGCGGGCCGCTAAACTTCTCGACCCAATCCGGCGATAGCGCATAGGTGAAACCAAAATATGGGTTGTTGTAGATGTTCTTGTCGACTCGCCCGCCTTCCGGGAGAGGCGTCACCGAATCGCTGGCACTCGACCACGCACCTTTGACGAGAAGAACTCCTGTAGGCAACTTCTTTGCTTCCGGATTATTGGAAAAGTCACCGCCGCTCTGGGGGACGCCCTGTGCCTGGGCCAGCAGCGACATCGATAAACCGAGAAAGATCAGAAAACGCGAAAAACTCGTAAGCATATTGAGAGCCCCAATCGCTCGAACGGAAAACCGGGCGAGAAAGTTTGGTGCCTCGCCCGGAGAAGCGGTCACGAATGATTTAAAGTGACCGTAGGAAGTTAAGAACGTCCTGCTGCTGGCTGGAGGTCAGCAGCTGGTCGAAGTTCAATTCCGCCTGGGTGCCTTCAGAGCCGTTGCTCTCGTGAGCTTCGATGGCGGACAGCAAGTTCCTGGTGCGGCCATCGTGCAGCAAGAAGATGCGCTGCCCGAGGCCCCACAACGGGGCGGTGCGGAATTGATCGCCACCCGCACCGCCCTGCGATACGTTATCCGCCAAGCCGGTGCCCATGTGATGGATCTCAAGGTCCGAGAAAGCGTTCGCCGGGGCGTTACCCAGCGAAGCCGTGAAGTTCGATGCTTGCGTGCTGCTCAGCGTCGGAGTGTGGCAAGTGGCACAACCAATAGCGCTGAACAGGCGGCGCCCATTGGCAATCGAGGTGGCACCGCCTGGAGTGGTCGTCGAGGGTGTCGGCGGAGCCAGGAGGCGCATGAACATGGCGAACATCACCGTGTCACTGGGTATGGAAGCGTTGGTTGCAAACTGGTCCGAGCCGGCCTTGGTGGTGAAATTGGTGGTGTCTTCCGGGTAGCCACTTCCACTGAGGTTCAGACAACTCGCCGGCAGGCCTGCGTTCATGTCCTCTCCGGGGAGGGGCCGATCTTGGGTGAAAATCTCATTGGAAATCCCCATTTCCACGTTGTAGGCCTCGCCAGCAAAGAGTTCCAACGACTTGTTCTGCGCTTTCCAGCCAAAGCGGGCGATGGTCCCATCATTCCCGTTATGGTTGAAGGTGCCGCTGATGCCGAGATTATTGTTGGCATTCGCCGCCTGATTGCGCAGCAGTGTGGAATCGTCAACGTTTTCGATCAGGCCGGCGCCAAAGGTCGGCGTGGGAATGCGGAAAATGATGTTGTTGGTCTGCTGAGCCAAGGCGAAGCTGGGCTGCGGCAGGCTGCAGCTTCCGGCATCGGAACGGCCGGAGACGGTGAAGAGGTCTTCGACTCCGCCGTTAGGGGCGTTTGGATTAGGGTTGCCGTTCGCGTCGAAGAAGAAGGGAAAACGAGCCTCCCTCGTAGGACCGTTGGCAGTGATAAACGATGGGATGGTGTTGGTGGACCCGCTCACGAAGCCGTTGGCGATGACTTGGAATTGGGGATTAGTGGCGGGGCCGGTGCCGCCGACGGCCGGCTGAAGGTGGCATCCGGAGCACTGGACAAAATTAAACCGCGGTCCCAACCCGTTGTTACCGGTTGGGCTGTTCGAGACGGACTCAATGTCCTGAAAGCGGGCCTGGCCGTTCTGAAAGAACTGCAGGGTGCCGTCGCTTGAATTGACAGAAGCTAGAGGGGACCCAGCGCGTGCGGGGCCACCCTGGACGCCCGGATCAGTCTGGGAAAATGCGATTCCGGGAAGAAATAACGCCACTAGGAATGCGAGGACTGACGCTCGCTTAACTGTTTTCATCGTTGTTCCCCCTTCGAGTCAGAGTTCAGCGGCGACCGGGCATGTCCCGGCGCCGGTATTCCAAAGAAATTTCTCACGGGTGACCGTTGTGAAACTCCTTGGTCATCACCTACCGAGCCATCAAGCGCGCGAGCGAGAAGGTAGCTTCGGGGAATGGGGGGCGCAACGGTCTCGGGGGGAATTCGTGGGGCAACGTTTCCTGTCCTTGGGAAGCCAGTGGAGTACAGCAAAGAAAAAGCGGAGAATGCACTGACACCTGCTGCGCTCTTCACTGAGCATTGCTGAATCTTTACAACCTAAAATCACCTCAAGCTATCTGAAAAAAACAGTTGCAATTCGCAGGATTGGCGTTATATTCCTCGCGCTTCCTTGGTCCAGGGACTACGGAACATCGAGAGGCTCCGCCCAGCCTGAACAGAGCGCAGGGTGCATGCGCAGGGTGTAACACGAGTGGCTATCGCTGTCCAAGTTGTGAGTTCGCACCCCCTTCTTACTCGCGCGGTGGAGAAGATCCTTGCTCGCGCGAAAGATTTCTCCGTAGACACGCTTCCTCCGGCGCTCAATGAGGCCGACGCCGTTGGCTGGGGCCATGCCCCTCGGCTCTTGCTTCTGGATGGCTGTTCTTTGCCAACGGATTTAGGGCGGCTGGCGGAGCGGTGTCGCGCCGCTTCACCTGGCAGCAAGTTTCTGGCGCTGCTTTCGCCGGAAAACGGTAGCTTTGCGGAGAAGACGCGGCTCTTCTATTGGGGCATCGACGGCTTCGTGGACCTGCACAAGACCTGGCAGACGGAGTTGCCGCTGGCGATCCGCGCGGTACTGGGTGGACAGCCCTGGGTGCCTCCGGAAATTCTGGTAGCGTTCGTCAAGCAGGCAAAAATGTTGCTGGACGCGCAACTTCTGCCTGGCCATTCCCTGACCGCGCGAGAGGGGCAGGTGCTGCAACTGCTGATGCGCCGCTTGACGAACAAAGAGGTTTCCAACGCGCTGGGCATATCGGAACGAACCGTAAAATTCCACGTGTCGAACATTCTCAGTAAATTGCAGTTGGAGGACCGTCGCGGCCTGCTCTTCGATAAACCGGGCCTCAGAGCATTTGCTTGACGTGATGGACCGGGCTGAATTCTTCCCACTTCACCGGCGCCCATCGGAAAACGATCGAGAACTCAAACGCGGAGGACGACTTTGCCGAACTGCGAGCTGGATTCGAGATACATGTGGGCGGCAGCGGCTTCGGCGAGTGGAAAAACACGGTCGACGATGGGCTTGAAGCGGCCCGAGGCTACCAGCCGCATGACGCTGTGGAGCTCGGACTTGGTGCCCATGTAAGAGCCGAGGAGAGATAGCTGGCGGCTGAAGAGGAAACGGAGATCGACTTTGGCGTCGTAGCCGGTGGTGGCTCCACAGGTGACCAGACGGCCTCCGGCGGCAAGGCTCGCTAGGCTGTCGTCCCAGGTGGCCGTGCCGACGTGCTCGAAGACGACATCCACGCCGCGTTTATTCGTAATGCGGCGGACTTCGTCGCGGATTTTCTGCGTTTTGTGGTTGATAAGATGGTCAGCGCCTAGTTCTTTCGCCTTTTGCAACTTTTCGTCGGAGCTTGCGGTGGCAAGCACACGCGCGCCGAAAAACTTGGCTATTTGAATGGCGGCGCTGCCTACCCCGCTTCCTGCTCCAAGAATGAGAACATCCTCGCCGGGTTGCAGCTCGGCGCGGGCAAGCAACATGTGCCAGGCGGTTTGGAAGACCAGCGGAATCGAGGCGGCTTCCTCAAAAGTCAGATTTTCCGGGTACGGCAGGCAATTTACTTCCGGAGCGCGCACGTATTCCCCGTAGCCGCCGTCGATCATGTAGCCGAGGTTGGTGGCTTGACGGCAGTGGTTATCAAGGCCGGCTACGCAAGCTGAGCACTTGCCGCAGCTAACCAGTGGCGCGAGGACGACTCTCTGGCCGACGCGCACGGTGGTGACGTCCGCGCCAACATCGGCGATCTCGCCGGAAACATCGCTGCCTGGAATGTGCGGAAGCGGGATCGGCACGCCCGGAATTCCGCGGCGCACCCAAAGATCGAGATGGTTTAGAGCACAAGCCTTCACGCGTACGAGAACTTCGTTCGGGCGGATGGCAGGATCGGGAACGACGGTGAATTTCAAGATCTCCGGCCCGCCGTGCTGATGGAATACGATGGCTTTCACGAAAGAACCTTCCAGGCGGATTCAACGCCAAGAAGTGAATCCACAATGCTCCGCAGGTATGTCTGGTCTATATCAAATGCAAAGGAGAGTTGCGTATCGATTGAAAACTTGGAATATGCTTCGCCTTGGACGTGAATGTGCCCCTTGCCGTCACCTGAAAAACGCAGCTTGATGTACCTTTCTAGTGGCTCGAATTCGGCGGCAGCAGAAAAATCTTTGCGAAGTGTGCCCAATCGCTCGGCCAGGCTTCCAAGCTCGCCCTTCATAAAGCTCGTCTTGAGACTCCCACTCCAGCCGCCGCAAGCGATTCGCACCTCGGCAGCGAGCCAATCTTCCCGCCCATATTGTATGGGACGAATCGCGACATAGTCGCTGCCGCTATTGCCGATCACAATTTCTTTCGGTATCAACGTTAACGCTCACTGAAAGACAAATCGTAACATAGTGAGGCGAAGATGCTGTCCAAGACCATCGTTGACACCGGCGTGTGTGCGCCGTAGGCTGAGGACAGAGGCGACGCGTGGACCTGTTCGAAGAAATCGTGAAGATGCGGCAGGCCGGGCGGCGCGCGGCGCTGGCCACCATCGTTCACACCAACGGCTCGATCCCGAGCTATGAGAGTTCGCGGATGCTCGTGCGCGAAGATGGCTCGATTGCCGGAACCATTGGCGGCGGCTGCGTCGAGGCCGAAGTCTGGGCGGCGGCGAAAGACGTGATGCAGAAGGAAGCGCCGCGGAAGATGGTCTTCAACCTGAACAATGAGGCGAGTTACGACAACGGGCTAATTTGCGGCGGAACGCTGGAGGTCTTCGTCGAGCCGATTTTGCCGCAGCCGATGCTCTATCTTTTTGGAGGCGGGCACGTGTCCATGGCCGTGGCGAAAGCTGCCAGCGCGGCAGGATTTGGCATTGGAGTGGTTGACGACCGCGAAACCTTTGCAAATCGGGAACGCTTTCCGATGGCCCAGGAAATTCTCGCTAGTTACGAGGAAGCGTTTCAGAAAATTCATCCGAATGCCGCGAGCTACCTGGTAATCGTGACGCGTGGCCACAAAGAAGACATGCGCGTACTGGCCTGGGCGGTTCGAACGGAAGCGCGGTACGTCGGGATGATCGGAAGCAAACGCAAAGTCTTGTCGGTTTACAAAGCGCTGGAGAATGACGGCTACAAAGCCGAAGAATTCGAACGTGTCTACGCGCCGATGGGGTTGGAGATTGGCGCGCTTTCGCCGGAAGAGATTGCTGTCAGCATCGTCGCAGAACTCGTGGCGGTCCGCCGGAATGCGGTGGCCGCCGCGCACAAGAAATTGAAATACGAAGCGCACGCTGCGCCCATTCTCCAATCGGGCGGGCGCTGAAAGGGAGCCGATGCTGGCCGCCGTCATCCTCTCCGGCGGGGCCTCGAGCCGTATGGGCTCGCCGAAAGCGCTCCTTCCCTTCCAGGGGCGCCCCTTTCTCGAACATCTTCTGGAAGTGACCGCGCACCGGCAAATAGGCGCGCGGCGGGTAGTCCTCGGCGCAGATGCCGAGTCCATCGCCAAGGCGGTCAACCTCAAGGCCGATGAAATCGTCATCAATCACGAATGGGAAAGAGGACAGTTGAGTTCCATCCAGGCGGCGCTGCACAGCTTGCCGCCGGGAACTGATGGAACGCTGCTCTGTCTGATCGATCATCCCCTCATCAGCGGCGCCCTTGTTCAGGAATTGATTGAACAGTTTTACAAGACGAAAAGCCCCATAGTCCTGCCCGTGTATGAAGGACGCCGAGGTCATCCGGTCATTTTTTCGGCTTCTTTGTATGACGAACTGCTACGCGCCCCGCTCGAAACGGGCGCGCGGGCCGTCGTCTGGGCGCACAAGGAAGAAGTAGAAGAAGTGCGCACGAACGAAGAGGGCTGCGTTCTGAATCTGAACGATCCGGAGACGCTCAACAGGGCGATTCAACAGAAGGATTAGCGACTCGTTGAAGCGAGATTCTGCATGAGCGCGCGGACCGCGTCGGCGGCCAGTTGTGCACCGTGGAAAGTTGCCGGCGGAAGACCGCCGAGAGATTGCGAGAGCGATTCGGCAGTGATGCCGCGGGCTTCCGTAGGCGTGCGGCCACGGAGTTCCTCGGTCAAGAGGGAGGCACAAGCAATCGACGTGGTGCAACCACGGCAGAGAAAGCGTGCTTCCGAGATACGGCCGCCAACAATGCGCGCCGAGAGCTTCAGGATGTCGCCACAGACAGGATTGCTGACCTCCACGGTTGCCGTGGCGCCGGACAATTCTCCTGCATTGCGCGGATTACGAAAGTGATCGAGAACGGCTTCGCTGAACATCACTGAAAGTATCCCAAAGGCAGCGCCAACCGCGCAATGCTGCCGGAAATAAGAGAACTCAACGCGGAGACTCAGAGGTCGCAGAGAACACAAAGAACTCGGGAATGCACCTACCCTAGAGAGACTTACTTCTTTGGGGGCAGGTATTTTTTCTCGACGGAGGCAATTACCACGTAGTTCGGGTCGACCATCTCGGTGAGATGGATTTTCCCGACTTGGGAAAGCAGCTCATAGGCGTCAAGTTCCGAGAGGCCGTAGTCGGCGTGAATCCAGCCAACCAGCTCGGTGAAGGCGATCCGCAGGGCGTCATCCACAGGGCGATAGATGCCCGCGGCCATGATTTCTTTTTCGTTTTCGAAGCGCGGCCAATTCGTGTGCTTCCCTTTCACGAGGTCGAGCTGTAGCCGGGCCTTCATGGGCACTTCGATGGCCGTGCCGGCGATTTCGCCGTCGCCCATGACGGCGTGGCCATCGCCGAAGTAAAACAGCCCGCCGGAAACATTCACCGGCAGATACAGCGTATTGCCGGCCGAAACTTCAGGTGCGTCCATATTGCCTCCGAATTCGGCGGGCACGATGGAGCTGCGCGCTTCGCCGTTCGCGGGTGCGACGCCGATGCAGCCCAGAAATGGATGCAGCGGGATTTTCACTTTGTAATTGGAATCGAGGGCTTGAAAGGTGCCGGTATTGCTGGCGTGGTCGATCGGATAGAACCAGATTTTTTCCGGTAACGCAGAATGGAGCATGGGCGTGTAATTGGTTTCATTGAGAGCCCCGAAGCCGGGCGCGAAAGCGCCAATCCCCTGGTTGCCGTCAACTTGCAAATCGAGAATATGCACCACCAGGGTGTCGCCGGGTTCCGCGCCCTCGATGAAAAAAGGGCCGGTGAGCGGATTGTCGCCCTTGACCAGCGCAAGAGTGTCGCCGGGTTTCTTAATCGCATTGCCGAAGCAATCGAGCGAGTTGGCTTCCAGAATATTCCCCGGACGGAGGCGCGCTACCGGCGGCGCGACGCCGAAGACATACTTCACGGTGTCGATGGTGGCGTGATATTGAACGACATCAGGCTTGGGTGGCGCAGAGGGCGTCTGAGCCAGAGTCGAATACGGCAAGATCAAACTAAGAGCAAAGAGATGAACACGCACAAATGGCCTCCGAAAAATAAGAGACGCAGTTCAACACACTCATGGAGCGGAGTCAATTCGAACCCGTACTAGCCAACGGAGGCGGAGCGGTCTGCTATCCTCTTCCCATCACCATGAAAGCGAATCGACGACCACCAATGCGCATCGTCTCACTGGCGCCTAGCGCGACTTCGATACTGTGCGCTATTGGGGCGAAACGGGCTCTGGTCGGCGTGACCAAGTGGTGCGCGGAGGTCGCGCCGGTCAGCAACTTGCCGAAGCTTGGCGATTGCTGGCACATGGAATCGGTTGATCAGATTCTGCCGCTGAAGCCGGCCGTGGTCGTCGGCTCTGTGCCGTACAAGCAGGAGACCGTCGCCAAACTCCTGGAGCAGCCGTTTGTTTTTCTGGCGATGAACCCGCGGACGCTTGCTGACATTGAAACGGACATTCGTTTGTTGGGCGGGATTACGCAGCGGGCAGCCCCTGCCGAGCGGTTGGTGAAAAAGATGCGCCACGAGTTCTCACAAATCCGGAAGACGGCGCGACAACAGAAGCAGCGAGTCCGCGTATATTGTGAGGCATGGCCGAATCCGCGAATCAGTTCCCCTCCCTGGGTGGCGGAATTGGTGAACATCTGCGGGGGCAAGATGGTGGTTCCCGCCGGGGAGAAGATCTCCGAAGTGCAGGTAGCGGAGGCCAAGCCAGAAGTCATCATTCTTGCTTGGGCGGCCACGGGGGAGAAAGCCAACCCCAAACAAGCGTATAAAGTCTCGGCGTGGAAAGATGTGCCAGCAATTCAAAACGGACGCGTGTGCGTCATCAGCGATGAGTTGCTAAATACTCCAGGGCCGCCCCTCGTAGAAGGAGCGCGCGAATTGTGGAATGCGCTCCACTCGCAAAATTGGAGCATGCGAAAAGCCAAAAAAGATAACGCGGAGACGCTGAGAACACAGAGGAACGGGCGGAGATGATAATCGTGGTGGCGGCCGTGATTGAGCGGGGCGACCGGCGATTCCTGATCGGGCAGCGCCGAAAAAACGACACTTCGCCGCTCAAGTGGGAATTTCCCGGCGGAAAAGTCCGTGATGGCGAATCGCCGGAAGTTGCCTTAGCGCGGGAATTACAGGAAGAACTCGGTGTGACGCTGGTGAAAAGCGCCGAGCTTGGCCGCGTCCGTCATCAATATGCGGAAACGCCTGAAGAACTGGAAATCCGCTTCTTCGCCGCAGCGATCGCGGAATCAGAGGTAGTGCCGCAGGCTTTCGAGAAGATCGCCTGGGCTTTGCCAAAAGAGCTGGGAGACTACGACTTTCTAGCGGCGAATCGCGAGCTCATCGCGCAACTAGCCACCGGACGAATCAAGCCGTCACAAATTCTGGAATCGAACCGCGGCGAGCCGCGGACTACAGCGCCGGACCAAAGTAGCGGTAGTGGCCAGTGACCTTCCAATTGAACAAAACGTCTTCCATGCGCGGCCCTTGGCCGATATTGTGGACAAGCATGTAACGGCGGCTCTTCTCGGATTTTTGGTCCACGACAATACCAATGTGAGGAACGCCCCCGCCCAGATCCCAAGTGACAAGATCGCCCGGGGTGTATTCATCGGGGCGGCTGGACAATGGCAGCGACTCTCCTTTGCGCGCAAAGAAGACCATCAGGTTCGGCACGCGGCGGTGATCGATGTTTGTATCGGGCCGGCTCAACAACCATCGCCAACTTCGCGGATAAACACCAAAGTTCCGAACCATATCTTCATGAACTTCCTTTTGCAGACCGACGCCCACGCGGCGATAAGACCGGATGATTTCATCCGTGCATACGCCGGTGTCCGCCGGCACGTCTCCACCAGGATAAGAAATGCGGACGTAAGCTGGATCGTAGCGAACAACGTGGTGAGTACGTTCGATGCCCGCGGCAACCAGTTGATTCAGAAACTCACGGCGACGTGATTCCGGAATGAAATTAGATTGACTCAGCTCCAGCCGGGCAGACGCCGCGAGCCCCCGCCAGAATCAGAACACCGAGCCGCGCGAAATTGAGCCCGAAGAAAGACGTAAGCACAACCCTATTCTACGAAATAACAGGATTGGGTTTGTCGGTGTTGATACCCAGGTCCTTGACGGCTTTGTCGAGGATCGCGCGCTCGATCTTACCGTCCACGAAAAGCTCATGGAGAGTGGCCAGCGTGATGAACCGCGAATCGACCTCGAAGAAGTCGCGCAAGGCCGTACGTCCCTCGCTGCGCCCGAACCCATCGGTGCCGAGTGACGCCAAGCGCCGTGGCATCCATTTGCTGATCATATTGGGCAAGGTTTTCAAATAATCGGAAGCCGCCACCAGCACTCCGGGCGCATCCGCCAAGCATTTTGTGACGTAGGGCACGCGCGCCTTTTCGCCCGCGTGCAAACGGTTCCAGCGTTCGGTCTCAATGCCGTCGTTATAAAGCTCCTTGTAACTGGTCACGCTCCAAACGTCCGCGGCAACGCCGTACTTGGTCTCGAGGATTTCCTGCGCACGGAGCGCCTCGTTAAGAATCGCGCCGCTTCCAAATAATTGCGCGCGCAGCTTCGATTTTGCGTTTGCGGCGGCCCGGAAGCGGTACATCCCCCGCAGGATGCCGTCCTTCACGTCGCCCGGCATCGCCGGCATGGCATACGGCTCGTTCATCACCGTGACGTAGTAGAAGACGTTTTCGCCGTCCTTGTACATGCGGCGTATGCCGTCCTGGATGATGACCGCGATTTCGTAGGCAAACGCAGGGTCGTAAGCCTTGATGTTCGGAACTGGCAGCGCCAGGACGTGGCTATTGCCGTCCTGGTGCTGGAGCCCTTCACCGGAGAGCGTGGTACGTCCCGACGTGCCGCCGAGCAGGAAGCCGCGCGTGCGCATGTCCGCCGCTGCCCAGATAAAATCCGCGATGCGCTGGAAACCGAACATCGAGTAATAAATGAAAAACGGGATGGTGTTGATGCCGTGCGTGGCGTAGGCCGTGCCTGCGGCGATGCACGACGCCATCGAACCAGCCTCGGTAATGCCCTCTTCGAGGATCTGGCCGTCCTTCGCTTCCTTGTAGTACAGCAACGTATTGACATCCACCGGTTCATACTTCTGCCCAACGCTGGAATAAATGCCAGCGGTGCGGAAAAGCGATTCCATGCCAAAGGTTCGCGCTTCGTCCGGAACGATGGGCACGATGAGTTTGCCGATCTCCGCATCCTTGAGCATTTTGCGAAGCATGCCCACGAACGCCATCGTCGTCGAAACTTCCCGGCCCTCGCTGCCTTCCAGGAATTCCTTGAAGAGTTCATCGTGCTCGGCGGCCAGCGGTTTCGAACGAATGCTGCGTTTGGGAACGTAGCCGCCCAGGGCTTCGCGCCGTGCGCGAAGATACTGGATCTCCACGCTGTCCTCGGCCGGCCGGTAAAACGGAACTTCGATGCAATCCTCGTCATTCAGGGGAATCCCGAAGCGCGAGCGGAACTCGCGCAGTTCGTCTTCGTTCAATTTTTTCTGCTGGTGGGTGACGTTCTTGCCTTCGCCCGCTTCGCCCAGCCCGTAGCCCTTGATGGTGCGCGCCAGGATGACCGTCGGCGAACCCTTGTGTTCCACCGCTGCTTTGTACGCCGCATACACCTTGCGCGGATCGTGCCCGCCAAGCCGCAGCCGCCGCAGACTTTCATCGGACATCGGCTCGACAAGCTGGAGCAAACGCGGATCCGTGCCGAAGAATTGCTCGCGAACGTACGCGCCGGAGGAAACCACCAGCTTCTGGTATTCGCCATCCACCAATTCGCCCATGCGCTTGACTAGCAATCCTTCGGTGTCGCGCTCGAAGATGGGATCCCACTCGCTTCCCCACAATACTTTGATGACGTTCCAACGGGCCCCGCGGAACGCCGATTCCAGTTCCTGAATAATCTGTCCGTTGCCGCGCACCGGGCCGTCGAGCCGCTGCAAGTTGCAGTTAATGACAAAAATCAGGTTGTCTAGCTTCTCGCGCGAAGCCAGCGTGATGGCTCCCAGCGATTCTGGTTCGTCGGTTTCGCCGTCACCCAGGAAGGCCCAGACCTTCGCGTCCGTGGCGGGCTTCATGCCTCGATCTTCGAGATACCGGTTGAAACGCGCCTGATAGATCGCCATCAGCGGGCTGAGGCCCATCGAAACCGTCGGAAACTCCCAGAAATCCGGCATCAGCCACGGGTGAGGATACGAAGAAAGTCCGCCGCCGGGCTTCAGTTCGCGGCGAAAATTTTCCAGCTTTTGTGCGCTGAGGCGGCCTTCCAGGAACGCGCGGGCGTAAATGCCGGGGGAGGCGTGTCCTTGAAAATAAACCGTGTCGCCTTCGAACTCCTCGGTGCGCGCGCGGAAAAAATGGTTGAAACCCACTTCATAGAGCGTTGCGGCTGAAGCATAGGTGGAAATATGCCCGCCAATGTTGTGCTCGACGCGATTCGCGCGCACCACCATGGCCAGCGCGTTCCACCGGATCAAGCTCTTAATACGGCGTTCCAACTCCTGGTCGCCGGGGAAAAGCGGTTCCAAGCGCGGGGGAATGGTATTCGCATACGGAGTGTTCGCGGTGAACGGCAAGTCGATGCCGTTGACGGTGGCGTGCGCGCGCAGCCGCTCCAGGATTTCCGCCGCGACTTCCGGCCCGCTCGATTCCAGGACGGAATCCAGCGACTCAAGCCATTCCTGAATCTCCACGTCCGCCATTCCGTGAGGCTGGGTCGATATTTCGTTATCCATAACTTCGGTTGGTTCCTTGTCTCTTGATTTTCCGGATGTCCCGCGACGAGCGCGGCCGTCTTATGCCGACGATAAGAAGAATAGAATACACCGCGGCGAGATTCTCTGCACGGCCGGAACGGGATTTTCCTTGCGCCGTTTCAAGACCAAGCAATACTTTGAACTTCAGAGCACGCGCCCGCCATCAACCACCAGAACCTGGCCTGTCATAAATTCTGACCGAACGAGAAAGACCACCACTTCGACAATGTCGGATGGCTTCCCGGAACGCTGCAGCGGCGCGAGTTTGATGAAGTCCGCTTCCCACTCTGGCGGATCGCCCGGCATCGTAATCGTACCCGGCGCGATGGCATTCACGCGCACTTCCGGCGCCAGCGCCTTCGCAAGCACTTTCGTCAGCATCACCACCCCGGCTTTCGAAACGGAGTGCGCGATATATCCCGGCCAGCCCAGCAGCCCGCCAGTGTCGGCAAAATTAATGATGGTCCCTCTTGAGCGCCGGAGAAGCGGCGCTGCCGCTTGCGCGCAAAAAAAAGGCGCCTTCAGGTTGGTATCAAGCGAAACGTCCCAAATCTCTTCTGTCGCCGAAACGATGCTTGCGGGAAGAAAGTTCGCGGCGCTGTTCACCAAAATATCCAGCCGTCCGAACTGCTTTGCCGTTTCGTCAAACAGGCGCTTGATGTCAGTAACGCTGCTTAAATCGGCAGCGATTGCGCAGCCTCTCCGCCCCAATTTTTCGATCTCCGCGACCGCCGAACGCGCCTCAGACTCGGAAGAACGGTAGTGAATGACGACGTCCGCGCCCTCGTCAGCGAGACGCAGCGCCACCGCTCGCCCCAGGCGCTTCGCGGATCCGGTAACCAGAGCAACGCGCCCCGCCAAAGACTGACTTTTTTCTCCGGACGACATGACCGAGAACGATACCACAGCCCGCGAAACCGCCGAGCCTCCGCTGCGAATCCCAAGCTGCCGCGCTCTCAGCATCGCGACGCGCGAAACTGATAGAATCGACGGCCAATGGAGGCCAGATGAATCTCGATCTATTAGCCATCGCCGCGCATCCTGATGACGTCGAACTCACCTGCGGTGGCACACTCCTGAAAATGGCCCAGCGCGGCTACAAGACCGGGATCCTCGACCTGACCGCCGGCGAAATGGGCACGCGCGGGACCCCGGAGCTCCGCGCCAAAGAAGCCGCCAAAGCCGCAAACCTTCTCTCTGTAAAGTGGCGCGGAACCCTCGGCGTCCCCGATTCGGACGTTCAACCCTCCCGTCAACACAAGGTCCGCCTCGCCGCCGTGATTCGCCAACTGCGCCCTAAGACCGTCATCCTTCCCTATTGGGAAGCTCGCCATCCCGACCACTACCACGCCTCCGCTCTCGGTTATGAGGCGTGCTTCCTAGCTGGACTGAAACAACTGCCCATCGAAGGGGAAGCCTACCGCCCCTACAAAATCCTCTATTCCAGCTCGTACGCCGACGTCCGGCCCACTTTTGTCGTTGACATCACAGCCCAATACGAGCAGCGCCGCAAAGCCATCCTGGCCTTCGGGTCACAATTCAGGCCCGGCAAGGGGGAGAAAATCAGCAAAGTCCGCCTCGCCATCGACCGACTGGAAGCGGAGATGAATCAATTGGCACGGCACTACGGCCAGATGATCGGCGTGAACTACGGCGAGCCCTTCCTGCAGAAGGAGCTAATGAAGGTGGAAGACGTTGTAAAGATGGAAGTTCGCTCGATTTGAACCGGAAACCACTAGTCGTCTTGGGCAGGAGTGAAACCAGGGATTTTCTGGCCTCCGGCGGAGCGCTCGACTCTTACGCGGATCTGTTTCTCATCCTCTGCCCCTGATTTGCGTAAGATTGCTATGGTATTTAGAGCTTCGGAATACAGCCGGGTGACGAGATAAATATCGCCTGTGCCATCCTTTTTCCAAAGCTGCCCTATCTGGATTTTCGAGACGCTCATAAGTGGCCGATTCTGACTGTAGAGTGCGCCGCCTAGAGTGTCAACTGTCCCCAAACCACGAAGTACGCACTCAGTACGCCGGGAGCGGGTACAGAACTCCCCTGCGCTTCAGGGCCCTTTGGTACTTCCGAGTGTCCTGCTGCTGCCTGAAACTGACGACAACTTCCCGGGAATAGGAAACCTTCCTGAAGCGTCTAACATCTTAGTAACCGTGGAAGCATCTATGGGGCCTGCCCGGCCACTGCAGGTGTATAATCCAAGGGTAGGCGGAGGTACACGATATGCAAGAGATTCTGCGGCACGCTTTGCGGCTGGCGCTGGTGAGCGCTCTTGTGACGAGTTCAGCCTTGGCTGGCCCCCAAAGTCAGGATCCTCCGCCCCCGGCACAGGATCCCTCAAAAACGCCGCCGCCGGCACAACAGCAGACCCAGCAGCAGACCGGTTCTCAGCCGGTCCAGCAAAAAGACACGGTGACACCCAAGAATTCAAAGGAAGACGTCGAAGCCATCGGTAACCGCGGCGTCGGTAAAGGTGTGAACCTATTTTCGCTGGAGCGGGAAATTTCACTTGGCAAGGCTTTGGCTCAAGAAGTCGAGCGCTCCTCCAAGCTCGTCGACGATCCCATCGTCACCGAATATGTCAACCGCCTCGGCCAGAACCTAGTCCGGAATTCCGACGCCCGCGTTCCCTTCACTATCAAGGTTATCGATTCCGATGAAGTCAACGCCTTCGCCCTTCCCGGCGGCTTCTTCTACGTCAACAGCGGCTTGATCCTTCACGCCCAGGAAGAATCTGAACTCGCCGGCGTTATGGCCCATGAAATTGCCCATGTTTGCGCGCGCCATGGTACAAAAAACGCCACCAAGGGCGAACTCATGCAACTGGCGTCCATCCCGGCGATGATTTTCATCCCCTATAGCATGGCCGGCTACGCCATGTACCAGGGTCTCAATCTCGCGATTCCGTTGACTTTTCTGAAGTTCAGCCGCGATGCGGAACGTGAAGCGGATTTCCTCGGCTTGCAGTACATGTACAAAGCTGGCTACGACCCGAACTCCTACGTAACCTTTTTCGAGCGCATCCAGGCTGATGAAAAGCGCCGCCCCGGTACCATTCCCAAGGTGTTCTCGACGCATCCCCCCACGCCGGACCGTATTGAAAACACCCAAAAAGAAATTGCGCGCATCCTCCCCGCAAAACAGGAATATCTCGTTACCACGTCGGAGTTCGACTCCGTGAAGTCTCGCTTGCGCAACATCATGTTCAAGACCAAGGTTCAGGAAGGCCCCGGCAAGCCCACACTGCGCACCAAAACCGAGCAATCCAAAAAGCAGCCGGGCAGCACTGATCCGAACAGCACCGACGACGACCGCCCCACGCTCAAGCGCCGCCCGGATTCACAACCGTAGCGGCGGCCTTCAGGCCGGCACTTTGACTTTCCCATGATGGCCTCGCCGAGGTAGTGGCGGGTCCTTAGATCCGTTCTCTATTCTTTCTTCGGGCGGGCGGCGCCGAGTGTTCCCATCAAGCCTGCACGATCCCCTGCCGAACCGCATACCGCACCAAGCTCGCTGTCTCATGAATATCCAGCTTCTGCATTAGTCTAGTCCGGTGAGACTCCGCAGTCTTTACGCT
>Ga0210405_10002362_pt1 | contig 19746 bp, 16 predicted proteins | sample IncBWH11MmetaG_FD_155492 | JGI IMG/M metagenome (GOLD analysis project Ga0210405, IMG submission 155492) | Forest soil microbial communities from Barre Woods Harvard Forest LTER site, Petersham, Massachusetts, United States - Inc-BW-H-11-M | ecosystem: Environmental > Terrestrial > Soil >... | reverse complement strand
TGGTGTGAGGTGTTACGGCTTGGAAGCTCCGAGAAGTTGAGTCTCCCAAGCGAATGCGACCCCACTTCCTCCACCGTGCTGGACCATGACTTCCACAAGCCCGGGCACCGTGTCGGTACGAGCCCAATCGCGTTGCCATTCGCCGAGCAGAGCCATCCACGTGATAGGAACGACGCCCGCTTGCACCATTCGCCGAACTGCCATGTCGTGAGATTCAACAGATACGCCACCCGAACAGTCGGTAACGACATACACGTCGTAACCGTCAGCGAGGGCGTGAATGGCGGGCATCGCCAAACACATCTCGGTCCAAAGCGAGGCCAGGATTAGCTGCCTGCGGCCGGTTGCTTTGACGAGGTCTACGATTCGTTTGTCTTGCCATGCGTTGATATACGTCCGATCAACAGGCTTCTGATCAGGGAATACGTCTGTAAGCTCCTTTATGAGTTTTCCGCCGCGCGCTTCCATCACCGGAGTCAGGATAACTGGAACTTTGAAGGCTTTGGCCAACTTAGCCAGGCCAACCACATTGTTCACGATCATCGTCGGCTCGTGACTGTGAAGGTTTGCGAACTGAAACGGCTGATGGTCGATCAGGACGACGACGGATTCCTCGGGGGTCAGCAAAGCCGGGAGCCCAGTGAAACCCGCTCTCGCTGATTCCCGCTCGGGCGCTCCTGTCTGCCCTGAAGTCGATGATTGAGCGTTCATAAGGCCCTCCTCTGAAGTCACGCGGACAGCGCGATCCAGCGCCGCTGGTGAGACGCAACAATTTTCGGCGTCACTAGAAGTTTGTACGAGCGTCGTGCGCATGACACCATTGTTGTTTGGGTCAGCTCATCTGCTACAATGGTGCGGCGCCGGGTCAATTTTCGAAATAGCAATTGATGAAAGCCATCGTTGCGGGACTGTCGATGTCAAAGTTGCCGGACTTCGAAGGGATTGCGATGTTCGCGAAGGTGGCTGAAGAGCGCTCCTTCGCGGCAGCGGCCCGCGCCATGGGCGTGTCCGTAGCGACCGTTTCGCGAGCTGTGACCCGCCTGGAGGACCGACTTGGTGGACGCCTCTTCAACAGGACTTCGCGGCGACTTGCCCTCACAGACTATGGTCGCAGACTGGCGGAGCAAGCTTTGAGAATCTACTCGGAAGCGAAGGCGGTGGAAGACTTCGGCCGTGAGACCTCGAGCAAACCGCGAGGTCTTGTGAAACTCACCGCACCGCTGTCCTTTGGCTCGCGTTGGGTTGCACCGATCCTGCCGGCCTTTTTTCAGCAGTATCCGGATGTCGCAATCGACGTCTATCTTACAGACGTGCACATCGATCTAATCGCCGATGGCTTCGATGCGGCGCTTCGCATCGGGATCTTGGAGGACTCATCGCTCGTAGCGCGCTTTATAGCACCGATTCGCCGATTTCTTGTGGCATCGCCGAAGTACATCGCTCGGTATGAACGTCCACAGCATCCACGCGATCTACGTGCTCATCGGTGCTTGGGTTATCTACACAGACTGCGCGATGTCTGGCATTTTACCCACCGAACGAGCGGTGAGGAGTACCCGTTTTCGCCGACGGGGCCACTTAGGGGAACGAACGTCGAGGTATTGTTGCCGACCGTACTTGAGGGGCTCGCCATCACTGAACTGCCCGAATTCGTTGTGAGCCAACACCTTCGCGAAAAGCAGCTTGAGCAGCTTCTCCCCGATTGGCGTTTGTCTGAAACCGGACTGTATTTGGTGACGCCCACTGCACGTGCGCGTCCGGCCAAGGTCTCGGTTCTAGCTGATTTCTTGATCGCAAAGCTTACCCGCGTACCCTGGAACACCGAGGCCTTTACGGGGCGGAAGCCCCTGGCCCCGCGCGACAGGTAGCCAACAACCTCGAGACTGTCCGCGAGACGGTGGCGACCGATACGTCCGTGGCTTGGGCCGCCGTGGCGAACGATCGCTGCTCAGCCACCTTCGCGTAAATCGCGAGTTTCTCGAAATCCGGCAGCTTCGATATCGACATTGCTGCAATGATGGCTTTCAGCCCTTTCTATTTCGGAAGTGCGGCTTCTGTGCCTTCACTCACTTATTTTAGAACCAGCTGTCGATGGAACACTATAATGAACAGAAGGCTCGCAGGTAAAGTCGCGGTCGTCACCGGCGGCTCAAGTGGCATCGGCCTCGCCACCGCCGAGCGCTTCGTGGCGGAAGGCGCTTACGTATACATCACCGGGCGTCGCCAGAATCAGCTTGAAGCCGCGGTAAAGAAGATCGGGAGTAACGTCAAAGCCGTTCAGGCTGATGTCTCCAGTGCGGCCGACCTGGATCGCCTCTATGCTCAGATCAAGATAGAGAAAGGTCGGCTCAACACCGTCTTCGCCAATGCCGGCGTCGGCACCTTTTTGCCGCTCGGGGCGATTACCGAGCAGCAATATCACGAGACCTTCGACATCAACGTCAAGGGGGTGATCCTGACCGTGCAAAAGGCGCTACCGCTACTAGCCAATGCCGGCACCATCGTCTTGAACGCGTCCATAGCCGCTTCAATCGGCATGCCGGCGTTCAGCGTTTACTCCGCAACCAAGGCGGCCGTCCGCAATCTGGCCCGCGGCTGGGCAATCGACCTGAAGGATCGCAAAATCCGCGTCAACGTGGTCAGTCCCGGCGTGGTGATGACACCGGTTTTCCCGAAGCTTGGTCTCACCAAGAAGCAGATCAAAGAGTTCGTTGCGCAGATGGTGACGCAGATCCCGTTAGGCCGGACGGGGAAGCCGGAAGAGATCGCCAAAGCGGTCCTGTTTCTGGCCTCGGACGACAGCAGTTTCGTCAATGGTGCCGAACTTGTCGTGGATGGCGGCCAGACTCAGGTGTGACCTGCGTGGCCCATCTTAGTGACGTCGATATAGCAATAGCACCGTAATCGGCGGGCTGTGGGAAGTGGAGGAGTGATGTGATTAGCACTACGCAGGCAGCCACAACAGCAGCTACCAAGCCCCTTGAGTTTCAGGTTATGTCCGGCAGCTTTGCCCTCTCTGGTAATCAGCCTGCGAATTACACACTCGTCACAGGCCAGACGGAGGCGTTGCTGGTCGATGTTCCGTTTTCGCGCTCCGATGCCCACCGCGTGGTTGCCGCGATCTTGGACAGCGGTAAGAAGCTGACCACGGTCTTTGTGACGCACGACCACCCGGATCACTTCTTCAGTCTCGATCTGCTAATCGAATCCTTCCCGAACGCCCAGGTCGTCGCACATGCAGTCGTAGCCAAGGATATGGAGCGGTCGATTCCACTCAAGTTTCGGCGCTGGGCAGAGGGAATCGGCGCCAACGCGCCGCGCCGCGGGGTGGTTCCGACAGCTCTTCAGGTGGACGAGATTACGCTTGAAGGACACACTCTGAAGATACTCGGGCCCATGCAAGGCGATCACGTTCATTGCACCGCGCTCTGGGACCCGGGAACACGCACGCTCGTCGCGGGTGACCTCGTGTACAACGGCGCCTTTGTTTTCTTAGGCGAGCATCTGGCACCCCAATACGCGGAATGGCTCGCGAGTCTCGATTATCTGGAGTCACTTAACCCCGTTCGGGTAATCGCCGGCCATACCAAGCCAGGACTGCCCGACGACAGTTTCGCCATTGATTGGACTCGCGGATACATCCGCGCCTTCGCAAAGGTGGCCAAAATCGCTAAGTCTTCACGTGAAATGGCCGCCATGATCCATGCGCTTTATCCCAACGCGGTCAATTTTCCCGGCACAGAGTTTCTAGTCGAGGTGCCCACCCAGGTTGCGACCGGCGAAATCCCGCCATGGAATGAATGACGCGGAACTCCAAAACGTTGTGCTCCAACTTCTCGACGGAAAATGAATCGATCGCGCCACACAACTTTTGTTACGGAATTACACGACGGTGATCGGGAAAATCAGAATTACGAATTATATTCCTGGTGGCATCCTGGTTGGAGCACCTACGCCAGCATGAGCGCGTCACGAACGCCGACCGTTCGCAGGAGGAGGCAGTTCTCCGCTTCCAACAGGCCAGCGCCGACAAGGTAATCGAACAACCCGGGGTCTTTGGCGCGCTGCACCATGGTTGCTCCAGGCCCTTAGCGAACATCAAGCAACGCCTAGTCGATGTCCGCTAGCGAGCTCATAGAGGACATTGACAGCAAAGGGCTGCCATATAACTTATAATTATGGGCGTTGGCGGACAACCGTTCCAACAAACTTCACATAAAATTGACAGTTATTCCTTCCCGACACGGATCACGCAAATCCGACAAGGGACCCGTTCAGACAGTAGCAAGACACCTGACTCTACAATCCTTATCGACATCATCTATCGATACCCGTTGAGATCTAGGGCGGTTTTCAACAGAGCTATGGCGTGTACCCAATTAGCTCGTATGCTCGTCGCAAGCTTCCGAACCGATTATAATACAGAATTCTTGATGGCATCTCGGCGGTTCGGTCTATTAGCCTTCCGGACAAATAACCGCGATTTTGCAGTAGGCCGCGTAATTTCTCGAGCAAGTCCTCATTAGTCATTCCTTTCCACAGGGTGCGGCTTTTCAAGGTTCGTGGCCCGTATCTGATGATCTTGAACACGCGCGGTGCGTATCCGATCAATTCGTAGACCCGTCGCAGACTTCCAAAACGATTGCAATATAGGGTCCTTGATGGCATGTCACTGGTACGATCGATTAGCCTTCCCGACAGATAACCGCGAATTGCAAGCAGCGATCTTAGTCTCCTAAGCAGCTGCTCATTAGCAATGCCTCTAGAATCCGTATAGCTCTTCAAAGTGCTGGGCTTGTATCCGATGAGTTTATAGGCGCGCCCTAGGCTTCCAAACCGATGATGATAACAGCCGGCAGACGGAATGCCTTTTGTCGCGTTGATGATTTTTCGCGATAATTCACCCTGCTCTTTGAAAAGGGACCTAAGAGCTTCAAGCATGGCCTCATCAGACAGGCTAGGGCGGGTGCGATAAGGTGGAATGTACCCGATTAATTCGTATGCACGTCTTAAGCCTCCAAAGTGGCCGTAGAACGCACCAGTAGATGGCATGTCCTTGCATCCGTTGATGATCGCCGACGAAAGGTGGCCACGGTCTTGCAACAGGTGCTTCAGAGCGCCAAGCATTTCATCATCTCGAAAGCCACGATGTTCGGAACTTAGATTACGATCTTTAGTCTTAAGGCCATGTTGGTTCGCATCTTTTTGAAAGCCGACGAGACCATAGGCTTTGGCAACTCCGCCGAAACGGACATTGTATGCCCAGCAAGATGGCAAGTTTGGACTGTGGTCGATGATCCGACGGGATAACCTTCCGTGCTGCTGCAAGACCCGAGACAATCTTTTGAGCATCTCTTCGTCGGACAGCCAACGCGGTCGCCCTTTAGGTGTGCGGTGAACACGATCACGAAAGATCGCTTGAGCTGCATCAAATACCGGACGTTCAACTATTGCTTCGACAGCACCCTCGGTGCGCATCCAAGAGTCTGGTTTGTTGCGGACAACAGTCTTTCTTAATTTGAATGATTTGCGGTTCCAGACCAAGTTGCCAATGTATTTTTCAGATTGCAGGATGTGGCGAACGTTGTGTGCTTTCCAAATATTGCCGAGGTGGTTTTTTAGTCCTCGGTCATTAAGCTCTTTAGCTATGTGATATTCGTTCTTTCCGGCGTGCACAAACATTGCGTACATCGTGCGAACGATTTCGAGCTCTTCCTGCGGTCCAAGACTCAGCACAACGCGATCAGTCGTAATGCTTTTCCACTCACCTTTCGCCAGTGCGCATTTGATTGAACCGTTTTGGTCAATCAACGTTCGCCGCAATCCATATCCTGCGTGGCCGCCGAGCCTAAATCCCCGCTCGACTATTCGCTTTTGCCCCTCGAATACTTTCACGGATAGTTCGCGACTGTATTCGCCAGCCATAGCGCGCTTGATGCTCTTGATGATGGTGGAAATCGGACTGCCGTCGTTCTCGAATTGCTCGGCGCAATAGTGGACACTGATGCCCGCAAGTTTACAGATGTATTCGTGATAGGCGGATTCGTCTGAGTCCTGGAACCGACCCCATCTGCTCACGTCAAAAACAATGATAGCTGTAAAATCTGCGTCGCCGGATTGAACATCTTGGAGCAAACTCCTCAATCCGCTACGCATATATAAGCTTAGCCCGCTTTTTCCCTCGTCCGCGTAGGTTCGAACAATCTCCATAGCGCGTTCGGCAGCGTAGGCACGGATTGCGTCGGATTGGTTAGCCGTCGAATATTGCTGATGGTCGGTGGACATTCGCACGTATTCAGCGGCGCGGACCAGTGTGCGCCTGTGCTCTGTGTCCATTTCAGCCTCCCGACTTCAGCGACGCTGCACACGGTAGGCCTCAATCTCGACTTTGAATACTCAAAGTCTGGAAATGATCTAAAACCCACTCGAATGGGTGCATTCAGGATGGAGCCAAGCGGTGAACATCAGTTTAGGCGAAATATTCTGTAGACAGAGCGAATGAATAACCATCCAGGCGCAGCGGTTTCAACACTTTGGCTTGTTTTTGCGTCTAACTGTTGAAACCTCAAAACTTCAACCACTTAGCCCTCAGACCCTTGGTGGATAGCCGGCAGGCTGGAGGAGGGAAGTGTCCGGTATGGGCCAAAAGCGACCGATTTGCGGTAGTAGCACATTGTCCACCGACCGACGCGCCGTGTCCCAGGGAGCCACAGCCGGGCTAGCGGGCGGGGGGCGTACTTAGGAGTCGAATGGATTTACCTTCGGATCTAATTTTTGGAACCGACACAGTCAATTACCGCCCGCATCGCCGCGACCGAGCAACTAAGTTCGCGCGTGACGCGCTCACTATGTGGCGAGGTCCCGAAACAAAGTTTCTGACGAAAAGCAGACGCTGCGCGTAACGATTTCCCGATCGTCCGCCGGCCTCATCTTTCCGGGTAAAGACGCACCTCAATGACGTGAGTTTCTTTTTGTAACTTGGCCGCATCGGCGGTGATCGATTGAACCGTCCAGCCGACAAAATCATCACCTTCGCCGACCCAGGCGCCGCTTTTGTCGGTCTTCTGGAATAAGTAAACCTTTTTGAACGCTCCATTGACCATGACGCCACCAAGGACAAGCCCTGGATCGATAAAGGCGGCCGGTGGCGGATTGAGCTTAGGCGTGGGCGGAGCCGGCGGCACATACGGCGCACGCGATCGCGAGAAAATCGGATGGGCTAGAATCTCGTGATAAGAAACCGTAGCCGTTGTCTGAGTCTGGGCATCCTCTGGCTTTGGTAGCCGTGGAGTCCATCCGGGTTCTTCAACCGCGACTTGATCTCCGGAAATACTTTGTTGGACGACCACCATCAGAAGCCAGGCGTTGACTGCAGCCAGCAGCGCCAGTCCCAATAGGATTAGAGGAGGGGTGCGAGAGCGGCTCACTTGTCTCCCTCGATTCGCATGGCGCCGACGATGTCAAGCTGAGCGTCGATAGTCGGCGCCGTACTCATTCCTGATGAAGCAATCATGACTTGTTGCGTCGGCTTCAACAGCGCGCCCACAATGAAAAGAAACGGCTTCGCCGCTTCGACGGCTCGGACGGATTGATAGACGGCTTGGATGGTCCCGGTTATGTCAACCTGCACACCAATGAATTTCATATCCTCTTGCGGCTTTGTGGGCAGCGTGCGGACCGAACGCAGCCGCGCACCAGTCGGCTCGACCATGCCTTTTACCAGAGTCTGAAGATTGGCGGCAGCAACGCCATCATTGCCACCCAGAAGGAAATCGGCGCTGCCGTCCGAGGCCGACTGGACGGCAAGACCGGCGACGGTTGCGCGCTGAGCGGCTATCGCGTTGAGGCGGGCTAGGACGGCGCGCTGCTGCGAAATCTGGGCATCACGATCGGCGAAGAAGGCTTGAATCGGCCAGGCGAACAGACACAGCAATCCACTTAGGACGGCGGCATTGAGGAGCACGAATAAGCCGCGCCTAAGCCATACATTGCTTTGCCATGGACCCTTTTGCCACTGCCCGATCATGGCGTTGCATTCCCCATCGCGTCGCGTCGCACCATGGCTTGCAAGGCGAATCGTTCCCGTTGCTCTGTCGGATCAAACGCAATCGCCGTGGTCAGCGCGGCCTCTCGGAACAATGGCGATCGATCGAATGTGACAACCAGCTTGGCTGCTGCAGTGGAGTAGCCGCTCACCGCAAGACGATAATCTTGCGAAGGCGACGCGTCGGTCACGTGGAGTTCGGTCAACCACGAATCGCTCGGTACGAGACGCGTGACCTCGTCCCAAATGTCCAGCAGCGCTGGCGTGTGGCGCTTTCTGGCGAGGAGATGACTGAAGCTATTCTGGCGGTGCTCCAATTTGGTGAATGCGTCGCGCACCTCTTGAGCCCGCTGTCGCGTTTTTGCGATCTGTGGCCCAAAAGCATCGAGAGCCGATTGCTGGCGCCAATAGTCAATTCCGCCCGTCGTCAGGGCCAGCAGGACGGCACTGCCCACAAGCGCCAGAGCCGCGCGACGAGTCCATGATGTTCGCTCGCTGCGGTCGCGGTGGAGTGTGATGGCAGGCTCTCGGGCCGCGTCCTCCCGTTGCGTGGCGGCATCGAGAAAGCCGATATCTGAAACCTCGATTCCGAACGCTATGGCCGCAGCTCCGACGCTGTCGCGTTTGGCCACTTGTTGGGTCACAGTGAGCTTGTCGGCTTCCTGAACGACCGCATAGTCGTAGTAAATATCCGCAAGTTTGAAGGGTGTCTTTTCCACCAAGTCACGAGCGACAATGCCGTCGACGGCGTTGCCCGCTTGCCGGGGAAGAATAAGCTTCCGCGTGAAGAATTGCTCCGGCCGCAATACGACTGCGATCGTCACGTCAGATCGTGTAAGCTTATTATGCCGCAAGAAATCATCGATCGAAGCCGTAGTGTATTCATGGCGCGCTACGCGCATGCCGTCGAATTGCGCGTCGCCATTGGCGCGCAGGCGCCATTCCACAAACGCCTCATTCTGCGCGAGCAGGAGAGTGATCCTGCCAGATCCCGTGAGCCATTGCGCAACCCCCTCCGGAAACAGCGCCAGAAACTCCCGCAGCCACCAATGTCCGACGCGGGCAATCAGCTGGCTCACCTCCAAGGAGGCGTTGCTCAGTAACAAAGACAATCGAGCCCACATCACGCCGCTCCAAATCACATTTCCAAGGCGCATTTCCCAGTCGAGATTTCCCGCTCACGCAACCCGCGTCGCGCGGAGAACCTCCTCGACAGTCGTCTCCCCGTGCCAGGCCTTGGCGGCTCCGCTCTCGTACATGGTAACCATGCCACCTTTTCGCGCCGCGGCTTCAATGTCGGCATCGGAATCCTTCGATGCGATGAGCCGATGGATGACCGAGGTCACGGGCAGCAACTCGGCAATCGTGGTGCGTCCCGAATAGCCCGTGCCGCTGCAAGCAGGACAGCCGTTCGCTTGCCGCAGCTGGTGCGGCGGGTTGAGTCTTGGCACAGCACGCATAAGCTCACACTGCCAAACGTCGCCATGTTTGTCGGGCAAAGCACACGCGCTACACAAACGCCGCACCAGGCGCTGCGCGATGATGCCCTTGACCGTCGAGGCCAGCATGAAGCTTTCCAGGCCCATGTCGATGAGGCGCGTGACGGTGGCGGCGGCACTGTTCGTGTGCAGGGTCGACAGGACCAGATGACCGGTCAGCGCAGCCTGAATCGCGATCCGTGCAGTTTCCGCGTCGCGAATTTCGCCGATCATGATGATATCGGGATCCTGTCGCAGGATGGAGCGTAACGCATGAGGGAAAGTTAGTCCGATGGACGGCTGCACCTGAACCTGGTTAACCCCAGTGAGCTGGTATTCGATCGGATCTTCGACGGTGAACACCTTTCGCTCGGTGCGATTGAGCATTTTGAGCATGGTGTACAGCGTCGTGGTCTTACCGCTTCCGGTCGGGCCGGTGACCAGGACGACGCCGTTGGCTCGACCCATGAAATCCTCGAACATCGCAATTTGTTCTTTGTCGAAGCCGAGCGAAACGAAATCGAGCTCGATGCGCGAGCGGTCGAGGATGCGCATGACCACGCTTTCACCGAATGCAGTGGGAATGGTCGAGATACGGAAATCGATGTCGACCCCGCGCACCGCGATCTTGATACGCCCGTCCTGTGGCAGGCGGCGCTCGGCGATATCCAGCTTGGCCATGATCTTGATGCGCGATGTTACAGCAGCACGAAGGCCGATCTTCAGCACCTGAGCGGTGCGCAGAAGACCGTCGATGCGGTGGCGAACCAGCAGGGCTTCGGCATTCGGCTCGACGTGGATGTCCGAGGCGCCCGTTTCCACGGCGGTTGCGATAAGCTGGTTGACGAGCCGGATGATCGGCGCTTCGCTTGCGATATCACGCAATCGTTGGATATCGATTTCGCTGGCGTCGCCGATTCCGGCCGGCTCGCTGCCATTGGCTTTCGTTTCCGACCCCACGTAAAGCGACTCGAATACTTTATCGAAGTCGGCCGGGGCGATGATGCGCAAGATCGTCTCGCGTCCGGTGAGGAACGCGATTGCCCGAACCGGGTCGTGATTGAATGGATCGACCAGCGCAATCACCAGCTCGTTGCCATCGCTAGAAAGCGGCATCACCTTGTTGCGGCGGACAAAATCAGCGCTGAGTGCGTCGCTGAGAACCGGCTCGGGGGGTATCTCGGTCGGCAATACAAGGGGGATCGAGAGGTATTTGGAATATTCGACGGCGAGATCGGTCTCGGAAAGCAGGCCGAGCTTGGTGAGGACCTGATCGAACCGTTCGGCGGTCGCCTGTGTGGCACGATGGGCGCGATCGAGGACGAGACCATCGATGGCGCCGTCTTGCACCAGAAAGGTGCCGAAGCTTTCGGCAAAGCCCGGCTCGCCGGCGTCGATCGGCGTCGCGTTTGGCGGCGTCAAGCCCGAATTTGGCGGCACCGCGACTTCGACCACTTGGTCTTCTGGCAGTGTCAGCTGTTTGTTCATGTTCGTTGCCGCATCAGCATCCAAAAGGGATCAGCCGGATTTCCGGTCAGCCGAACGGCGCTATGGTGGTGCGTGACTTCGATGGACCGCGAAATCTCCGTGTCGATAGTGAAGGCGCGGCCCTTGAGGACGTTGATTGGGTTACCGGAAATCCCTGATATCGGCGCCACCGTCGTGGATTCTGTCAAAAGGCCAGCAGCTGCGGCATGCGCATTGGCGAGCGAGGGAAGCGCCGCAAGGACCTCAGGCGTGGCAAATTGTGGATCGACGAATTGCCGTCCCGAATACACCGTCAGTGCAGGCTCCACGCGCTTGTAAAGATCGCGCGTCATGCCCATGACCAAGGTCAACTCGTCGACGCTTTGGAACGGCCCGTTCCGCGGCAGATAGTCGTAACCCGCCGCCCGGTATTCGTCGGCCTTGGCGCCATTGACGCGTTTGAACGGGCTGCTCTCGCGCCAATCCAACACTTTGTCAACGAGAGCTTCCGCCGCTGCCGGATCAATTCCCGCAGACTGAAACAACTTGACCAATGTCGATCCGTCAGTCTGATTGAGATCAATCTTGCCCAACTCGTCCTGAATGCGAATGCGGATCGATGCGCCGCCGAAGTCGAATTTTTGATCCGCCGCGTTCATGAGACGCCGGCTGTCGGTCCGCGGGTCGAGCAGGGCCAAGACCGCTCGATTGACGGCGGCATCTGCCAGAGCATCGTCATAGGCGACATGGAGGCTGTTCTGCGCGAGCCTGTAGGAGATATTTCCGGTAAACGCGAGCGAGACTGAGATCGCCGCGAGTACCGTCAGGCTCCATAGCGTGGCAACGATGGGCATTTACCTCCCCTGACAACTTGTCGTTATTTGATCGAGAACACACCTGACATCGGCCATGATGCGAGGCACGACGATGAACTCGGGCCAGTCGTGCTCATCGTTGGCCTGAAAGTGGGCTTCGATGCGGATCAGGCGCGGTAGCTCCGCCCGATTGGCCCAATTGTTCTGCCAGGTCGTCGAGTGATCCTTGGGAGTCTTACCGAAATAGGAAAACGCTAACGCGGTGGCTCCGGTCAGGAGAGGCTTGCGCGCTTTCTCCGTCTTATCGTTGACGATGGCGAGTTCCGGCGTCGATTCAAACAACAGATCGACGCGATCATCGTGCCGCTCGACCGCTAGGTTGATGCGCGACCGGCCGCCATTGCCGAGCGCCATCGGCGCGACGCTGAGGAAGCTGAGCGAGCTGTCGTTGCCGGCGAAATCAACATGTCCGCTTTTGGCATTGTCGGACAGGTAAAGCGGATAAGCGTTCTCGATCAAATGTCGGAGCAGGTCTTGCGCGTGAAGGCCGTGGTCGCTCTCGTCCGCAAGTGACGCCGCCCGGCTCCACGCCCCGGTGCCGGCACGAATGCTGCCGAAAAGCGCAACGCTCAGCAGGCTGAACAGCAAGAGCGCGACCAACAGCTCGACGAGCGTGAAACCGGCGTTGCTGCGCCATCGCAAGCGTAGGAATTTGCGCATTGGCCTCACGGCGTGGTCTCCTTAGGGCCAAGCCGTAGAGTCAGCAGTGCGACAGGCGGGCTGTCGGGGTTATCGTGCATAGTGATCTCCGCCACCACGATGTAGGCCGCGAGCGGCCATTGCGAGCGATCCGTCGCGTCGCCGTAGCGCTTCATTTGCACGCGCCACTGCAATCCGGCGCCGGATTGACCGCGCGTTTCTCCTTCGCGCAACGGGATCTCAGTGCCCACCTTGGCAATGAGAGATTGCGCCATCGCGCTCGCTCCAGCCAGCGCATCGGCGCGATGAATGTTACGGATGCTGTCGGAGTTCACGCGGAATATGACCCCGGCCATGAGCGCGAGGATGGCGATGGCGACAACGACTTCGACAAGCGTGAATCCACGGTCGCGTCGGACGCGACGGCGCTCGCAGAAGAAAAACCGGTGGCGCGGCAAAGCTCTCCTCATGGCGTCCTCAACACTGCGGGCCGACGCGCGGCTCGCCGGTGAGCCAGTTGACGCAAATGCGGCTCTCCCGGCCGTGTAGCGACAGCCGGACATCCCCGCCGGTCGATGTGCCGTCTGGATAAAACCGGATGCCGCCACGCGACGGTGACAGACGTTCGGGCGCCGCGACTTGCAGCTGTGCAACAATATCGGCTGCGAAACTACGTTGAGGCAGTGCGGACGAGGTGAGGGTGTGATGGTCGACGTCGACGATGAGGACAGCCTGAGTATCACGTAGTATGGCGGCGGATCGCGTCGCTCTGATGGCGCCGGTTAGGTCGTAAACCGCGGTGCGAAGCCGCAGATTGTCTGTCGGCTTGCCGCTCAGAAGCGGCAGCGCGATGCCGGCGGCAAGCGCCATGAGGGCGACAACGACTAGCAATTCAAGCAGGGTGAAACCTGCGCAATACCAATTGTCGGTTTGTTCGACCCCGATCATCGCACCGCCAACTCGTTGACGCTCATGACCGCATCGATGACGGCCATCACGAGACCGCCGATGACGCAGGCCATTGCCATGGTGATGAGCGGGGTCAAGACCGTCATGAAACGTTCTGCAGTTCGCTGCGTCTTCTGCTCGAACATGACAGCGACACGCACCAACATTGTGCCAAGCTTGCCGGCCTCCTCGCCAACCGAAATCATCCGTAGCGCGAGCGGGGGAAGGCAGGCCTCGGTTTGCAAGGCATGATGCAGTGCCGCGCCTTCACGAAGGGCATCGACGGCGCGGTCGAGTCCGTATCGCATATGGCCGTTGCGGACGACGCCACTCGCCGAAATCGATGCCGCAAGGAGCGGTACGCCGGCCTTCAGTAACGTGCCCAGGACGCGCGCAAATCGGCCGGTTTCCTGATCGAGAACGAGCGGTCCGAGAAGCGGCAATCGCAGCAGCGTGCGTTCGAAAATGCGGCGTGTATCAGGCCGGTTCCAGGTCCACCAGAACGTGCATGCAGCCGTGGCGCCGGCCGCGGCGAAGAGCAAGGCGACCTCGGGCCACCGGGTATTCAGCGCCATGGCAAGGCCAAGCATGGTCGGCAGCGGCCGGCCGTTGCCCTCGAAAATACCGGCGACATTTGGCACCAGCACGCCGACAATGACGCCAATGGCGAGGCCGGCTAGCGCGAGCAGCATGGCTGGATAAACCAACGCGGAGCGGACGCGCGCGCTGATTTCCGCCCGGCGCTCAAGGAGCTCAGCAATTTCATCGAGCGCGCCGGATATGTTGCCCCCGAGTTCGCCGGCACGAACCATGCTGAGGTAGTCGGGCGAAAACAGTGCCGTTTGAGTCTGCATCGCGTCGGACAGCGCCAAGCCGTTGAGTACATGTCCGCGCAAATCCTTGGCACTTCGTTTCATCGATTCCGAAATTGCCTGGTCGCAAAGAATACGCAGCGCATCGTCGAGCGGGATCTCGGCTGACATCAGGGTGGAGAATTCCCGCGTGAACGAGGCCAACTGTCGAAGCGAGGGCCGCTGGCGCGAAATCAAGTCACGTTGCCACCAGCGCACAGCATCGCCCCGCACCGGCTTCATTTGGAACGCCGTGAGTCCTTGCGCCCCTAGCAGCTGGGAAGCCAACTCGTGCGAAGCCGCGTCGATTCTGCCTTGCGCGAATTGCCCCTGCGCACCGTAGGCGGAATATTCGAAGGTCGGCATCGGACACGTCCTGTGGCGAGGTTGTCACTCGACGATTGTGCGCTTGATGGCTTGCTCGACCGTCAGTGGCACGCTAAGCGGCGAAGGAAAATCGCGCTGCATTTGCCGGCGAAATTCGTCGGTGACCGCGCGCGCATCGTTGAGAGTGCGCATCACCGTCGGCGTAATGAAGATCATTAATTCCGTCTTCTCGATCGTGCTGTCTTTGTTCTTGAACGCGTTGCCGATGACCGGAATGCTGCCGAGGAGTGGTACCTGACCCTGTGTGCTGGTGTTCTGGTGCTCCATCAGGCCGCCCAATACCAAACCGTCGCCGTTTTGGACGACGACGCTGGTTTTGATGCGGCGTTGCCGGATGGTCGGCGAGTCGATGCCCGATGACGTCGTCTGGACGACCGAGGAAACTTCCTGCTCCAGATCGAGCAGGACTCTGCCACTGGCATTGATATGCGGCATGATTGAAAGAATGATGCCAGTGTCTTTGTAGGTGATCGAGTTGACGACGGGAGCCCCGGGCGTCAGCACGCTTTCGGCGCTTTGTGTCGTGATAGGCACCTGGTCGCCGACCTGCAAAAAGGCGGGACGGTTATCCATCACCGTCAGCGATGGTGACGAAATCACATTGACACTGGTAATTGAATTCAGCGCGTTGAGCGTACCAGCAATGTTTGCTGCCGTAAGCGCATAGGAAAAACCAGGGAACACCGACGCAACGGAACCGCTGATAGCGTCCGTGAATGTGTAGCTGCTCCCGCCCTTGCCTTGGAGATACCAGCGAACCCCGAACTTGAGCTCGTCATTGAGGGACACTTCAGCGATCGTCACCTCGATCAGCACCTGTTTTGGCATGATATCGAGGCCTTTAATGACCCCCATGATACGTCGGTAGTCGGCAGGTGTAGCCTCGATCAAAATCGAATTTTTGCCTTCGTCTATGGCAATCTTGAACCGCGGGTCCTGGCGATCTGTTGTGGCGGCTTGGGATTGCACCCCTTGGTCGGAGGCCCCGGGAGAATTCTGCGGGATCGCCGACCGTGCTGGATTTGCCTGAAAACTCGCCGGTTGAGCCGCTCCACCGCTCGTGGAAGCGCCCGTCATTGGCGGGAATGCTGAACCTGCGCCGGATTGAATGCCCGCTTCCTGATACTGCGGCGCAACGTTGCGGCCCGTTGTGTTGGGGCGGCTTGCATTCGTTCCATTCGTGAACATCGGCAGCAAAACGTCCACCAGTTCCTGGGCGCGCCGGTTTTGTGCCGTGTAGGTGTAGAACTGCTTCTGCGTTCCTTCAGCCTGGTTGTCGAAACGTCGGACCCATTCGGCGGCGCGGGTGAGATATTTCTGCTGCGGTGAAATGACGAGGACGGCGCCAAGCTGCTGATTGGGGATGAAGTGAACCATCCCTGCCATCGGTCCTTCCCGGCCAGAGGAAAACACCTCCCGCAGTTGGCTTGCTACTGCGTCGGGCGGCGCCGTGCTCACGGGAACCAAAGCAAACGACATGCCTTTCATGACGTCGATGTCGAAAATCGAGATCGCTTGAAGCATTCCGCCAATCTCTTGGCTGGTTCCCGACAGCGTGATTGTGTTGCGCGCCTCGTCGGCCCGAACGATGCCGCCGCGCGGCGAGATCGGCTCTAGCAGGCGCCTCATCTCCGCGGCTGAAACATATTGCAGCTGAACGATTTGCACGTGCGACCCGAGGCGGTCTTGCGCCGCCTGGAGATCGTTGAGTCGAATGTTGGCGCCGACGGCGGCCTGATCGGCCGGTACGATCTTGAATTGCTCGCCGGTGTTGATCATTGCGACGTTGTTGGATCGTAGCGCGGTCTGAAAGAGATCGATGGCTGAGGACCTCGGAACCGGTTGCGGAGTCTGAATTGTTACCTTGCCTTCGATTCCCGGATCGACCGTGTACTTCACCCCGAAAATGTCGCCGAGAACGGCCTTGGCCGCCTGCGGGACCGAGACTCCCGCGAGATTTAGCGTCACCGTGCTTTCGCTCTTGTCGGGCGGACTAAGACCCGTGGAAGGCGGGTCGCCGATAAAGCGTCCGGTGCCGTTGAGGAAAGATATTTTCTGCTCCGCGGAGCCGATAACCGGTGCGGTGTCGTAGGAGTCCCGCGTCGACGGGTTGTTTGAGTTCCGCGTGGGTGTGGCGGCGATGCCATTGGTGGAGGCATCGGAACGAACCTGCGGCGCGTTCGGCACGGAATTGACCGCAACATCCTGTTGTTGCGTCGTTTGACATCCCGAAATCGCCAGCACGATTGCAGGAACCAGCATTCGGCAGCGTGAATTCAATTTGAACTCCACAGGAGGCGCCGAAAACTCCAGATGTTCGGTTTCACTTTAGAAACGCGGATACGCGAGCAAACGCGAGCTTCAGATCGGTATTGATCGAAACTCGCGCTTCCATCATCTCGCTTCATCTGCGCGCGATTAGCAACAACAAGGAGTCGCGCGCGCCAGGATTAAGCGACGGCAAGTGGATTCAGTGGAAAAGTTGTATTTAAAATTGACCACAGCTTGATCTTGTAACAACGTCTGAGAGAGTTATGCGCATCAAATCGCATAAGTGGTTTGTGAAATGCAACTGGTCAATCAGCTTGATAGCGCATTGTGTAAAGCGACAAGCGAGATCGACCGTTTCATCCGGCCGCGCTTCTTCACCCTCAGGTCAAAAGCCGTCGCGGAGAGTCTCCACCTTCGCGCCTGTTTCGTTTTTTCACGATCGCTGAATCATCACGGTTTTTCAAAACGTCAACGCTGCCGGACAGCGGGTCGAAGTCGCGACCTCCGAATTGGATTCTGCGGCGGCAATGTAAAGAGTTCCACGTCCCGGAGTGGCGCTCAGCAGAGCGCGACGTCCGGAACACGCCTAATGCCAAAGTGAGAGCAAGAGTGTTCGATACGGGGAGGATTTTATGCTGAGGATGCGTACACCGCGGGCTGCGAGCACGAGACTGTTGCCGGCGTCGGCGTTGCTCCGACGGGGATTGGGACGGGGCGCGCTGGTTGCAGGCCTGTTGATAGCGTCGCTGCCCCATGCCATGGCGCAAATGTCGTTGCCCGGAGATTTCGCCGCCACCTCGACCGGGGGCGCGAATTACAAAATACCGATCGCGGTTCCGCCGGGTACGGCTGGCATGGTTCCGTCGCTGTCGCTCGAATACAACAGCCAGGCCGGCGGCAGTGCCAACGGATGGCTCGGCGCCGGCCTTCTCGGGGTCGACTGGACGCTTGCGGGTCTTCCGGCGATGGGCCGTTGTCCGCAGACGGTGGCGCAGGACGGCGTCGTCGGCGCGGTCACCTACACCGGAAGCGACCGTTTCTGCCTTGAAGGTCAACGTCTGGTCGCTATTACTTCCGGCACTTACGGCGCCGACGGAATGGAGTATCGCACCGAGGTCGACAGCTTCTCGCGCATCATCTCTCACGGCGCGGCCGGCACCGGTCCGGCGTGGTTCGAGGTGCACACCAAGTCGGGCCAGGTGATGCAGTTCGGCAATACCACCGACTCGCGCAGTCTGGCGCCGGACGCCGCAACGGCGCGGTCGTGGGGCGTCAACAGGGTCAGCGACACCAAGGGTAACTATTTTACCGTCAGTTATACGACCGACACCCCGAACAACCAAACCTACCCGAGTCGGATCGACTACACGGCCAATGATGGCGCCAGTCTCGCGCCCTACAACAGCGTGCGTTTTGTCTATGCGTTTCGCTCCGACATTACGCCGATCTTTCAGGCGGGCTTGCTTATGCAAATGACAATGAAGCTCACCAATGTGCAGACATACGCCGGCTCAACGCTCGTCGCCGACTATCGACTCCTCTATCAGACGGGCAGTGCGACGGGTCGCAGCCAGCTCTTCAGCGTGACGCTTTGCGACGGCAACAGCACGTGCTTGCCGCCGACAAACTTTACCTGGCAAAACGGTACGACGACTCCCACTGTCATCAATAATGTGGCGGGCGCAAACGGCACACTTGCTTTGTCGCGTCCGTATCTTGCGGACTTTAATGGCAACGGTCGCACCGCCATTGTGTGGGACAATGGAGGCGATCCATTTCTGCCGTATTCGACAGGCACGCGCGTCCTTTGGAGCTTCTCGGGCAGCAACGCGACCTTCACCGCCACCAGCACCCCCAACTTTGCCGGTCAAGACGGCAGCCTCGTCGGCTACGTTCCGCTCGTTGGGGATTACAATCGCGACGGGCGTGCGGACATCTGGTGGTATGCGCTGAGCAACAACCAGGGCTTCATACTTACTTACACGGCGACAGCGTTGGGCCCCTCCACCATGTGGCTGAGCAACGGCGTTGGCACTTATGCGGTGAATGCCGGACCAACATTGCCCATTTCCAACGCCTATGAGTTTCTTGCCGAAGGCGACATCAACGGTGACGCTCGTCCCGATTTGCTTTGGATCCATCAGGTCTATATCGACGGATCGGGTTACCACGCACCAATCGTCGAGTGGCTCCCAGGTTCTGGCGGAAGCGTCAGTGCGATCCCCAACGACGCCGGACCTGTGGCTGCCTCCAACGGACTTCCTAGCGGCGCCTGGATATCCGCTCGGGGGACGGGGGATTTCAACGGCGACGGCTTTACTGATCTGCTTTGGACGGTCAACGGCAACAGCTTCAACCCCAGCGGATCTAGCGCAAATGGTCTGTGGTTGAGCAACGGAGACGGCTCGTTCAGGAGCGTTGGCATACCCACGACGGATGTCACTAACGTCGCCGGGTACATCCCCTATTTTGGCGATTTCAACGGCGACGGCAAGACGGACATTCTGTGGGACCTGCCCGATGCTTATGGCCGCTCGAACGGGCAGCGCTATCTTTGGCTCAGTCGAGGCGACGGCACTTTCCTCGTCTATACCAATCCTGGCAACTTAAACGGCAGCGTCGTTGGTTACACCGCAACCGTTGCGGACTTCAACGGCGATGGCCTCTCCGACATTCTCTGGGTCCAGAGCGACATCTACGGCCGGTCGTCCGGTGCGCAGGTTCTCTGGACGAGCAACGGCAACGGCAATTTCTCGGTGGTTTCAAATGTCGGTGGCCAGGACGGT
>Ga0210405_10002361_pt1 | contig 19748 bp, 19 predicted proteins | sample IncBWH11MmetaG_FD_155492 | JGI IMG/M metagenome (GOLD analysis project Ga0210405, IMG submission 155492) | Forest soil microbial communities from Barre Woods Harvard Forest LTER site, Petersham, Massachusetts, United States - Inc-BW-H-11-M | ecosystem: Environmental > Terrestrial > Soil >... | reverse complement strand
TTTCCTGGGCGCCTTCAGCTACGAGCGCTGGCCCTACGGCTACGGCATCGGAACGAGCGGGCTCGGCGGGCAATACGTCGCGCGAATTTTTAATGTGAAGCCGGTGGGCGTGGGCGTCGAAAGCGGATACGGAACGCTCGTCCTGGAGATGGGTATAGGAGGCCTGATCCTATGGATCGTCATGAGCGTGGCGATTCTGTTCTCCGCCTGGAGGGTCGTCAAAAAGCTTAAGGGCTCTCCGTGGCTCCCGCTGGGCTTCGTCATTTTTTGGTATGCATTCGTTTTGTTGTTCCCCGTCACGTTTGGCGGCATTCAGGCCTATGAAGATTTCCTTTTGAACGCGTATTTTTGGCTGCTGCTCGGCGTATTGTTCCGCCTGCCCAGCATCGGACTCTCGCCGCAATTTGCAGCCGCGGCCGCGGCAAATCAAGCTCCGCGCCGCTGGATACGCTGACTTGCGGCTTGCCGTGGTTTCGCCGTTTGTGGACCGGCAGCATGGCACGGAGCGCGCCCTTGCGGAACTCCTCGAGCGACTCGCACGCGATTGTAGTTGCGAGATACATTTATACGCGCAGCGCGTCGAAGACCTCCAGACAAACACTCCGAAGTCGCGGCGCTCCAATGGATCGGACGCCATTTTCTGGCACAAGGTTCCTTCCATTCCTGGTCCTCATTTGGTGCAGTTTCTCGCCTGGATGTTCTTGAACGGGTTCCTGCGATGGTGGCATACAACATTTGGTGGCGCTTCTTACGATTTGGTTCTTTCGCCTGGAATTAATTGCTTCCATCCGGATGTGGTGATCGTTCACGCGCTATTTCATCGATTGAAGGAGCTTGCGCGCGAAGAAAACCAAGATCCTGACGCGCGAACCGGTTTCTTTCGAAGGATACACCGTCGGGTCTACTATGGGCTGCTCGCCGCGCTAGAGCGGCGGATTTATACCGATCCAAGAGTCGCTCTCGCGGCCGTTTCAAGGCGCACGGCCGGCCTTTTGAAGGAGTACTTCCAGCGGAAAGATGTTTGCGTCATCCCGAATGGCGTGGACAGGAACCAGTTTTCAGTTGCGGCCAGGCTCGCGCGGCGTTCGGAAGCGCGGCAGCGGCGAGGCTATGGTGACGAAGATTTCGTTCTGCTTCTGATAGGAAATGATTGGCGGAATAAAGGCCTGCCAACCATTTTGGAAGCAATGGCGGCTCTTCCCGGCTTGCCCATGCGATTACTGGTAGTAGGCAACGACGGGGCGGCGCCTTTCCGTGCACGCGCGATACAGCTCGGCGTGCAGGGCCGCTGCCAGTGGGAGTTCTCAAATCCCGAGGTGCTCGATTTTTACGCTGCTGCGGACATTTACGTCAGCCCAAGCAGAGAAGATTCCTTCGGGCTGCCTGTGGCGGAGGCGATGGCCTGCGGCTTGCCCGCAATTACGTCGGTCTGCGCCGGCGTCGCTGACTGCATTCATGACACTGTAGATGGCTTTGTTCTTCGCGATCCGCGCGACGCGGGAACCTTGAGCCAGCTGATAGAACGCCTTCACGCGGAGCCAGATCTCAGAGTTAGAGTTGGTGAAGCCGCAGCGAAAACGCTCGAGGGATGGGACTGGAATCGCCATGTCGCTCCTCTTTGGGAATTCCTTAAGGATGCCAAGAAGTGAAGTCACTTGCGGAACCCAAGAGCAGTCCGTGCTGCAGGTTAAATCTTTGCTTTTGCCAGAACTGCTTTTCGTGTGGCTTCTAACGTGAAGGCAAGCGTTTCCTTCGGGATGCTGGTGACGAACGGACCGACCAACCAGCCAAGACCGGTGGGAATGTCGCGTGTGAGTGACGCGACCTCGCTCTGCACGTAAACCCCGCCGTCGCGTTCTTCCATCCGCCACCAGGTTTCCATGCGCCACAGATAACCGCCGTCGTCACCAGGCGGCTTTTCGCGTTCGTCGCTCTTGCCGGGATTCTCGACTTCCGCGATACGCATCGCCGAGCTGCGGCTGTGAGCGAGTCCGGAAGCGTCACGAAAGTAATGCACGTCATGTTCGGTGTTGAGCACCACGGTAATCACTTTGTGCCGCTGGAAGCGCAGGAACACGCGGAAGTGGTCGCCCTCGCGGGACTCGATCTTCGAGCGTTCCACATCGGGCGCGTAGTAGGTTGACTGGTGATCGTAATCCTGGAGCACGCCGAGCACATCGTCCAGCTTTGCTCCAGGTATGAATACCACGCCCACCCAGTGGTGAATCAACCCTCTGGGGCAGACCAGGGGCTTGCCGTTGTCGAGAGTGCGGAGCTGGCCAATCTGCATTTCGCCGCGCTTGAGGGCGGCGTAGGCTTCGGTGCGCTGAGTTTCAGGAAGCGAATCGATCCACAAGAGAGCAGTACCGCGCTTCAGCTCCGTCTCATTGCGTTCTTCGGTTAAGCGTTCGTAGCGCTCAAACGCCGCACCGGTCTCTGACCGCAATTTGACAGGGGCCGGGCTGGCGGGCGCGGATTGCGCGGAAGATACGGATCCTGCGAGGAGTACAGCGAATAGGATACTCGACGTCAGAAGGGTGTCCGCCAATGGCCTCACCTGTCTTCGGAACCATTCACCCAAACTCAAAGAACGCCCGCAAGTCTATGATGGCGCAATTCTTGTGGAATGGGAGCAAGAAGCACACTAGGGAAATGCACGAAGGCTACCCATCTCTGCTTAAAGCTTGGAGATTGGCCGAAAGTGCTCAGAGGCTTGGTTTGAGTGTTCGAGCGCCGACCGTGGGGAGGTCGACGAAAGAGTGGCGGGTTGGGTAGCTCGCACACGGCCCCTTGCGGAGCCGCTGTCCCCGCGCGGCCCCCAACCCGTTCTTAGAAGACTACGCGGCAGATGTGGGGCCCTCAATGGGCCGCTAGAGCCACTCGGCGGAGTACCGTGGTCGTGGTACTAGGACAAAGCTCGCCTGCTTGATGCATCTCACAGCTATGGCGTTTATTTACAACATGTTGCATGGCATAAAAGGCTCTGGAGCCGCTCTGAAAAGTACTAGCTGGAGCCATTTACTCCGGTAAGAAATCCGCCAAGGTGCCCGGTAAACGCGATGATCGCCACGGCAAGCGTTTCCAGCCCCAGACGAAAAACGGGAAGCTTCTCTGCCAACCGCCGTCTAGCTCGGACATGCAGTCCCCACGCAATCCAGATGAGTATCGCGGATGTGCAACCGAAAACCAGATGCAGGAGCAGAATGCCTTTCAGTTTTTGCCCCTCAAGCTGGAACTGCCAGGCGAGGAGACCCGTAACGACCACCGGCACGGCGGAAATGGCCGCACCGAGCAAATTGTAATAGGCCGCCTCGGCGAAGGCGCGCTTCTTGGTTTTCTGCGCGAGGAAATCCAAAATGACCCCGGCAATAAACAGCGCAATGGGAAAATGAATCAGCACAACGTGTTGCGCATGCTTCGCAAGCAATGCGGCCCTGATGTCAAAGGGATTCAAGTTCCATCCTCCATTTACTGCCAACTACTGGACCACAACTTTTCCGGTCATCTTCGGGTGGATCGAGCAGAAGTAGGGATACTCGCCGGCCTTTGTGAACGTGTAGGAAAACTTCTCGTCCGTATCGAGCACTTTGGACTTGAACACTTTTTCCGTGCTGACAACGGTATGCGGGATATCGTCGCGATTGATCCACGTAACGGTCGTTCCCACAGGAACCGTGATGGCCGCCGGGCCAAAAACGAAATTGTCGATTTTCACCTCGGCTGTCGAGGCAGGTTTCTCCTGCGCGCTCGCCGCGAAGCTCTTATGCTCAGCCACGAATCCGCTCAAGCCCATCACCGCGGTCGCCATCAAACTTGCAATGAACACACTTCTTCTCATGATTTTTCTCCTCGTCTTTCCATTTTGAGAATCTACTTGCCGGTTTGTCCGCGCGTTCTCTTCTCGATCACGCTAACGTCGAGTCCACAACCGCCAGCGCATGCTGGCCGCGCACGTAGTTCACATCCGTGATGCCCAACACGCTGCGCAACTGTTCTGCGGGTACTTTCATCGGTCCCGGCGATGGCGCCTCGCCCGGCTTCGGCTGCGGGAACGCGGTCGAGCAGGCAGTGTGAAATGTGACGTTTCCCTCAACCTTTTGCATGATTTGGTGGATATGCCCGTTGAGAACCGTCACCGAACCGAACTTTTTCAAGTACGCAAGCGCCTGCGCGCTGTCCTCGGTTCCCCATCCCCATTCCGGATAAACGGCCCACAGCGGAATGTGCGCGAAAACAACGATGGGCGTGCTGGGCTTGAGGTGCTTCACATCTTTTTCAAGCCACTCCAGTTGCTCGTTTCCCAGCGTGCCTAGGCCGCCCGCTTTCAAGTTCATGACGTTGACCAGACCCACGAAGTGCACGCCTTTCTTCTCAAAGCTATACCACCCGCCTTCCTGAGCCCCTTTGCCGAAGCGCTCGTGGTATTGTTTGCCGTCGTCATTCAAAACGTCGTGCTCACCAGGAACGTAGAAAACATCCTTCGCCGAGGCGCCCTTCAGAATCTGTTCGACACTGTCGAATTCCTCTGGCTTCGAGAGGTGGCTGATATCCCCCGTATGCAGCATAAACTCCGGCGGCGCCGCCAGCGCATTGATCTTATCCACAGCAGCCTTCAATGTGGCCGCCACATCCTGATTCGCCGGCTTATTGAAACCCATGTGGCTGTCGCTGATCTGCACGAAGCTCAATTCGCCCTTCATGTCCGCGGGATTCATCTCGGAAAGCCCGCTCATGCTGTAGGACTTCAGCACACCGCCCTGCATGACGCAGAACGCGCCGGTTCCCGCCCAGGCCATGCACTTCAAAAAGCCGCGGCGATCGATTCCATCATGATTGTGATCGTGCAAGATTTCGTCTTTGGTGTTGCCAGCCTTGGTGTTGCGAGCCATCGTAATCCTCCGTTGAACACGTCTCCCCAATGCATACGCCTGTATGCACTTCCCGCTGCTGCGCATATTTGGCAGGTGCGGCGCGGGTAGAGAGAGCCAGGGTGCCCGCGCCGCCATGGGACGTGTTTCATTTGTGCAGACCGTGGAGGGCCGCGCCTTATTCCAATTTTCCCGGCTCACTCCCGCAAAATTAATTCGTCATTAGAATTAGGTAAATGGGAATAAAATCAAGTGTAGGACGGTTTTCCTTCATGAGTACGACGGGCCAGGGGAAGGATTGGGACGTGTTGGATTCGCAGGACCGGGCTCGCTTCGAGCAGGTCGTGTTGCCGCATCTAGATGCTGCTTTCAATCTTTCGCGTTGGCTGCTGCGAAGCCGGGCCGATTCGGAAGACGTCGCGCAGGAAGCCCTGTTGCGGGCGTTCCGGTTTTTCCGCGGCTTCAACGGCGGAGACGCCCGAGCTTGGCTTCTGCAGATCGTCCGCAATACGTGTTATACGTGGCTGGAGAAGAACCGCCAAGTGGAGCTCATGACTGAATTCGACGAAGACCTGCACCAACAGTCTTCTGCTACGCCGGAAACTCTCGCCATCGCGGGAGACAATCGTGAGCGGCTGGCGCGCGCCCTTGAAACGCTGCCCGTCCGCTTCCGCGAAGTGATCATCCTGCGTGAACTCGAAGGCTGCTCGTACAAGGAGATTGCCGCCATTACCAGCGTCCCCATCGGCACCGTCATGTCCGCGCTCGCCCGCGCCCGCCAGCGCCTGCAGCGCGCCCTCACGCAACCTGCCCAGCAGGAGGCGCCCCAGTGAGCTGTGATTTCTCTGCGACGCTTCTGCACGCTTATCTCGACGGCGAGCTTGACGCTATGCGCGCCTCTGAATTCGAACGCCACCTCGAGACGTGCCGCGAATGCACCGTAACTCTTGGCTCTGCCGAGTCTTTGCGCGCTTCGCTTCAACGTGCTCAACTTTACGAAACAGCTCCCCCCGAGCTGCGCAAAAAAATTCGCTCGAAACTCAAAATCTCCGTCGCCGATGCTAGCCGTTCGCCGGTGGCCGTTTGGCGCTGGCTTGCCGCAGCCGCCGCAATCCTCCTGGTCACCGGAGTGGCGTGGTTCGCCCTGTCTAACTTTCGCTCCGATACGCCTCAATCTGTCACCGCGGCGGAAGTCATCGACGCACACATCCGCTCGCTGCAAGCCGGCCATCTCACCGACGTAGCTTCCACCGACCAGCACACCGTCAAACCCTGGTTCGATGGCAAGCTGGATTTCATTCCGCCGGTCAAGGATTTCATGGACGAAGGTTTTCCGTTAATTGGCGGCCGCCTGGACGTTCTCGGCGAACGCAACGTCGCAGCCCTGGTCTACGGACGGCGCAAACACTTCATCAATGTCTTTGTCTGGCCCACAAAGGACGCGGACACGCCCATTCATCCCCCCGGCTCACGGCAAGGCTATCAATGGGTTCACTGGCGGCATAAAGGGATGGAATTCTGCGCCGTATCCGATGTGTCTCCCCAGGATCTGCACGAACTGGCGCAGCTCATCATCCAACAATAGCGCAACCAGTTTGCTTCGGTTCTCAACGTCCGGGTGCGGGACTGGATGCCGCGCTGGACGCGGGATGCGTCGCGGCGGGATTTATGGCTTGGCTCTTGGGCTCGAAACGGACTTCGGCATTTCCTTCGCGTAGATTAGCCGTAACTCCACGGACCGCGCTTGCCCCTTGCGCAGCGGGATATTCTTTTGCCAATCGGAAAAAATGCCCTTCGCTGAAGCCCGAATGTCATAACTGTCGGCCTTGAGCTGCGAAATCGTGAATCGGCCGTGTGCATCCGCACGGGCGGCATGAGGAGCGCTTCCATCCGAGGATTGGTACGAGACAGTGGCGTGCGGGGCGGGCTTGTCATCTGGACCGATGACCACGCCGCTAAGGGTTGAAGTTCCTTTGGTTTGCGGCAGAGCCAGAACGCTTCCCGCCGCCACCAGCATCAGCACTAAGGCCCCGAAGAAAATAATTGAGCGTCTCATGATCTCCGTCTCCTGCCACAAGTGGAGCCAATTCCTGGGTCCAACAAAAATCACATTGGGCTGGCTCGACACGGTGTTATTTAGATTCAGTGTAGACCCGGGCGCTCTCTTCTTCGGCTGAGTTTCGTTTCCTGTGACGCACGGCATACCTGTCTTTTCGGACAGGTCAGCTGCTCTGACTGTTGCGGAGCCGCGCCGACGCCGAAGACGATAAAACCAGCGCCTCGACCGGTGTTCTGCAGGAGCCCCGTACACATTTCTAGGGTGCCTTGAGAAGCCTTGCTTTTCTGGTTTGCGATTCTTAATCTAGGCGCCCGGTGGTGTCTACTGACTGCGCCGCCGGGCGGTTGCGCTGGGCGAGGGTTTTCAAAATTGCAAGCTTGATGGTGACCGCCCAAACGGCCACATCTATGGGTAAAAACGTAAGCCGGCCTTTCATCAGGTTTCGTCCCATTCTGATTGCCAGCATCTTCGATCGCTGGAAGACGAACCGGCTGAGCGGATAGTCTTTCGGGGATTCCCAAGCGTTGCGCGACAGCTCTTTCTTGGCAAATTCGGTAACGGTGTTGTTCTGAATGGAAACGCACTGGCTTTGCGCGATGAAGTGAGTGTCCCAGCCAGCCGCGCGAATCCGCTCACAAATATCGGAATCCTCCGATGTGTTGCCCAGGTGAATGTTATAGCGGCCGACCTTCTCAATCGCTTCCCTCCGAAACAAGACTGCATGTCCGGTAGCGAACTGCGCAGAGCCCGTTGCCGGGCCAAATCTGTTCTCCTGGAATCGCATGCGCCAGCGCGAGAGCAGCCGTTCCGGATGGTCAGGGACCGTCCGCGTATAGCAGACGCCGACTTCAGGACGTTCTGATAGGTAGCTTATGCAGGTGGCCAGCCAGTCTTCAGCGGGTAAAACCTCACAATTTACGCAGGCGATGAGTGGACCGGCGCATCTTGCAAGGCCAACATTGCGCGCTGCAGCGATTCTTTGATTCTTGGGCAAGCGAGTCAGCGAGACTTTACCTGTGGCTTCGATGCGCTTAGAGATCGCTGCGGGAACCACAGAACCATCGTCGATCACAAAAATGTGCGAAATCGGATATGTCTGGCTCAGGCAGGCATCCAGTGTTGCTTCGAGAGCCTCCGGACGCTCGTTGTACACAGGCACCACTACTTCTACAGATTCTCGGGCGAGTGTGGCGGACTGGCTCGTCGGATTCATCGGCGCGGTTGATGGTGCTCCCGATCTTGGTCTTGTTGCGCGCCGTTTAGTCTACCTCGGTGGTCACTGTTGGGCTATTTATCTCTTTGAGTCAGCGTCCTTCTCCGGCCCCTCCGGCAGCACTGCGGAGCGCGCATAAACGTTGCTGTATTCCTCTTCTGCACCAAAAATCGGAAAGGCGTTTGGACAATTCCGGACCGCTCATCCATTTCTCAGAAACATATTTAAGGCTGAGCCCCAGCTAAAATTGAACTCGTAGCCACGAGACAGAGCGGGGTTTCAAGGCACCGTTCAGCAGTCTGGGGGAGCAAGCGGTTGTATTCGAGGCGAAACGACATTCCCTTAAGTACATGGTTGTCGTAGCCCTCGGCGTCGATCTTGACGAACGTGGGAAACCCGTATCGCTCTGCTAATTGGTCAAGGGTGACGACACCCACCTCGACGCTCTCCAGCCACTGCGCATCCTTGTGCAGCGGGGACCGTCTGGCCTCCTCGTACCAGGCCTCGACGACGGTGCTAATCACAGAATCCTGGCAAATTCGCAGGTTTAACTTCCCAGGAATGTCTCCCGCTGCACAGTTTTCGACACGAATGTCCCGGACTTTTGCAAGGCGTGTTAGTTGAGCGCAACAACTAGGATTAGGCTCTAGGCAAACAACTTTGGCGCCGAGATCGGTAAAAACCTCCGCGTGCCTCCCAACGTGGGCCCCAACGTCGAAAACCAAGTCGCCCTTTCGTACAAAGGATGCGTAAAACCTTCGCATTCCAAGACGATGAGCAAACCTAGCGCGATCGAAGAGGAACTGATAACCGAATCGCAGTGGGGCATAAACTCTGCTGCCCAGCAAGAGCTCCCTTGCCGCAGCCTCAATTCTGTTCCCACTGAAGCGCAAGACGACGACCTCTCCGAGCAAGATTACCTAAGCGCAGCTTATAATAACCGCATCCCAAGTAGCAGGTCGCCTCAAGTTGGTTTGGCTACGAGTCAAATCTTTCGATAAACGGATGCGTGTGCTTCGAGCATTCGCCGGAAGTCGCAAAATTCCAGGGCGCGCTGCCGGGCGCTTGGCCCGAGGCGCGCAGCAAGAGCCGGGTCATCGAAGATTCGGGAGAGTTCGCGCGCTAGGTCCACAGCATCGCCGGTGCGAAAGGTGACGCCGCCTTTCCCGAGGACCTCCACGAATGCCCCGAGATCGGATGTGACTACAGGCAGGCCGCGCGACATGTTTTCAGCAACCACCAGTCCGAAAACTTCTCCTCCCAACGATGGCACGACGGCAATGGAAGCGTCCGCCAGCGCCACTTCGAGCGCCGATCCCTGGAGACGTCCCACAAAGCGAACCCGTCCCGCAAGAGCCGCCTCCTGCGAGAGGCGCTCGAGAGACGTGCGTTCAGGTCCGTCGCCGATGACGAGAAGTTTGAAGTCGCGATTCTGTTCAACGAGAAGGCGCGCGGCTTCCAACAAAACGACTACACCCTTGGTTGTGACTAGCCGGCCCTGAAACGCGATAACGGGCGGACGCGAAGTCGAAGCCGGGTGCGCCAGGGGCGCGATAACCTCCAGCCCATGAGGGATCGCGATGATCCGCGGAAGTCGAACCAACTCACCGAGCCAGGCCGTCGGCGTGATGTTGCTCGAAACGCGGCGGCACAGAAAACGGCGCACGAACGTCAACAGCCAAAGCTTGCACGATGCCAACCAGCCTTGGCCGGAATTGCAGCGAAGACATTCGTCATGCTGGCCCGCCATGAAATGCCCCGGGCACGGAGTTCCAGCGGGCTCGATGAGAAGCTGCCCATTTGGGCAAATCGTTTGAAAGCCATGATGTTCAATGACCACGGGCTTGCGCGCAAGCAGCCCAAGAATGACGGGAGCTAAAGCGGGCCCTGCCACATGAACGACATTAGAGGCGCGGATCAGATCCCACAATTGAATGAGATTCGGCTGGCGGAAAATACGAAATGGGAGCGACTCATCATCAGACTTGTCCGCGGGAGTTTGCGTCGCAAGAGTAATCTCGAATTCGGGATTGCCGCTCGTTGTCCGAAGTCCCGCGAGGCCACGAGCCAAAGACAAAACCAACGTCTCGACGCCACCGACACTTGGGGCAAAAAAATGCGAATAGATCAGCAGCTTCTTGGCAGAAGCTGAATTGCGCGCTGCAGTAACATCCTTGGTGGTCATGCGGCTCTTCGCGTGAGACTTGTCTCCGTTGGAAGATTTGGAAGTGCGTCCATTCAATTTCACCGGGCAGTATATCGTTTTTGGGACGCCAGCCCGCGTGATAACCTTGCACCGCAGCGCCGCACAGCTTCATCGTCACGCGATCCAAAACGAACATGGCCGCCCCAGAGAGTTTCGCAAATGCCTAACCGCTGCGCTGCTGTCCTTGGCCGACCCGATACGCCAACGGACGCTGTCGAAGAGTATTGCCGCTATCTGGCGTCCGCGCTGGCCACGCGGGGAATCGAGCTTGAGATAGCGAGAGTGCGGTGGGCGGAAACCGGCTGGCCCACCGCACTCAACGAACTTTCTGACAAATTTCCCATTCGAGAACACTCCTGGTTCCTCTTGCAATACACCGCACTGGCCTGGTCGCGGCGCGGCTTCTCGTGGCGCTTCTTGAAAGTGATTCGCCATTTGAAGAATCGGGGAGCGCGCTGTGCCGTTGTCTTTCATGATGCGGAAACCTATTTCGGCAACCGCCTCGTCGACCGCGTTCGGCGCGCCGTACAGCTCTCTACGATGCGATCCGCCTGGCGGCTGGCTGATTTGTCTGTTTTCACGATCCCTCCAGAGAAAATCCCTTGGATCGCGTCGCCGTCGCCGAAAACTGTGTTTATTCCGGTTGGCGCGAATTTGCCCTCGCCGGAAACAGCTTGGCAGAAAACCGACGCCACAAAAGAATCCTCGCCGAGGGTCGCGGTCTTTTCTCTCTCTGAGGGCCAAATCGGCAGGGGAGAGGTGAAACAGATCGCCGACGCTGCCCGCTTCGCGGCGGAACGCGTTGGTCCTCTTCGCATAGTAGTGCTCGGACGGAACTCGGAAATCGCGCAAACCCAACTCCACGAAAGCTTGGGAACGGCCCAAGTGCAAGTTACGGTGCACGGTCTTTTGCTTGCGCATGAAATCGTGCGCTTGTTTGGTTCCTGCGACACGATGCTCTTCGTAAGGGGTCCGCTCTCGACTCGCCGCGGTAGTGCGATCGCCGGCATCGCTTGTGGCTTGCCGGTGGTCGCACGTCAAGGCTGGGAGACGGCGCCGCCAGTTACGGAAGCAGGCGTTGTACTGGTCGAGCCGGACGAGACCAGCAATTTTGGCCCCGCGCTCGTTCGCGTTCTAACCGATCGTCCATTTCGGATGCTGCTCGCCGAGCGCAGCCGCCAAGCTTATCTGCAATACTTTTCGTGGGAGGTCATCGCCTCCCAATTCGCCGAAGCCATGCGCAAACGCTAATCCGGCGAAACCCAGTGTTTTCGCGCGCAGGGCGGCTGTGCTAAACTGGCGCAGTTCCGCAGGGGTTTGCGGTTTACCCTAAGTCTCCGCACAGTTAAGCCCCGCCTTGCGGGGTAGCGTCAGCTAACCGCCACTCACGTGGCGCGCGGCCGCACGAAATTTCACACAACGTGGATCCCGCCGGCCGGGAGCACGCAAAAAAGAGGATTCGTCATGTCTGGGCACTCAAAATGGGCCACGATTAAACACAAGAAGGCGGCCACCGACGCGAAGCGCGGCCGCGTCTTCACCCGAGTCATCCGCGAAATCACCATCGCTGCCAGAATCGGCGGCGGCGATCCGAACTCCAATCCCCGTTTGCGCACCGCCATCCTCGCCGGCAAAAACGAGAACATGCCGAACGAAAATATCGAGCGCGCCATCCTGCGCGGCACGGGCCAGCTCGAAGGCGAACAGTATGAAGAAGTGACCTTCGAAGGCTACGGCCCTGGCGGCGTGGGCATGCTGATCGCGGCCGTCACCACGAACCGCAACCGCATCGTCGGCGAATTTCGCCACCTGATCAGCAAGAACGGCGGAAACCTCGCCGAAACGGGTGCCGTCGGCTGGATGTTCCATCGCAAGGGCGAAATCGTGGTCCCCAAAGAAGCGGCCAGCGAAGACAAAATGATGGACATTGTTCTCGAAGCGGGCGCCGACGACTTAAAAGACGATGGCTCAGGCTGGTACATCGTGACGCCGCCGGAAGCCCTCGAAAAAGTAAAGGAAGCGCTGGCCAAGGCCGGCATCACGCCAACCTCGGCGGAAATCAGCATGGTGCCACAGAACTACATCAAGTTGACAGGTGCCCAGGCCACCCAGATGGTGCGGCTCATCGAAGCCCTCGAAGAACACGACGACGTGCAGCACGTTTACGCCAACTTCGACATTGATGAGTCGGAGATTCAGGCGGCGGTTGGAGCGAATTAATTTGAGACGGAAGGCGACAGACACGAATGTCTGTCCCACGCGGTAACGGCCATTCCGCAGTACGGGGATGGCCTTTTTTCTTTTCGCAAGAAACTCAGACACAAAGCCCTGGCAGGTATGCAACGAACGCCGTAGACTTAGATCGATGAAAGCCGTAAGCCCAGCCGCAAGTTCCACCCCCAGGAATGGCTTTTTCCGCGTCCTTGGCGTCGACCCGGCATCAGCCGGCCCCACCGGCTACGGGATCATCGAGAGCGACGGCCGCCGCTGCCGTATGCTGCATTATGGTGCACTCAAAGTCGCACCCAAGCGCCAAAAGGAGTGCCTCGGCGCAGTACTGCAAGATGTCCATACCCTCCTTTGCCGTCTGATGGACGAATTCTCGCCCGACGCGCTCGCTGTGGAATCCGTCTTCACCGCGCTCAATATGCGAACGGCGCTCCGGCTTGCCGAAGTGCGTGGCGTCGTACTCTTGGCCGCGGCGCAACGTGGCGTCGCCGTGCACAGCTATTCTCCCCGCGAGGTCAAAGCCTCCGTGGCCGGTTATGGCCAAGCCGACAAAAAGCAAATGCAATTGATGGTGCGCGCACTCTTGCAGATGACCGAAACTCCCGAACCTTCCGATGCCGCGGACGCCTTGGCCGTGGCGCTCTGCCATCTGCAGGTGGAACAAGCTCGCCAGCGCTTTGGACTTCCGGACCAGTTCGCGCGCCCGAACCTGCGCGCTCAGCCCCGCCCGGCAAGAGCGCCAGCCTCACGCAGCGGCGCAACTCACAACATGCCCCGCGCATCGTAAAGAGACGATGAAGACATCCCTTCTGCGATTTCTTCTACTGGTCTGCATCGCAAGCGGCCTTCTCGGCTCTTCGGGGCGCACAGACGCGTCTGCGGAAGCGCCCTCTCCCGCGCCTGCCCACGCAAAACTCTCCTATCGCCGCATTTTCAAATCCAGCTCGCCCGAATTCATCGAGATCATCGTCCACGACGATGCCGATGCCGCCACCTTTGAAATCCGCCAGCTCGACGAAGATCCAGGAGCCGCGCCCTTTGAAGTCAGCGCCCCATTGCGCGAAAAAATGTTTGAATTGGCCACTCAGCTAAAAGACTTTCAGGGTCAGGACCTGGACGTCCACCGCAGGATCGCCAATCTAGGCGAAAAATCCTTCCGCTGGGAAAAAGGGTCGGAGAGCCACGAAACAAAATTCAACTACACGCTGAATTCAGCGGCCACTCAGTTGATGCAGATTTTCGAAGGTCTGGCCCGTCAACAGGAGCTCGTCACGCTACTCGAGCGCCGCATGAAGTATGATCGGCTCGGCATCAACGACGCTCTCTTGCAATTTGAAACCGACCTGAACCACAAACTTCTCCCCGAACCTCAGCGCGCCTTGCCAACCCTCGACCAAATCGCTAGCGATTCCCGTTTCGTCGACATCGGCCGCCAACGCGCCCGCGCGCTCGCCGAACGCATCCGTCACCCGAGCTAATCCTTCAACGCTAGCTGACAAGGTTCCACTGTCGCGGCCCGCGAACGGATTTGAGCTCTTGCGATTCCGCAAGTAACTTCAGCGGCAGCAAAGCCGTCTTGCCATAGTGCTCGCCTTCCAAGATTCGCGCATGGCAGCGCGAATGTCCCTGTTCAACCTCGATAACCCGCACCGGCGTCCCTTCCGGCACCATGATCAGCCTCTGAGAAGCGATCAAGAGCGACAACCCCACATCGTCGTTCGCCCCGTCCAGCTTTTGTCTCTCTGCTGCAGTGGGAGCGTCGGTTGCCAGCAAAGCAAACGGATGCCCGTCTTCACACGAGAGTTTCGCTACACGCCCCACCCAGGGAGACACCGTCGCGTCAGGCGTCATTTTCGAGCCTGCGGGCGCCGCCGCAGACGCGGAACTTGCAGCTTGCGCGGGAGGCGCCGGGGCTCCCTTGACTGCCGCCAAAAATCTGTACCCGCGTTTCGGCAACGTTTCTACAAACCGCGGCTTATTCTTATCGTCCCCCAATGCCGCCCGCAACTTCTTGATCGCCGTATTCACACTATGATCGAAATCCACAAACGTATCCGCCGGCCACAGCCGTTTCTGCATCTCCTCCCGCGTAACAACCTCGCCGGGCCTTTCCAACATCATCGCAAGCACCTGAAATGGCTGCACTTGCAACTTAAGCCGGCGCCCGCCCTTGTATACTTCCTGGGCGCGCAGATCCACCTCAAACTCATCAAACCGTACGACATTCGTGGAGCGGGCAGCCCTGGGCATGTGAATAATTCCTTCTGACGCCGAAACTATACCATTCCTTTCGAGATTCGCGGGTCCCGCGGCTCATGCGTAACTCCTCTATTTCCCGGCATTTGCTTGTTCACCGACAGTCGCCTCGCAGTTCACCCCCCGTGCATTGTCCTCCAAACACGAATGCGCGAAAGTGCACACCATGTTGAGGCGCTGACGCGGTAAACGAACCAAGTGCAAGGAAGTTCAGCTTGGGCGCCGCCAGCGAATTAAGAAAGAAGGAGTGTCCCATGAAAACGCGAGCTTTGGTTATAGCAGGCATAATGGCGCTGACCGCAAACGCAGCCACACGGGTAGCGCAGGCGCAGGAACCCTTGGCCGTCAATATCCCCTTCGACTTCGTGGCCGGTAATACGCAGCTCCCAGCCGGCGAGTATACGGTCAAAGTCTCGGCCCCAACGCACACGCTCATCCTGATTTCCCGCAAAGACTCCACCGCGTCGGCCTTCATCAACACCAACGCCGCTGTCGCAAGCGAGCCCCAATCCGAATCCAAACTGGTCTTCAACCGCTACGGCAACCGCTATTTTCTCTCGCAGGTCTGGGAGCAAGGCAATTCCCAGGGACGCCAGCTCTTGAAGTCCGCACGAGAAAAGGAAATGTCGCAGATTGCGAAACTTGACGCTCAGGGCCAAGTCACCCTGGTCGCAGGCCTCCTCCGTACTAACCGCTGAACCACACCCTGCCTTAATCCCTGCATCGCCCCCGGGAATCCGGAACCCCACTCCGGATTCCCGACCCCTCTTTAGTCCCTAATTTCAACCCTTCCCTGCTGAACCCCTCTTCTGCACCGCTTTTTTCGTTGGATTGCAAGCCCCCGCAAGCGATACTTAATCAGCTCCCCGCGCGTATATTTAGGCAAGACCCCGATGGCTCAGGCGACCACAATGAATTTCAAAGAGGCCGTGGCTATTGCCACCAGCAGCCTCTGGGCGCACAAACTGCGCAGCGTCCTGACCCTCATCGGCGTGGTCATCGGTGTAGCCGCCGTGATCGCCGTCGTCAGTCTGATTAATGGCGCCAACCAATATGTCGCCACCAGGGTCTTCCGTCTCGGCGCGGACGTCTTCGTCCTGGCCAAGACCCCTTCCATCGTCACCAACGTCGACGACTACCTCGAATTTCAAAAACGCAAGCGCATCACCTATGACGACTACCAATCGGTCCGCGAACTCTGCAAATCCTGTAAAGAAATCGGCGCCTCCCTGGGCGGCCGTCTCGAAGTAAAAAGCGGCCTCAACTCCTTGAAAGATACCAACCTCCGCGCCTGGACGCCCCAGATGCCAGAACTCTACGACGTCGACCTCGTCGCCGGCCGCCACATCACCGAAACCGACCTCCAGCAAGCCGCGCCGGTCTGCGTCATCGGCAACGACCTTGTCGAAAACTTGCTTCCCGGCGTCGATCCCATCGGAAAAGAAGTCCGCTGGCGCAATATTCCCTGCCAGGTCATCGGCGTCGGCAAAAAAGAAGGCTCCGCTCTCGGCACCTCTCTCGACAATTGGATCATTCTCCCGCTCACCACTTACAATAAAGAGTACGGCACGCAAACGGACTCGCTTCGCATTACCGCCCGCGCTGGATCAGCCACCGCCATTCAGGAATCCGTCGACGAAGTCCGCCAGATCATGCGCGGCCGCCGTCACCTCGATTACGGAAAAAAAGACGACTTTGCCATCGAAACCAGCGATTCCTTCCTCTCTCTCTGGAAGGACATCAGCGGCAGCTTCTTCTTCGTGACCATCGCCATCGCTTCTATCTCGCTTCTGGTCGGCGGGATCGTCATCATGAACATCATGCTGGTCTCCGTGACGGAGCGCACCCGCGAAATCGGGCTGCGCAAAGCTCTTGGCGCCCGCAGCGGAGACATCCTGCGCCAATTTCTAATCGAATCCTCCACCATCTCGCTCTTCGGCGGCGCGCTAGGCGTCCTCTTCGGCGTGCTCACTGCGCAACTCGTGTCGATCGTCTCGCCGCTGCCCAGCGCCGTCCAGCTGTGGTCCGTAATTGGCGGCCTGCTCGTGGCTCTGAGTGTCGGCTTATTTTTCGGAACCTATCCCGCGTCGAAAGCCGCGCGCCTGGATCCGGTTGTAGCGCTACGCTCGGAATGATTTGGAGTGCGGCGGCCCTGCTGCCGTTTTTTTTCAACACGTAGGGCGACTCTGTACGAGGCGAGGCTCAATAGCCTGAAACGCAACTAGCATAAGCAGTTGGAATCGAAACCATGGCAACGCTCGGCAAAGCGCTCCCGCAAACGCAAACCACGGTTCTACCCGTCCGCTTGTTAGCCGGCAAACAAACCGCGCTCAAATTCCGCGACGAAATCCTCCTAGCCCTCGACACTCTCCGCAAAAACTCCCTTCGCTCCGCTCTCACCATCCTCGGCATCGTCATCGGCATCACCACGGTCATCACCGTCACCGCCGTCATCAACGGCCTCAACGACAACGTCCTCGGCGGCATCCGCGAGCTCGGCTCCGACACCATCATCGCCTACCGCTTCCCTTGGGCCTCCCTCTCCCGCCCTCCCAGCGAATGGTTCACGCGCAAAGAGCTTCAGCCCGAATGGGCGGACGATATTTCCAGGCTGCCTCACATCAAAGCCGCCTCTGCGGCCATGCGCATTTTTGAGCCGCAATTCGGCTCCGGCACCGCGGACGTTCGCCGCGGGGTCTACCGCGCAAAAAATGTCATCCTGCAGGGCAACCAGCCATCCATCGGCGAGATCTTCGATCTGAAAATCGAAAATGGCCGTTTTTACAATGAAACCGACGCGGAGCATCGCGCTCCCGTAGTCCTCCTCGGTTATGACGCCGTGCGAACGCTATTTCCAGAATCCGTTACCAATAGCGTCGGCAAGGAAGTGACCATCGACGGCCAGCTCTTCACGGTCATCGGCACTCTCCAAAAACAACACCAAGGCATCTCTGGCGGCTCCAATCCCGAAGACAATTCCGCCTACATGCCCGTCACGACGCTCCGCAAGCTCTATCCCAATAAAAAGGACTACGTCATCTTCGCGAAGGCCGCCGATCCCAACAACGTCACCCAGGCCGTCGACGAAATGCGCGACCTCCTCCGCCGCAAACGCCGCCTTGCCAACGACAAGCCGGACGATTTCGCGATCTTCACTCCCGACTATTTTCTCGACCTCTGGCAAAAAATCAGCGGTCTCATCTTCATCCTGATGTTCGCCGTAGCCTCCGTCGGTCTCATCGTGGGCGGCATCGGCGTAATGAACATCATGCTGGTCTCCGTCACCGAGCGCACCCGCGAAATCGGCGTCCGCAAAGCCATCGGCGCCAAGCGCGCCAACATCCTCGTCCAATTCCTGATCGAAGCCGTCACCCTCAGCGCCATCGGCGGCGTAATCGGAGTCATCTTCGGCTCAGGAATCACGGTCCTCCTCAAATACGCCGCCCACTTTCCCGCCGCCCTCTCCCTCTTCTGGATCATCACCGCTCTCGTCCTCTGCGCCCTGATCGGCATCGTCTTCGGTGTCTACCCCGCCTGGAAAGCCGCCCGCCTAGACCCCGTCGAAGCCCTCCGGTATGAGTAGCCCAGACACTCCTGTTTGTGCGGTTTGGTGGCACAGGCTTCAGCCTGTGCTCTTTTCCGCCGACAACACGACAACAAAATGTCGGAGCTTGATTCCCTCGCTGGCCTAGCGTATTTGTTGTCTGCAGCCGTGAATTGCGAAATCCAGGAGCGATTCCCATGGGAACTCTCTGGCGAACTCTCCGCTACACCTTCCGCGTCCTGGCCAAAACTCCCGTCTTCACCAGCGTCGCCATCCTCTCACTCGCTCTCGGCATCGGCGCTAACACCGCCATCTTCACCCTCATCAACGCCCTCCTCCTCCGCGACCTCCCCGTCCAACACCCCGAGCGCCTTGTTCAGCTCGCTCCAGTCCGCCAAGGAAACAAAATTACCTTCTCCTATCCCATGTTCCGCGAAGTCGAACGAGGCCAACGTGTCTTCTCCGCCCTCATGGCCTGGAGCACGAACGCCTCCTCCAATGTCGAGGTAAACGGCGTGCTCGCCCAAGACCGCGTGCTCGCAATTTCGGGCAATGCGTATTCCGAACTCGGCACAACTCCTCTTTTCGGCCGCTTGCTCACGCCGGACGATTCGAACCTCAGCGCTGGCGCAAATCCCCAAGTCGCTGTCATCGGCTACGAATTTTGGCAGCGGCGCCTCGGCGGCGGTCCCGACATCGTGGGCAAACAAATCCGTATCGAAGGCCACCCTTTCACGATCGTTGGGGTCACCCGCAAGTGGTTCACCGGGCTCAGCACCGGCGAGCCGCCCGAAATTACTGTTCCTCTGTCCGCCATGCCCCTCATCACGAGTGACGGATTTGATGTGGAGAGCCGCTCGATTCTCTGGCTCTATCCCATTGGCCGCCTAAAGGGCGGTCTCACTATCGAGCAAGCTCGCGCCCAACTGCAATCTTTCTGGCCCGATGTACTCCTCGCTTCCGTTTCGACACAAGCGCCCGGTCTGCGCCGGCAAATCTTTCTGTCGATGGGTCTCGACGTTTCACCAGTCCCGAAAGGGATCGTTGGCGGCCTGAACTCTCAATTCGAACGCCCGCTCTACGTTCTCGCCGCAATTGTCGGCCTGATTTTGCTCGTCGCCTGTGTGAATCTCGCGAACCTCATGCTCGCTCGCGCCGCGTCGCGCGCCCATGAAATGAGCGTACGCGTTGCTCTCGGCGCAAGCCGTGCCGCATTAATCCGACAGGTTCTCGCGGAAAGTTTGTCGCTATCCTTTGCCGGCGCAGTGCTTGGCCTAGCGTTCGCATTTTGGGGCAGCCGTCTGATCGTGCTGCTCATGACGGAAGGCACTATGGCGCCCGTCACCCTCGATTTGAGTCCCGATCTCCGAGTC
>Ga0210405_10002357_pt1 | contig 19771 bp, 16 predicted proteins | sample IncBWH11MmetaG_FD_155492 | JGI IMG/M metagenome (GOLD analysis project Ga0210405, IMG submission 155492) | Forest soil microbial communities from Barre Woods Harvard Forest LTER site, Petersham, Massachusetts, United States - Inc-BW-H-11-M | ecosystem: Environmental > Terrestrial > Soil >... | reverse complement strand
GACCGTCTCGGTGGCGTCCAGGGTGTGCAGGGTGGAGAACACCAGGTGGCCGGTTTCGGCGGCCAGCAGGGCGGTTTCGATGGTCTCGAAGTCCCGCATCTCGCCCACCAGCAGCACGTCCGGGTCCTGGCGCAGGGCGGCGCGCAGCGCGGGCGAGAAGCCGTGGGTGTCGACGTCCACCTCGCGTTGGTTGACGATCGATTTCTTGTCGCGATGCAGGAACTCGATCGGGTCCTCGATGGTCATGATGTGCTCGCCGCGCGTGTTGTTGATGTAGTCGATCAGCGCCGCCAGGGTCGTCGACTTGCCGGAGCCGGTGGTGCCGGTGCACAGCACCAGGCCGCGGCGCTCCTCGCAGATGCGCTCGAGCACCGGCGGCAGCATCAGCTCGCGCGCGCTCATGATGCGCGCCGGGATGACGCGCATCACCAGCCCGACGGCGCCGCGCTGCTGGAAGACGTTGCAGCGGAAGCGTCCCAGCCCGGGCACCGAGTAGGCGATGTCGAGGTCGAGGTCCTCCTTGAAGCGCTGCTTCTGGCGGGCGTTCATGATCGAGAACGCCATGGCGATGGTGTCTTCCTGCATCAGGCGCTTGAGCTCGCCCAGCGGCGTCAGCTCACCGTCGACGCGCAGCACCGGATGGCTCCCCACCTTGAGGTGGAGGTCCGACGCCTTGCGCTCGATCGCCATCTTGAGCAGGTCGTTGATGTTCATCGCGAGCTCCTCTCCTGCCGCGCCGGCCGGGCCGGCTGGACCGACCGGCCTGACCAGAGCATGGGGGCCGCCGCGCGGCTGGCGGCGACCGCCGGCTAACCGCCGCTGCCGGCGATCTTGGGGCCGAGCGCGGCGGACGCGCCGACGGCGGCCAGGACCTCCTCGCCCTCGCGGTATTCTGCGGGAGCTCCGGAAGCCGCGGAAGCTGCGGGAACCGCGTGCGCCGCGTGCGCCGCGTGCGGCGGCGACACCGCGGCCACTGCCGGCACCGGGTGCAGCCAGCCGTGCCGGTCCGCCACCGTGCCTTCGACGATGCCCATGAACTCCGCCGCCAGCCGCAGGGTGACCGCGCCGGGGCGACCGGTGCCCACCGGGATGCGGTCCACCGAGCAGATGGGAGTGATCTCGGCCGCGGTGCCGGTGAAGAACAGCTCGTCGCAGGTATAGAGCAGGCCGCGCGGGATGACCTGCTCGCGCACCTCGACGCCGAGATCGCGGGCCAGGGTGATGACGGCATCACGGGTTATGCCCGGCAGCAGCGACGCCGAGACCGGCGGCGTGAGCAGCGCGCCGCCCTGGACCAGGAACAGGTTCTCGCCGGAGCCTTCGCTGACGTAGCCGCCGGAATCGAGCGCGATGCCTTCGGCGTAGCCGTTGGTGACCGCTTCCATCTTGATCAGCGAGGAGTTCAGGTAGTTGCCGGTCGCCTTGGCCATCGCCGGCAGGGTGCTCGAAGAGGGCCGGCGCCACGAGGAGACGCAGGCCGCCACGCCCTGCTCGAGCGCCTCGTCGCCCAGGTACTTTCCCCATGGATAGGCGGCGATCACCACCTCGACCGGCGACCGCAGCGGGTTGACGCCCATGGTGCCGAAGCCGCGGAACACCAGCGGCCGGACGTAGCACGACTCGAAACCGTTACCGAGGATGGTCTCCTCGATGGCTTGGCCGATCTGCGCGAGGGAGTAGGGCAGGTCCATGCGGTAGACCTTGGCGGAGTAGGCCAGCCGGCTCAGGTGCTCCGGCAGCCGGAAGATCGCCGGACCCTGCAGGGTGTGATAGCAGCGGATGCCTTCGAAAACACCGGAGCCGTAGTGCAGGGCGTGGGTCAGGACGTGGACCGTGGCCTTCTCGAAATCGACCAGCTCGCCGTTCTTCCAGATCCAGCGGACATCGGCAAAGGGATTTGGCGCAGCCAAGGGCCACCTCCTTTGAGGGCAGGGTCGATGCTAGCCCGAAGACCGGCGGGTGTCTACCTGTCGACGGGGGTTCCCGACGGGAGCCCCCCTCCTGCCGGGCGCTCCTCGGGGGGTCCCGCTCCGGCCCGGAGCGTGCTATGTCTCCGGCGACGATCGTGCCACCGGAGCTGGCCCCGCCCCTGCCGCCCCAAAGCTCGCCCTGCCGCCCCCGAGATGCCGCGCCTACCCGCCACACGAGCCCTGAAGGGCGTCGCCCGGAAGCTGATCCCGCGGCCAGCCTGGCACTGGCTCGCCCGCGAGGTCAAAGACCTGCCGTTTCGCCTCCGCGACCTCGGCCCGGACCTCCGGGAGCGGTTCTCTGGAGCGAGGCTGCCGCTCCCGCCGGCGCGGCTCCGGCGCCGGGTGGGGCTCACCAGCTCCCGCGACGAGTTCCTGACCGTGGGCCGCGAGGTCGCCGCGACTGTGCTCCGTGCCTATCAAGAGCACCGCCGACCGGAGGAGAGCTACCGGCGCTGGCTCGACTTCGGTTGCGGCTCCGGGCGCCTGGCTCGCTTCCTCGTCGAGTCCGGGGAGCGCGAGCTCCATGGCGTGGACGTCGACCGCGCCGCCATTCGCTGGGCCAGGCGCCGATTTGGGCCGGGCTTCATGGCCACCGGCGCCCTGCCGCCGCTGCCCTTCCCCGACGCGGCTTTCGACGTCGCCTGTGCCATCTCCGTCTTCACCCACTTGGACGAGCCGATGCAACTCGCCTGGCTGCAGGAGCTCCACCGCGTCCTCAGGCCCCGCGGTCTCCTCATCGCCACCACCCATCATGAGGACCTGGTCTGGACCCGGCCGGACCTCTCGCCCGAGCAACGCGCGCGGCTCGCCGCGGACGGCTTCCTCTTCGCGTCCGGCGAGGGCAGCTTCAACGACGACTCCGCGTTTCACACGCTCCCCTATCTCGAGCGGACCTGGGGCCGGCGCTTCGCGCTGAGGACTTACGCCAAGCTTGGTCTTTGCGGCTATCAGGATCTCGCCGTGTGGGAGGCCGAACCTCGAGGCGCGGCGTCCGCTCCGAGCCCGGGAGCGTTTTAGCTCACGCCGTCGGCTTCGGCGGCCAGCAGGCGGAGCGCCGCGGCGGCCAGGGCGGCGGTTTCGATGCGGAGGGTCCTGGGTCCCAGCGAGACCCGCTGCCAGCCTTGCTGCTCCAGGATTGCGATCTCGGCCGGGGACCAGCCTCCCTCGGGTCCTACCAGCAGCGTTTCCCTGGCGGCCGGCGGCGATCGGTGACCGAAGCCTGGTGGTGCGGCGGCCGGGTCCAGCAGCCAGCGCCGGTTGGCGGCGGCGGCGAGGCGGGCGACCTCGGCGAACGGGTGCGGACCGGTCACCTCCGGGCAGCGCGAACGGTGGCACTGCTCGACGGCGGCGGCCGCCACTCGGCGCAGGCGCTCCGCGGTGCCGGCGCCGAAGCTGCGCGGGCCGCGCTCGGTATTGAGGAAGCGCACCGCGCCGGCGCCGACCTCCGTCGCCTTCTCCACCAGCCAGGAGGCGCGCTCGGGGCGCAGCGTGGCGACCAGGATCTCGAGATGCAGCGACGGCTCGTTGGCAGCCGCCGGGTCCGCCAGTTCCACCTGCGCCGCGCTTCGCCCTACCCGGATGACCTCGCCCCAGCGCGCCCGCCCTTCGCCGTCGACCACTCGCAGGCGCTCGCCGACACCGGTCCGGCGGGCACGGAACAGGTGGCGGTAGGCCTCGCCCTCCACCGTCAGGATGGGCAGGGGAGACAGGGCTGGCAACCCGCCGGGGCGCGATTTCGGAGACGCCACCGGTTCCTCCCGCGCCTCGCCGGCCGCCGCCGGTTCCTCCCGCGCCTCGCGGCCGGGCACCGGCCACTCCGGGGGTTCACCGGCGGGCCGGCCGGCCACCTCGTCGTCATCGCCGGCGGCAAAGCGTCGCGGATCGACCAACAGCGTGATCAAGGCCGCGCTCCCGGCCGGCCGGCGGCCTCGCCGCCGGCGCCGCGGACCAGCTGCAGGGCCACCCACTCGCCGTCGAGCCGGCGTCCCGTTTCGGTCAGGCCCAAGGCCGCGAGCCGCGCCGCAACCTCGTCCGCGCGCTCCGCCGGCAGTCCCGAAAGGATGAGCTCGCCGCCGGCGGCGAGCGCCGGCAGCAGGTCGGCGAGGTCGGGCAGTATCTCCTCGGGCACGACGTTGGCGACCACGACGTCGAAGGTGCCCGCGGCGCCCTGCCGCCGCCGCGGAGCGAGGGCCGCCGCCCGGCCGGCGAACAGCGAGGGATGGAGGGCGTTGAGCCGGCTGTTGGTGCGCGCCTGGAAGGCGGCCACCGGATCGGAATCGAAGCCCACCACCTGCGCCGCGCCCCAGACGAGCGCCGCGAAGGCGAGGATGCCGGTGCCGGTGCCGGCGTCGAGCACCGCGCGGCCGGCTAGCTCGGCGCCCTCCAGCAGCTCGAGCGCCAGGCTGGTCGACGGATGGCTGCCGATGCCAAACGCGGTGCGGGCCGGCAGCCGCAGCAAGCGCCTCCCGGCCACGGCCGCCGTAGCCGCCGCATCGCCACTCGCCGCACCGCCAGTCGCCGTCGCCCCAGGCGCCGCACCGCCAATCGCCCCAGGCGCCGTCGCCCCAGGCGCCGCATTGCCGGTCGCCGAATGGCCAGGCGCCGCAGCACCAGCCGCCGTAGCCCCAGGCGCGGCAGCTCCAGCAGCCGACGCACCAGGCGCCACCCCACCAGCCGCCGCCGGATCAACCGCCGCAGCCCCAGCCGCCGCCTCCGTCACCGCCGGCTCCGGATCGTCGGGCTCGCGGGGATCGATCAGCAGCGTCCGGCCGACCGGAAAGGGCACCGCCCGGCGGCGATATTCGGCCATCCAGTCGGCGTCCGGCAGCACGTCTTCCGCCACCAGCTCGACGCCGGCAGGCAGCGGCGGCCAGACCCGCGGCGGCGCAGGCAGCGGCGGCCAGGCCCGCGGCGGCGCGGCCAGCGGCGGCCAGTTCCCAGGCGGCAAGGGCGCCGGGGCCTCCGGCGGGGAGGCCGCTATAGCCACCACCGCTCTCTCCGTCGGACGGCGCATTCCCGCTGCCGACCCGCCGCCAGGCGGCGGGAACCAGGCGATCAGCCGCAGCCTGCCGTCCGGCTGCGTCTCGACGCTGGCGCCCAGCGTCCCCTCCTGCAACAGGTCCGCGGCCAGCGACTCTTCGAGCTCGGCGGGCAGCGTGTAGATGCGGCGCAGGTAGGAAGACATCGTGCAGGCGACCAAACGATCAGGCGATCAAACGCTCAGACGATCAGACGCGCTAACCGGCAGACGAGCGGGGCGGACGGCGTGCAGGCAGGACACTAGCCGAAGAGGTTCTTGACCCGATCGAGCACCGTCTTGTCCTCGCGCACCGGGTGGCCGCGCAGCTCGGCCAGGCGGCGCAGCAGCTGCAACTCCTCCTCGGAGAGGTCGCGCGCGTTGGGGACCTCGATCTGCACGCTCACCAGGTGGTCGCCGCGGCCGCTGCCGTCGAGCCGGTCGATGCCCTCGCCGCGCAGCCGGAAATCGCGCCCGTAGGCGGTGCCGGGGGGCACCTCGAGCGGCGCCTTGCCGCGCAGGGTCGTCACCTCGACCGTGGTGCCCAGCACCGCCTGCTCGTAGCCGATCGTCATCCGCGAGTGGACGTTGGCGCCCTCGCGACGGAACTGCTTGTGCGGCTTGGCCGCGAGCACCACGTAGAGGTCGCCGGCCGGCCCGCCGTGGCGGCCGTGCTCGCCCTCGCCGGTGAGCCGGAGGCGCGCGCCGCCGTCGACGCCGGCGGGGATCTTGACCGAGATCGAGCGCTCACGCTCGACGCGGCCCTCGCCGCGGCACTCGGGGCAGGGATGGGCGATCACCCGGCCCTCGCCACGGCATTGCGGGCAGGTGCGCGCCACGGTGAAGAAGCCCTGGCTGTAGCGCACCTGACCGTGCCCATCGCAGGCCGAGCAGACCTTGGGCGCCGCCTTGTCGGCGCTGCCGCTGCCGGCGCAGCGCGGGCAGGTCTCCAGGCGCGGGATGCGCAGCGTCATCTCGGCGCCGAACACCGCCTCCTCGAAGGAGAGCGTCAGGTCGTAGCGCAGATCGGCGCCGCGCATGGCGCCGGCGGCGCCGCCGCGACGCCCTCCGGCGCCGCCGCCCCCGAAGCCGAAGAGGTCTCCCAGGATGTCCGAGAAGTCGGCGAAGATGGTGGGATCGAAACCGCCGCTGCCCACCCCCGCCACTCCCTGGTGGCCGAAGCGGTCGTAGCGGGCGCGCTTGTCGCCGTCGGAGAGCACCTCGTAGGCCTCCGAGGCCTCCTTGAAGCGTTCCTCGGCGCTGGCGTCGCCGGGGTTGCGGTCGGGGTGATACTTGATCGCCAGCTTGCGATATGCCGACTTGATCTCGGCGGCGCCGACGCTGCGCTCGACCCCCAGCACTTCGTAATAGTCACGTTTCGCCATGGCGCGTGGTCAACCCTTTTCCTGGTCCGCCGATGAACCGCGGCCGGACGACGACGAGCCGCGGGCGTTCGAGAGCATCACCTCCGAGAGGATCTGCGCCACCGAGTTGAGATCGAAGACGGCGGCCTCGAGCTCGGCCTGGGTCTCGTTGCCAAGCGCCGAGCGGGCCGACAGCAGCACGTCGTGGATGCGGCGCGCCGAGCCCTCCGGCAGCAGCGGCCGGAACTGCGTGTAGACCCGCTCGTTGCTGTAGATCAGGCCCTCGACGCGGTTCTTGAGCTGGCGCAGCTCACGGCGCTTGGAGTCGGCGTGGGAGTGCTCGTTGGCCTCGTCCACCAGCCGGCGCACCTCGCTCTCGGAGAGCCCGCCGGCGGGATTGATCTGCATGCTCTGCGAGAGGTTGGTGGCGAGGTCGCGGGCCGAGACGTTGACGATGCCGTTCGAGTCGATGGCGAAGATGACCTCGATCTGGGGGATGCCGCGCGGCGCCGGCGGGATCCCGACCAGCTCGAAGCGCCCCAGCGATTTGTTCTGATTCGCCAGCTGCCGCTCGCCCTGCAGCACGTGGACGCGCACGGTGTCCTGGTTGTCCACGACGGTGGTGAAGATCTGGGTGTTCTTGGTCGGGATGGTCGAGTTGCGCTCGATCAGCCTGGTGAACAGCCCGCCCTGCGTCTCGACGCCCAGCGACAGCGGCGTGACGTCGAGCAGCACCAGGTCCTTGATGTCGCCGCGCAGGATGCCGCCCTGGATCGCGGCGCCCATCGCCACCACCTCGTCCGGATTGATCTCGCGGTTGGGGGGGCTGCCGAAGATGCGCTCGACGGTGGCGGCGACCAGCGGCGTGCGGGTCTGCCCGCCCACCAGCAGCACCTCGTCGATCTGATCCGGCCGCAGGTTGGCCTGCCGCAGCGCATCCAGACAGGGGCCTTCGGTGCGCGCCACCAGGTCTTGCACCAGCGCCTCGAAGCGGTCCTTGGTCAGGGTGCGCGCCAGGTGGCGGGGACCCGACATGTCGGCGGAGATGAAGGGCAGGTTGATGACCGCGTCGTCGGCGCTCGACAGCTCGCACTTGGCGCGCTCGGCCGCCTCCTTCAAGCGCTGCAACGCCATGCGGTCGCCGCGCAGCTCGATGCCGGTCTCGGTGCGGAAGTCCTCGATCAGCCAATCCATGATGCGCTGATCGAAATCCTCGCCGCCCAGGAAGGTGTCGCCGGCGGTGGCGCGGACCTCGAAGATGCCCTGCGACAGCTCGAGGATCGAGACGTCGAAGGTGCCGCCCCCCAGGTCGTAGACCGCGATGATCCGGTTGTCCTCGCGGCGGTCCAGGCCGTAGGCGAGGGCGGCGGCGGTCGGCTCGTTGAGGATGCGCAGGACGTCGAGGCCGGCGATCTTGCCGGCGTCCTTGGTCGCCTGGCGCTGCGAGTCGTCGAAGTAGGCCGGGACGGTGATCACCGCCTCGGTGATCTCCTCCTGCATGCCCTCCTCGACGAATTCCTTGATCTCGCGCAGGATCAGCGCCGAGATCTCCTCCGGGCTGTACTGCCGGTCGCGGATCTCGATCTTGACGTCGCCGTTCGGCGCCCGCACCACCAGGTAGGAGAGCACCTCCCGCGCCTTGGTCACCTCGGAGTCGCCGTACTTGCGCCCGATCAAGCGCTTGACCGCGAACACCGTGTTCTGGGGATTGGTGATCGCCTGCCGCTTGGCGATCGGGCCGACCAGCCGGTCCCCTTCCTCGGCAAAGGCGACGATCGAGGCGGTGGTGCGGCTGCCCTCGCGGTTGGTCAGCACGCGGGGCTCGGTGCCCTCCACGATCGAGACGCAGCTGTTGGTGGTCCCGAGGTCGATACCGAGGATCTTGGTCAAAGGGCTGGCCTCGGGAGGCTACTGGCCGGAGTCATTCGGGGTCGGCGAAGCCGGCGGGGCCTGCGGCGTCGGCGGGTCGGCCGGCCCGGACGCCTGCCGGGACGGCGGCGCCGCGGGCTCCGGCGGCACCGCCACCTTGACCATCGCCGGCCGCAGCAGGCGGTCGTGCAGGAGGTAGCCGCGCACCAGGGTCTCGGTCACCGTCGGGACGGTGACCCGATCGCTCTCGGTGCGCGCCACCGCCTCGTGCAAGGTGGGGTTGAACACCTCGCCGTCCGCCACGACCTCGCGCGCGCCGAAGCGGCGCAACAGCTCCTGCATCTGGCGCTGGATCATCTCGACGCCGCGCTTCAGGTCGTCGGCCGAGCCGCCCGCCTGCAAGGCGCGGTCGAGGTTGTCGGCCACCGGCAGGAACTCGCGCAGCGGCTCGAGCAGGGCATAGCGCCGGAACTCCTGCCGCTCGCGCTCGGCGCGCTTGCGGAAGTTGTCGAAATCGGCCAGGGTCCGCAGCGAGCGATCGCGCAGGTCGGCGATCTCCCGGCGTAGCGCCTCCACCTCCGGCTCGGCGGCGGCGGCGGTGCCCGGCGACGACGGAGCGGTATTTCCCGGGGTTTCCGGGGTCCCCGGGGCTCCTGGGGTTCCCGGGGCTTGCCGTGTCCCGGGAGTTCCCGGGGTCGCGGTAGCCGGCGGTGCAGGATCGGTAGCCTCCACCGCCTCCACGGCCGAGAGGGCGTCGCGCATCGCCGCCTCGATATCGTCGGTCGGCTCGTCGAGGATGATCTCCGGGAAGTCCGGCGCCGCGGGCGGCGCGGCGGCGGTCGCGGATCCTGGCTGGCCCGGTCCCTTGATGTGCTCAGGCATCTCCCTGTCTCCTGCCGCGCGCGGCCTGCGGCGGCGTTCCCGCAAACGCATCGGACAGCGCCCGTGACAGCGCGTGACCGAGATAATGCACCAGCGGGATGATCTTGTGGTACTCCATCCGCGACGGGCCGAAGATCCCCAGCGTCCCGAGCGGTTGTTCGCCGACGCGGTAGGAGGAGGCCACCAGGCTGAAATCGAGCTCCGAGGTCAGAGCGCTGTCGGCGCCGATCAGCACCCGCACGCCGCCGCCCTGGATGCAATCGTTGAGCATCCTCACCAGGCGGGCTTTGTCGGTGAACGCTTCGAACATGCGGCGCACCCGCTGGATGTCGGCCAGCTCGGGGCGGGCCAGCAGCGCCGAGGCGCCGTCCACCAGCACCTCCGGCTGCGAGTCCCTGACCAGGCCCTCCCGCGCCAGCTCGATGGTGCGGGCGAGCAGGCTATCGACCTGCAGGCGCTCTTCGGTCATCTGTCGCAGCAGGCGGTCGCGGATCTCGCGCAGGGTCTGGCCGGCGTAGCTTTCGGTAAGGTAGTTGGAGATCCGCGTCAGCTCGTGGCGCGGGATCTCCTCTTCGGTTTCGATCACCCGGCTGTCGACGAAGCCGGCTTGGGAGACCACCACGCACAGCACCTTGCGCTCTGCCACCGGCACGAACTCGACGGTCTTCAGCACGGTGTCGCCGATCGCCGGCGCGACCACGATGCTGACCTGTTGCGACAGCTCCGACAGCAGGTGCGAAGCGATGCCGATGAGCTGGTCGGCGTCTGCCTGAGTGCTTGCCAGGTTGTCCTCGATGTAGCGGCGCTCGCGCGCCGGCAGCTTGCGGGCCTGCATCATCGACTCGATGAACATGTGGTAGGCCGCCGGCGTCGGTACCCGTCCGGCCGAGGTATGCGGTTGCACCAGGTAGCCCCATTCCTCGAGATCGGCCATCACGTTGCGGATGGTCGCCGCCGAGAGTCCCAGACGCCCCTGCTTGGCCACCGAGCGCGAGCTCACCGGCTCGGCGTTGAGGATGTAGGTGGCGATGACGTCTCTGAGGATCTCTCGATCGCGAGGCGAAAGCCTGTCCGCTTCCCGCGTCTCCATGTCTCGAGCGCCTCCGAGGATTGGCACTCTCCGCGTGAGAGTGCTAAGGCATGCTACCCGCAAAGGCCCTGGAAGTCAAGCTGCCGGAGCCGTCCAAACTATTGATGGAGAGCACTTTGGCGGCCGAGGGCAGCCGCGGCCAGCCCTCCGGCCGCGCACCCGAGTCGGGCTCTGTGCACTTACTCCACGAACGCGTTCGCCGTGACGACGGCCGCCGCCATTGCGAGCTTGTGATCCTTGTCCCAAGGCGGCCCGATGGCTCTCCGCAGCTGGAGGAAGTGAGCGTCGAAGCTCTCGACACGCAACGCCTGGTGCGCCGCACCCAAGACGCTTTTCGGGTCGTACCAGTGGACGGGCCAACTCCGCGCCTCGGCCGCGGAGGCCAGGGCCTTTCGGTACATCGCCCAGTCGGCAACGTTCTGCGCACGGTAGTCCTTGATGCGCTCGGCAATCGTGGGTGGAAGCCGCGGACACTTGCGAAGGGCGACACCCAGGATACGCGGCACCGCCATCGTGACGGCTTCCAAGGCAAGCACCGCGTGCCCTTCCGCCGACACGCGCACGCGCTCTACCAATTCCACGGCCTCGTCGACCGGGAGCCTTTGGCCTTCGCTGTGGTGCGGAAGCTTGGGCAGGCCCTCGCTCACGAGCTCCACCCGGCGGCGGTCGAGGAGCGTCCCATCACGCGCCACCGTCACCAGCACCGCCCAGCCGCCATGATCTGATACTCCAATGACGCCACCGTTGTTCGACATGATGTTCCCTCAAGCCTGACTTCGTGCTCATCCGTTATACACCTCGGGTCCTGTGCCGGCACCGCGCCCATCGCCACGGCTCCCCTCAGGTCGTAGAGCAGGCGGCCGAGGCATTGTTCGACTTGGCGAGCCTGTCGGACTAGTGTAGCGAGCGTGCCCATCTCCACGGCTCCTCTCGCCGGGCTGCGTTTCTCGCTGGTGGGGCCCGGACGGGTCGGCACCAGCCTCGCGGCGTGGGCGGTGGCGGCGGGGGCCGAGCTGATCTCGACCGCCGGACGCGCCGGAGCGCCGGACCTCGCCAGCAAAGGCCAGGACCTGCTGTTGATCGCCGTTCCGGACGGCGCGCTGGCCGCCGTCGCGCAGCAGCTCGCCCGCCGGCCCCAGGCGTCGGTCGCGCTGCACACCTCGGGCAGCCGCGACGCTACCGTGCTGGCGCCCTTGCGGGCGGCCGGCGCCGCGGTCGGCGCGCTCCATCCTTTGAAGGCGTTCCCCGCCGTCTTGGCCAATCCCGAGCAAGCGCACGGGGTGTTCTTCGCCCTCGACGGCGAGGCCGCCGCACTGCGGCTCGGCCACCGGCTGGCGGCGGCCTGGGGCGGCGTGGCGGCAGAGGTGCCGCCGGCCGCACGGCCGCTCTATCACTTCGCTGCCACCCTCGCCGCCGGCGGCGTCGCCACGCTCCTGGCCGCCGCGGCGGAGCTGGCGGCCGGCGCCGGGCTGCCGCCGGCGGTCGGGCGCGGCTATCTCGAGCTCGCCCGCGGCACGGTGGCGGCGGCCATCGCAGCGGGCGGCGGCGCCGCGGTCCTCACCGGACCGGTGGCGCGCGGCGATCTCGCCACCTGCGAGCGCCACATCGAGGCGCTTCGGGCCAGCTCCCCGGAGCGGCTGCCGCTGGCCATCGCCCTCGCCCGCGAGACGCTGCGCCACGCCGCCGGAGAGGCGGCGAGCCCGGAGCACCGCGCGCTGCTGGCCTGGCTCGACGAGCTCCCCGAAAGCCATGTGCACTAGCCCGGCCGCCCGCTGGCGGGAACCGCGGTGCGCCCAGAAACCGACCCGGACGGGTCCACCCACTGGGCCGCGGGCGGTCCTTGCGAGATTGATTCGCCTGGGGTCGGATGCTATGCTGCGAAGCCCGTCTTAGGCTAAATCCGCCTTGGGCTAAAGCTGTTATGGTTTTCTTTAACTACAGCACGATGCAGATGGCGGCCAAAGTGGTGTACTACGGCCCCGGTCTGTGCGGCAAGACCACCAACCTCCACTATATCTACGGCCATACCACCCACGACTCCCGCGGCGAGATGGTGTCGCTGGAAACCGAAACCGACCGCACCCTGTTTTTCGACCTGCTGCCGTTGGACGTCGGTTCCATTGCCGGATTCAACACACGGATTCAGCTTTACACGGTCCCCGGCCAGGTTTTCTACAACACCACCCGCAAGTTGGTGCTCAAAGGCGTCGACGGCGTGGTCTTCGTCATCGACTCGCAGCGCGCCATGATGCAGGCCAATCTCGACTCGTTTCGCAACCTGGAGGAGAACCTGGCGGAGATGGGCCTGTCGGTCGAGACCCTGCCGCTGGTGCTGCAATACAACAAGCGCGACCTCAACGACATCTACTCGGTCGAAGAGCTGAACCGCGCCGTCAACCGGCAAGGCTGGCCTTGGTACGAGGCTTCCGCCGTCGCCGGCCAGGGAGTCTTCGAAACCCTGAAGGGGATCTCGAAGCACACCCTGCTGGCGCTGAAGAAGCGCCTCGGACGCAGCGGCGCGGACGCTCCGGCGCGCCTGTCGGCGGCGTCCCATGCCGGCGCGCCGGCATCCTCCTCCGGGGCGGCCGCCGGCGCCGCCGGCGCCCAAGGAAACGCCGGCGTTGCCGGCGGTCCCGGATCCCAGGCGGCGCGGCCCGCGCCGATCGGAGCACCGCCCGCGCCGATCGGAGCATCGCCTGGGCCGGCCCGGCCGTACCCGTCGACCACCACCGCGGCAGGCCCGACCGCCGAGGCGAGCGCCGCGCCAGGAGGCGAGGCAGGCTCGGCACCTCTGGCTCCGGCCGGCGCCGTCGCCGCTGGCGCCGCCGTCGCCGCCGTCGCAGCCACCGTCGCAGCGCCCGATTTGCCCGCCGCTCCGTCCCGCGACGCCGCGGCGGCCGCCTTCCCGGGAAGGGAGTTGCCCCAGGCACCGCCGGCGCAACGGATGGCTGCCGGTCCGGCGGCGACGGCGCAACCGGCACCGGCCTCCAGGCCCGGCCAGACTTCCCCAGCGGCAACGAGCGCACCGCCGCCGCCACCGAGCCCGGGGGCCGCAACCCCTTCCTCCTCTACCCTCGCTGCCTCCTCCGCCCTGGCCGCCGCCCCTGCCCTGGCCGCGGCGGGCACTGCCGCACCGGCGGCGCCGGCGCCCGCGCGCTCCCCTGCCAAGATCTCCACCGGCAAGAGCCGCTCGGTCGACGTGCTGGGCGAGCTCGAGAAGCTGCGGCGCGAGGCCATGCAGCCGGCCTCCGCAGCCGGCTCGGGCCAGCCGTGGACCGCCGCGCGGGCGGGCGGCGCGCCCACCGCTCCCACCGCCCACCCGGCCACGGCCAAGGCCGCCGCCGGCAACGGCCGCGCCGAGCTCTCCCGCAACATCGAGATGACGCTCAAGCGCTCCGAGCTGGCGCGCGCCCGCCGATTCCTGCTGAGCTTCCAGGTCGAGGACGATCAGCATCGGGTGGTCGACGCGGTCCGCGACCTGCAGGTCGAGATCAAGGATTCGGCCGATCTCGACAAGCTCCTGCTGCGTATCAACATCGCCCTGCACGCCAAGGAGTGACGCCGCCGGGCTGCGAGCTGCCGCCGGCGCCCCTCCCACTTCCCGCCCCCTGGTCCGCATCGTCCTCGTCAGGCCGCCAGCCGCCATGAAGTGCCCTTTCTGCTCCGAGAACCGCGACCGGGTGGTCGACTCGCGCGAGAGCCGCGATGGCGCCACCATCCGCCGGCGGCGGGAATGCCTGAGCTGCGAGCGGCGCTTCACCTCCTACGAGCAGATCGACACCATCCCCTACATGGTGGTCAAGCACGACGGCTCGCGCGAGGAGTTCAGCCCCAACAAATTGCTCTCCGGCCTGCGCAAGGCCTGCGAGAAGCGGCCCATCGCCACCCGCAGCCTCGAAGCCATCGTCGCCGAGGCGGAGGCCATGCTGCACGACCGCGAGGACCGTGAGATCTCGACCCACGAGATCGGCGCTTTCGTGATGGAAAGGCTGCGCAAGCTCGACCAGGTCGCCTACGTCCGCTTCGCCTCGGTCTACCGGCGCTTCGAGGATCTCGACGCCTTCATGGACGTGGTCAAGAGCCTGATCCATCCCGGCGCCGCCGGCGGCAAGGACGCATGAGCGGCAGGTATGCCTCGCTGTACCTGCTGTCGCGTTTCCAGGCAGAGGTGGACCGGCTGCTGCAGGAAGCCATCGGTCTGCCGGAAGGCGATCTGGCCATTGGCGAATGGCAGCCCGCCATCGACATCGTCGAGACTGCCACGTCGATCCTCATCCTCGTCGAGGTGCCGGGCTTCTCGGCGGGCGACCTGACGGTGGAGGTCAAGGGCCAGCTGCTGATGCTCTCCGGCCACAAGCCGCCGCCGCCCTCGGGCGAGACGATCAAATATCACTGCCTCGAGCGCAGCCAGGGACGGTTCAGCCGCGAGTTGCAGCTGTTCTGGCCGGTCAACAGCCACCTCGGCACCGCTCGGATGGCTGAGGGCCTGCTGATCATCGAGTTCCCGAAGATCAAGGATCAACGACAAGCGGCTCGTCGCTTGCATGTCGAAGAGTTGCATCAAGAGGATCCGACATGAGCCGTACGGAGTCGCAGGACGAGGCGATCAAGATTCCCGACGTCCTGCCGGTGCTGCCCCTCAAGGACGCCGTCGTCTTTCCCTACATCATCCTGCCGCTGTCGGTGGGGCGCGACAAGAGCGTCCTGGCGGTGGATCGGGCGCTCGCCGAGAGCCGGGTGATCATGCTGGCGGCGCAGCGCGACGGCGCGCTCGACAATCCCGGCGAAGGCGACCTGCACGAGGTCGGCACGGCGGCGGTGATCATGCGCATGCTCAAGCTGCCGGACGGCCGCATCCGCATCCTGGTCCAGGGGCTGGCGCGCGCGCGGGTCAAGCACATCAGCCAGCTGGACCCCTATCTGCAGGCCAAGATCGAGCGCCTCGAAGAGCCGCCGCCCACGGCCGGCGCGCTGGAGATCGAGGCCCTGGTGCGGAGCGTCAAGGACAGCCTCGACCGCGCCGTGACGCTGGGCAAGGGCATCTCTCCCGAGGTGATGGTGATCGCCGCCAACCTCGAAGAGCCCGGCCGGCTCGCCGACCTCGCCGCCAGCAACCTCGACCTCAAGCTGGCCGAGGCGCAGGACATCCTGGAAACTGTCGACGTGGTGGCGCGCCTGCGCAAGGTGAGCGATCTGCTGGCGCATGAGATCCAGGTGCTCACCATGCAGCAGGAGATCTCCTCGCAGGCGCGGGGGGAGATCGACCGCAGCCAGCGCGAGTACTTCCTGCGCCAGCAGCTCAAGGCCATCCAGCAGGAGCTCGGCGAGGGCGAGGAGCTGGGCGAGGAGATCGCCGGCTACCGCCAGCTGGCCGACGACAAGAAGCTGAGCAAAGAGGGGCGCGAGGAGCTGGAGCGCCAGATCCGGCGCCTCGAGCGCAGCCATCCGGAGAGCGCCGAGACGCAGATCATCCGCACCTATCTCGACTGGTTGACGGCGCTGCCGTGGGAGACGCTCTCCGAGGACGACCTCGACCTCGCGCATGCGCAGCAGGTGCTCGACGACGACCACTACGATCTCGAAAAGATCAAGGAGCGGATCCTCGAGTACCTGGCGGTGCGCAAGCTCAAGTCCGATACGCGCGGACCGATCCTCTGCTTCGTCGGTCCGCCCGGCGTCGGCAAGACCTCGCTTGGCCGCTCGATCGCGCGCTCGCTCGGGCGGCGCTTCGTCCGCCTGTCGCTGGGCGGCGTGCGCGACGAGGCGGAGATCCGCGGGCATCGCCGCACCTACGTCGGCGCGCTCCCCGGGCGGATCCTGCAGGGCATCCGCCAGGCCGGCACCAGCAACCCGGTGTTCGTGCTCGACGAGATCGACAAGATCGGCGCCGACTTCCGCGGCGATCCATCGTCGGCGCTGCTCGAGGTGCTCGATCCGGAGCAGAACTGGAGCTTCGTCGATCATTACCTCGGGCTGGCCTACGACCTCTCGCGGGTGCTGTTCATCGCCACCGCCAACATGCTCGAGCCGATCCAGCCCGCCTTTCTCGACCGCATGGAGGTCATCCGGCTGACCGGCTACACCGAGGACGAGAAACTGAACATCGCCGAGCGTCACCTGGTCCCCAAGCAGATGCGGGAGAACGGCGTGACCGGCGAGCACATCGTGTTCTCACCCGACGGCATCCGGCAGGTGATCTCCGGCTACACCAAAGAGGCCGGGCTGCGCAACCTCGAGCGCGAGCTGGCCGCCATCTGCCGCAAGGTGGCGGTGCGGGTGGCGCGCGGCGAGGCGGCGAAGGCGACGGTGGTGGCTGCCGCCCAGGTCGAGGAGTTCCTGGGGCCGCGCAAGCACTTTGCCGAGGAGCTGCTCGAACGCGACCGGGTGGGTGTCGCCACCGGTCTGGCGTGGACCGCGGTCGGCGGCGACCTGCTGTTCATCGAAGTGGTGGCGGTGCCCGGCAAGGGCCAGCTCCTGCTCACCGGCCAGCTCGGCGACGTGATGAAGGAATCCGCCCAGGCGGCGCTCAGCTATGCGCGCTCCTGGGCGGGAACCCACGAACTGGCGCCCGAATACTTTTCCAAGCACGACATCCACATCCACGTGCCGGCGGGCTCGATCCCGAAGGACGGCCCGTCGGCGGGCATCACCATCGGCACCGCGATCATGTCGGTGCTCACCGCCAAACCGGTCAACCGGCGGGTGGCGATGACCGGCGAGATCACCCTGCGCGGCGACGTCCTGCCCATCGGCGGCCTCAAGGAAAAGGTGCTGGCGGCGAAGCTGGCGGGCGTCCATACCGTGATCGTCCCCAAGCTCAACCAGCGCGACCTCGCCGAGGTGCCGGAGACGATCAAGAAAGGCCTGGCGTTCCACTTCGTCGAGCACATGGACGAGGTGCTCGAGCTGGCGCTGCAACCGCCGCCGAAGGCGACGACCGCTCGCCAGGTGCCGGCGCCGGCCGCCGCCCGCCGAGTGAAGGCGCCGGCCGCCGCGGTGCGCCCGGTCAAACCGCCTGCCGCCGAGCTCTGACGCGGCACGGGCAGGTCCGCATCTCATGCCGATCGGTCGGGGCGAACCGCCAGCGCGTCTCGATCCAAGGCAACGCCGGACACGATTCCGGGTTCGGAACCGGGCCAGGAACCGTCCGGCAGACGTGAGCTGATCGCCCATCATGGCCCCCGCGCTCGACGGCGAGGATCGGCTGCTGCGCTGGCTGCGGCGGCGCCTCGATCGTCCGTTGATCGGCGACGACGCCGCCGTTCTCCCCGCGACCGGGCCGTTCGCCGTCACCGTCGACAGCCAGATCGCCGGCGTCCATTTCGTGCCCGGCCTCGACGCCGCGGTCCTCGCCGAGCGGCTGCTGGCGGTCAATCTCTCCGACCTGGCGGCGATGGGCGCGATCCCGTCCTATGCCTTCCTGGCGCTGACCGCGGCACCGGATTTCGATCATCGGCGGTTCTTTCGCGCCTTGCTCGCGGCCTGTGCGCGCCACCGGCTGCGGCTGGCCGGTGGCGACCTCTCGCGCAGCCCGGCCGCCGGCGCCGCTGGCGCCACCGGCGCAGCCGGCTCGGTTGCCTCACCGGCTCCGATTGGATCACCTGCCTCGGCCGGCGTGCTGGCCGCGACGCTCACCTTGATCGGTCGCCGGCGCCCGGGATCGCGCTGGCTGCGCCGGGGCGGCGCGGCGCCCGGCCACCGGTTGTGGCTGGGCGGTACGGCTGGCGAATCCGCCGCTGGTCGGTTGTTGATCGGCGCCGGCGCGCGCCTTGCCGCCGGGCGGGTCGCGCTGCCCGCCGGCTGGGCTGGCTGGGAGAAGCGGCGCCGGCTGGCCGCCGCGGCCCGGCGGGCGGTCCGTCGTCACCTGCTGCCGCAGCCGCAGCTGGCGCTCGGCCAATGGCTGGCGCGGCAGCCGGCCGCGGCGGCGATCGACGTCTCGGACGGCGTCGGCCGCGATCTCCACCGGCTCTGCGGCGAAAGCGGCGTCGGGGCGCGCGTGGAGCCCGATCAGCTGCCGCTCGCGGCAGGCTTCACCGCCCTCTGTGTCGCGCTTGGCGTGACACCCGTCGAGCTGGCGCTCGGCGGCGGCGAGGACTACGTCCTGTTGTTCACGTTGCCCGAGGACGTCGTGCCGCCCACTCGGTTCGGCTGCCGGGCGATCGGCAGGATCACCGCGAGCCGGCGAGTGTCACTGATCACCGGCGGCGCACTGTGCGACCTGCCCGCCATCGGCTGGGACCACCTGACCAGAGGCTGATTGGTCCGTACCAGGCTAAACCGCTGGCGTCTGGCTTGCCTCACGGTTCATTCGCGGAGCTAACCAACGCAGTGTTACCTCGGTAGCATGCACGTCGCTCCCGCGAACACCTGATCATCCAGAAGCCAGAAGTCGTCGATTGGTCACAAGAAAGGACCTGCGAAGCTCCGGCTCCGGCCGCCTGCGGCGCCGCCGCCGGCGGGCCGGATCTTACTTGTCGACGCCGGCGCGCGCGGCTTTCGCGTCGCGCCGGGAATGGATCACCCCAGGTCCGCCGCGGCTCCGATGGTCGCCAATCGCGGCATGCCCGGTAGGTCAGAACAGTCGCTGCAACCCTTTGGCGAGATCGCCGAACTGCTTCTCGACCGCCAGACGCAGCTTCTCGAGATCGCGGATGCGCTGCGCCAGAACGGCTTCGAGTCGCCCGGTTGCGGCGCTTGCGGCACTCGCAATGTTCGCGGCCGCCGACTTGGGCGGCCGTCCACGCCGCGCCGTGCCGGGAGCCGCACCGCGGCCGCCGGCCCGCCGACCACCGCGACCGCTCGCCTGGCGCAGGGTGCGGAACACCTCCACCGCCTCAGGATAGAAACGGCGCGCGCGGCCCTTGCCTGCATGCGGTAAGCGCTTGGAGTAAAGGCGTACGTAACGCACCAGGGTCGGATACGAAATGCCGGTGGTCTTGCTGATCTGGGTCAACGTCAGCAGACCCTCGGGCCTGCCGCTGGCGCTGGCGCCGGCCGCACGGCCCGAGCCGGGAGGACGGCCGAGACGGCGGCCGGGAGGACGGCCAGGAGGGCGGCCGACGCGACCGGTGCCGGCAGCGGCCCGCGCGGGACGGCCGCGGCGGCGTGCGCCAGCCGGCTTCGCAGCGGCGGCCGCCTGCGCCTTGCGCGGGCGGCCTGGGCGCCGGCCGGCACTCTTCGCGGCCGGGGCCGCGGCGGCGGGCCGACCGCGGCGTGCGCCGGCCGCGGCGGCGCGGCCACCACGCTTGGCCGCGCGTCGCTTGGGCTTCGCTGCCGCAACGCCGGATGCCGCGGCCGCGGCATCCTTACGCGGCCTGCCGCGCTTGCTCGCGTTTTCGCTGCGCAGCTCCCCGAAAACCGGCAGCGCATGCTCCGGATAGCGCTGCTTCCGTCCCGCGCCAACCGATGGAATACGGTCCTGGTAAGTCTTCTTGTAGCGCTGCAGCGTCGGCATCGAGATGCCGGTGTGCTGCGAGATCTCCGACAATGTGTATAACTTCTCCTCGGCGGGCGCTGACCGATCCGGCGTCTGGGGCTCTGCCATGTCTTCTCTGCCTCCCTACCTCGGTGATGAGGAAAG
>Ga0210405_10002355_pt1 | contig 19776 bp, 11 predicted proteins | sample IncBWH11MmetaG_FD_155492 | JGI IMG/M metagenome (GOLD analysis project Ga0210405, IMG submission 155492) | Forest soil microbial communities from Barre Woods Harvard Forest LTER site, Petersham, Massachusetts, United States - Inc-BW-H-11-M | ecosystem: Environmental > Terrestrial > Soil >... | reverse complement strand
CTGCCGATTGGAGATCACGTCGCAGATCTGCGCGAGTTCGTCGATCGTGGCCGCACATCCGGGACGCGGGCGTCCGTAATTTCTGTTCGATGATTGCCTCGGCTTGCCACCGGTAGCCTCTCCATGTATTATTGAGTGTACACTCATCCATGGGGGAGATCAGTGGCGCGTCCTAAAAGCGAAGACAAACGAAATGCGATCCTCGACGCCGCGACCCGCTTGTTTGCGGAGCGCGGTCTTACCGCTGCCCCAACGTCAGAGATATCAAAACAAGCTGGCGTCGCCGAGGGAACACTGTTTACGTACTTCAAGACCAAGGATGATCTGATCAATGCCCTTTACCGGGAGATCAAGCTGGAACTCGCAGACGCCATGATGTCGGATTTCCCCCGGAAGAAAAAGGTTGGTACCAGGCTGCGACATGTTTGGGATCGCTATGTAAATTGGGGTATCGCGAATCCCAAGCAGCGCAAGGTGCTGGCGCAACTAACGGTTTCGGAGGTACTCACCAAAGAGTCCAGAGACGCGGGCAGCGCGCCGTTCGTCGAATTCCAAGCCATGATTCGTGACGCGATTGAGCAACGGGTCTTTCGGAATGATGTGCCGGTGGAACTGATCTCGAGGTCGTTATCAGCGTTGGTGGAGGCAACCATAGACCTTACGGTGTCGAACCCATCCAAAGCGAAACAATACCGGGATAGCGGCTTTCAAATGTTCTGGGCGGGCATAACCAAGTGACGAGTCGTTGCATCTCATAAATGAGTGAGTAATCACAATAGACTCGAGGCCAGCTGGCCGAGTCTAAGCGTGCCCTAGTCTATCTAAGAAGAAGAACGGAGGATTTTCATGTCTAAGATCTGGTTGATTACGGGAAGCGGGAACGGGTTGGGAAGGGACATCGCCGAGGCGGCGCTGGCCGCAGGGGACAGCGTGGTAGCCGGAGCGCGTCGGACAGAAGAACTGGCACCCATGGTGGCGCATTACGGCGAGCGGGTGAAACCCCTGAAACTGGAAGTGCGCGACGAAGCCGTAGCAAAAGCGGCCGTGGAGTTGGCAGTGGATACGTTCGGCCGGCTGGACGTTCTGGTCAACAATGCCGGTTATGGGCAGATTGCGCCCTTCGAGCAGATGAGTGCGGAGGACTTCCAGGCGATCGTGGACACATGCTTTTACGGCGTGGTGTACACCACGCGCGCCGCGGTGCCAGTGATGCGTAAGCAGAAAAGCGGTCACATATTTCAGGTGTCTTCGGTCGGTGGCCGGCACGCGGTTCCGGGCAACACGCCGTATCACGCGGCCAAGTGGGCGGTGGGCGGTTTCAGCGACTCGCTGGCGATCGAAGTGGCGCCGTTCGGGGTCAATGTCTGCACGCTAGAGCCGGGCGGTATTCGGACCAACTGGGCGCGGCGCGCCGTTAAGAATGCGCCGGACTTGCTGCCAGAGTATGAGGCCACGGTCGGTTCGTTCCTGGAGATGTTGCGAGGACTCGAAGGGCGTGCGGAAGGCGATCCGCGAAAGATCGCGGACGTAATTCTGCAACTGGCAAATAGCGACGACGTGCCGGTACGGCTGATCCTCGGTGTCGATGCGGAAAAGCGGGTGCAACAAGCAGAAGCCGCGCGCGCGAGCGAGGCTGAGAAATGGCGGCATCTCACTGTTTCAACGGTTTTTGAAGATGGGCGCTTCGACAGCCGATTGTATAAGGCAAGTAGCGGAGTCAATTCCTGAGTCGCTGAATCCCGAAAGGAGCACGGTTATGAAATACAGATTACTCGGCAAGAGCGGACTGCGGGTCTCCGAAGCGTCGCTAGGAACCATGACTTTCGGAGACGAGTGGGGATGGGGATCACCGAAGGCTGAAGCGCAGAAAGTCTATGAGACCTACCGCGAGGCGGGTGGAAACTTCATTGACACGGCGAATTTCTACACCGGCGGCACGAGCGAGAAATTCCTGGGTGAGTTCATGCAGGGACATCGCGAGAGCATCGTTCTAGCCACGAAGTACTCCAACGCCGCGCCAGGCAATGATCCCAATGCGGCGGGCAATCACCGCAAGAGCATGATGCAGGCAGTGGAAGCCAGTCTGAATCGATTGCAAACCGACTACATCGATCTGTACTGGGTGCACATCTGGGACGGGATCACACCTGTGGAAGAAGTCATACGCGGTCTGGACGACCTGGTTCGCCAGGGCAAGGTTCTTTACGTCGGCATCTCGGACGCCCCCGCCTGGTGGGTCGCCCAGGCAAATACTCTGGCGAAGCTTCGAGGCTGGACACAGTTTATCGGGCTGCAGCTCGAGTACAGCCTGATTGAGCGGACGGTCGAGCGCGAACTGATTCCCATGGCCAAAGCTTTGAACTTGGGGGTTCTGGCTTTCTCTCCCCTGGCGGGTGGATTTCTAACCGGGAAATATCACGGCGAAGGCAAGCCGGACGGCGGGCGGATGACCAATGAGGGAGTGAAAGCCTTCTATCCTGAGAGGGAACAACGCGCGGCGTCGATGATATCGGCTGTAAAGTCGGTTTCCGAACAGACCGGTCGCAGCATGGCGCAAGTCGCACTCGCGTGGCTGCGCCATCGAACGGTGCCAGTAATCCCGATCATAGGAGCGCGGAAGGTATCTCAGCTCCAGGATAATCTCGCCAGTTTGCATATGGAACTCTCCGCCGAACAATTGAAGTCCCTCGATGGAGCAAGCCGAATCGAACCCGGATTCCCTCAGAGTATTTACGACAGAGAGATGGTTCGTGCAATTAGGTATGGCGGCACGTGGGATCGCTTGCTGCTCTAAGTGCAGTCCTTCAGGCAAATGGTGATGTCGGCGAGGCGTTTATGCTGAGGTCCACACCATGTTGTGTGGGCTCAAGACTGCCCTGAGTTTTTGCTGAACAGTTGCTGAACAGTTGCTGAACAATAGACTGCAAATGGGGGTATGCCGGCGCAACTGAGGAGCTTGTAACGCTAACAAAACAAATGAAAATTGGTCCATACGAACAGGTCAGGGTGAATTAGGAAACCGCCGCCATGTGTCCGTCGTGTGTTTCTCGCGATCATGGAATTCGTTTCGGAAGTGTAGTGAACCCTTGGTGTGAGACAGACCGTGCACCAACTGTGCAAGAATCCAACGTTTTCAATCCATTCGAGTTATCTTTGAGCGAAAAGCAGATTCCCCGATTTGTTGGAAACGTTAGTAGTTAGAAGTGATGGACGGAGTTGTTGGAGTCGAGTGTCCTGCGCCCAAGGCAGGCGCGCTACCAAAGCTCCGCAGTCCCTCACGGAAACAATCACGGACTCGCGGACCGGATCTGTATGGCGGGCCCTCGGCTCGTACTCGACCATAGCCTCATGTGGTGTGGAGCTCATGACATGTAAATCATGCAATTCGGAAAACCAGCGAAGGTTTAACTCGGAGATCAACGTCCATCTTCCCGGACTAAAGAATCTGGACAAGGCCCCGGTTTTGTATTTCCCAAGCTTCTGGTCTGTCTTGACTGCGGTTTTACGGAATTTGACCTTCCAGAAACCGAGTTGCGTCTACTTGGAAGACGCGTCGCGGCATCCGGGACCGGAACATGTCCGAGACAGGGTTGGATTTTTGACCTATCGGGTCTCGACGCTGGATTGCCCTTCAGCAGTGGCGAAATCGAAGTCCGCGAATCTGCTGCTGACAAACCGCTTGCCATGAAGAACAGCTTCTATTGCCAGTAGCAGTTCGTTTGCACCATCCGATTTGACCACGTAACCATGCCCACCGGCGCATAAGGCTGCTGCTGCGATCTCCGAGTCACGGTTCTCGCTCAGGAACAAAATCTTTGCCCCTGGAGCAACCTTGCGGATGGATGCAGCCGCTTCAATTCCATTCAACTTTGGAAGCCCGAGGTCCAGCAGAATCAAGTCCGGCTGAAATTCCTCCGCTATTCGGACGGCTTCCAACCCGTCCGAGGCCTCACAGATGACCTGCCAATCAGGTTTCTCTTGTAGCCGGGAAACGACAAAACGACGCCAGGGCTCGAAGTCATCCACGAGGATGATCCTGACGGTGCGTGTCATCTGCATGTTCTCATGCCAACTTAGCTTAAAGACTTTCAAGTCCGCGGGATTATTCCTGTTCAGATTCTGGAGCGCAATAGCTTTTTCGTTCCCGCACTTCTAAATCTCATCCTTGGCGCGCCGTCTGTAAAGCAGCAATTCTAACAGTTGCCTTTTGAGACATTTCTTACTATAAATTAGCCTGTCTAGGAGTACCGCCAGTACCAAGATGGCGCCACAGGCACGGTTCGTTGACAAAACCTGAATTTCCGCCCGCCGGTTCTCCCTTCTCGCATTCTGTTCAGCCGCCCACCTTCGCCAAGTTGAAGGGTTTGGACGATGGCGAGGTGATGGCGCAGCTACAAGCTGGCTGCAACGACGCTCTCGCCGTCTTGTTCGACCGCTACCGCCGCCTTGTCCTCAGCATCGCCCTGAAGATCGTTCGCGATCCGGGAGAAGCGGAAGACGTCATGCAAAACGTTTTTCTGGAAATTTTCCGGTCGGTGGCACAATTTGACCCCGCCAAAGGCACTAGTAAAGTATGGATTCTCCGGTACGCATATCATCGCGCCATCAACCGCAGGTAGCACCTGAACGCGAGGAAGTTCTACGACCAGACGAATCTGGACGAGGTCGAGACTCACTTGCCTGAAACAGCCCCCACGCTCGGCGGGTTCACACAACATGAGTTGAAGCATCTGCTCCGGCAAGGCCTGCCAACTCTAAACGGTCCCCAAAAACAGGTCGTTGAGCTGGCCAGCTATAACGGCCCTCGATGAGGGAGATCGCCGACAAAATGGGCGACTCTCTATCGAATGTACGGCACCACTACTATCGGGGACTTCAGAAACTGCGTTCCTTCGTGGGACGCACACGGGAGAAGGGTAAGACAGTGGGCAGCGATGAATGATCATTCCCATTTCGAGGAATTGGCCGCCCTGGAAGCAGGCGGATTCCAGTCGGGCGACGAACTGATGGAGCTGCGTGAACACGCCAAGGATTGCGTTGAATGCCGGAACGCACAGGAGGAGTTCAGCGGACTCGTTTGCTCCGGACTTCCGCAAACCGTGAGTCCGATTCGTGAATTCATGGATAAGGTAAAAAGACCCGGCCCGACAACGGTATCCGCGGACGATTCCTCCAACGTGCCAGGCTCGAAGGTATCGCTTTCTCTCCAGACGTCGACGGATCAATCAGGCATCCCGGGAGGCGAGTTGGCCTCTTCGTTCCAGCTGCGACCGCACTGGTCACCGCGATTGTCGCGGCAGTCTTCTTCGGAACGTATTGGCATCCCGCCTCCCGGGAATCCATGCAGGCACAGCAGCAGGTCGAGCAGCTCAAGCGGGAGAACTCCGCGCTTACCACGAGTCCGGCGCCTGAACGCCGCAGCGTTCACGACACCTCCACCCGGTGATCAAGGAGACCTTGGGCGCAATTATTTCCGGGGTTTTCCGATCAACCAGACCGATCTCGCGGTGAGCCGGCGATTTGGCCTTTCCGAGCGCTTCTCCCTGTATTTCCGCGTTGAGTATTTCAACGTTTTCAATCACCCGATGTTCGCGCCTCCTTCCGCAAATTTTAATAACTATTTAACTCAGAGCAGCTTTGGGATCATCACCTCGACGCTGAACAACTTCTTGTCCGGAGGTCCGGGGACTCTCAGCCCGCTTATCAGATCGGCGGTCCGCGCTCCGGCCAACTCACGCTGAAACTGCTGTTCTGAGGCGAGCGGACAAGGTGGAGCGCACCAGAAGTGCATTGAGAGTAATTACTAGTCTTGTCTATAACCAGTCGATTCAGATCAACTCGTCAAGCGCTATACACTGTTCAGTTGGGTTTAGGTATGCTCGGCGTTGACGCGGAAGCGCGAGGCGATTTGCGCCAGTGGTAGAAAAATGGAATGCCGGCGAGGATTACCAACAGGCCCAGCGAAGAGCGCACTGGCCGGACCATCCACAGGTTCGCGGTAAGGGCAATCGCGGCGACCAAAAAAATGAAAGGCGTCATTGGATATCCCCAGGCGCGGTAGGGACGGGAAAGATGGGGGTCCGTTTTGCGCAGACGAAGCAGGGCGATCGCCGTTAACGCGAAGAAAATCCAGACCGCAAAAACGAAGAGGGAATAGAGCTCTTCGTAAGTTCCGCTGAGCGCGAGCAGCGCGGCGATAGAGCCTAGGAAAACCAGCGAGCCGCTGGGAGTGCGAAAAGTAGGATGAAGTCGCGCGGCGAATTGGAAGAAAACGCCATCGCGAGCCATGGCGTAAGGGATGCGGGCGCCAGTTAGGACGACTACGTGCAGTGCTCCGAGCGCGGAGATAGCCATGGTGATCGTCAGCCAGGCAGCTCCGCGAGAACCGGCGAAGGACTGCACGACATCCGAGGCGACGTGCTGCGATTGCGCCAAAGCCGCGAAGGGCAAGATGCGGAAATAAACTACATTCGCCAGCAGGTACAGTCCACCTACCGTGAGTAGTCCCAGGATGATGGCTCGGGGGATGGTTTTTCTCGGGATGTTGAATTTCTTCCCCCAGATCGCCGAGGTCGTTGAAGCCGTTGTAGGCCCACATGGCGGGAACCAGAGCGGTGAGCACTGCGCCGATCGTTCCCCAACCTAGCAGGCTCAACCATGAGGGTCTGATACGGCGGGAATGCCAGCAGAGGCGGCTGCGATCGCATGCGGCTTTCCGAAAAGGACGCCCGCGACGACAATCACCAGGATTGCGCCGATTTTTAGAGATGTCAGCAGCACCTGAATGTTGCCGCCGAAACGCACACTCAAATAATTGATCGCGGTAACAGCCACCACCACCAGCGCGGCGAGCGGTTGAGCGGCCGTAAATGTAAATTCATATCGTCCTATATGGCTTGTGAACAAGGGAGTTGCTACCACTGGGAAAATGAATCCGAGGAAGCGCAGAAATCCCGCGGCGAGCGTGGCCATCGCGACAGGGCGCTCGAGAAACGAGCTCATCCAGCCGAAAAGAAATCCCCAGAGCGGGCCGAGGCCGCGATTGAGGTAGACGTAAGGCCCGCCTGCTTTGGGGAAGGCCGCGCCGAGTTCGGCATAACAGAAGGCGCCAAAGAGAACGATGACTCCACCGATGAGCCACGCGGCAAATACCAAACTAACCGAGCCGACAGCGCGAGCCATGTCGCTGCTGACGAGAAAAATTCCTGTTCCGATGGTGTCGCCGATGACAATCGCGACCGCCGACCACACGCCGAGACCACGAATCAAGTCGGACGATTGAGGACGCGCGGCTAGGTCGGGACCTTTTGTAGGCATGGAAGTTTGGAGAGCCTACTATCGAGGATTGAGGTGGTCAACCTGCGCTTTCTCCCGTGTCCGCACGCGATCATCGAGACAAGCTTCAGCGATCAGTTCCGAAACGATAGGGAATTCGTCGCTCCCGTTTCTGTCGTTAGCATTTACGCGCTATCATCGAGGCCGCTATGGCTACGCAAAAATCCATGATTAGCGAATACGACTGGGACTCGCGTTATAAAGTGTCCGGCATCGAAGACGTGATGACTCCTGCGCTGGTGGTCTATCCTGAAATTATTTCGTCCAACATAGAACGCACATTGGAATTGCTGGGCGGCGATCCGGACCGCTGGCGAGTGCACATCAAGACGGCCAAGCTGGGCTATACGATCGGGATGATGGTCGAGCGCGGGATCCACAATTTCAAATGCGCGACGACGCTAGAACTACTGGTGGCGTGCCAATGCGGCGCGGCGGACGTTCTCCTGGCCTATCCAACGATGGGTGCAAATGCGCGGCGCGTGCGGGAGATCGCGGAGCAGTTTCCGGCGATGCGCATCTCCGTATTGGCTGAGAACGAAGAACAGGTTCGGCAATGGCGCGGCAGCCGACTGGGAATTTTTCTGGACATAAATCCAGGGATGAACCGCACGGGTCTGGTCCAGAGTCGCGGCGAAGAAATTGTTGGCTTGGTGGGCACCATTCGAGCTGATGGCTTGGAGTTCCGCGGGCTGCACTACTACGACGGCCAGCATCGGGCGCCGGACGAGCGCGAACGAACGACGGCGGCGCACGCAGGCTACGATCGCTTGCTGGAAGTTGTGAAAGAGATCGAGCGCAGCGGAGTGCGCGTGCCCGAAGTGATCACGGCGGGAACGACGACGTTTCCCTGCTCGCTTTCTTACGAAGGATTTCGGACGGGAGAATTCATCCACCGGATTTCTCCTGGCACGATTGTTTATTCCGATGCATCGAGCCTGGCAGTTCTTCCCGAAGAGTATGGCTATCGGCCGGCGGTGCTTGTATTGACTCGCGTGGTCAGTCATCCCCGCGCAGGGATTGTGACTTGCGATGCCGGGCACAAGACCGTCTCAGCCGATGCCGGCGTTCCTACATGTGTCGTCCTGGGACATCCCGAGCTAACGCCGCTGTCGCCCAGCGAAGAGCATCTGCCCTTGGAGGTGGAGGGAGGTGCAGACGGTCCGCTGGTCGGCGAAGCACTTTATCTGCTGCCGCGGCACGTTTGCCCCACGGTCAACAATTTCGATGATGCGCTGCTCGTGCGGAATGGCGCCATCGAATCGGTTGAGGAAGTATCAGCGCGCGGGCGCGAGATGCCATTGCTTCGACCGAGGGACAAAGCTATTTCGGCGGCCGATCAAAACGGATGAAGAGTAGGATTGCCTACCCCCCCATTTCTTGTAAACGCAGATTCTACAGGACTTACGTCTTGCGTAAGTTGATTAGAATCAACACTTACAGGCGTTTCTCGTAAGCATTGATTCTAAAGGGCTTGCAAGCAGGCAAAACTCCTATAGGAATTCTCCTTTTCGAGGCTTCATCCCGGGCGCGGACTGAGTCGGCAATACACGTTGACGATGTGCGACTGGACGAAAACCGCAGAGCTCCGCCCTGCGCTACGTTTGCCGGAAGGTCTTCGTAGTGTAGATCCGGATGAAATGAGAAGCGCACGGGCAAGAATGGCTGAGCTACTAATCAGACACAAAATAAAAAACGCGGCAACTTGTTGCCGCGCTGAGAATCTACAGAATTACCTGAAAGAATCATACCACCTTGAAGACCAATTTCAAAGACTCGAAGAAGATGTCTAGGACATCGCGGGGCCGCGGCGGTTTGAGTAGCGGCAAGACAGTTCAAATTCACGGACGAGGGCAGGGCGAATCTTTTCTTGACTTTAGAGCGTCTGCAGAAGAGAATCTCGCCTCGGTTGGTCAGTACGTGGAAAGTGTCCCCCGCCGCGTCCCTCTGAACCCTGGCCTGCTAGGTATAGCTGTTTTGGGTATCCCCGCAAAAATGCTTGTTCGCTCTCGGCTGCAACTATGCTTCGAGATACTTCTGCCTCTAGGAGCTTTACGATGAGATTGTCCGTACGCGTTCTGTGTGCCGTCTTCGGTTTGTGCGTTCTTGCAGCTTTCCTGACTGCACCTCCAGCGGTAGCACAAGTGGCCGGACAAAACGTCAACATGGTTTCGGGAACGAAGTGGCCCACGGGCGATCCTTTCCTGCAGCGGCAGAACGAGCCGTCGATGGCGGTTTCGACGCGTAATCCGCTGCACATTTTGGCGGGCGCGAATGACTACCGGTCGGTGGATTTGGAGCAGGTGCTGACCGGCGGAGCAGAGACGGGCGACGCATGGCTGGGACTATTCAAGTCGTTCGACGGCGGGTATACGTGGCAGAGCACGCTGCTGCCGGGGTGCCCTTACGCCATTGATCAATGCAAGGACAGCGGAGCGTTGAGTTTAGGCAATTATCAAGCGGCGGCCGACCCGGTGGTGCGCGCGGGGACGAATGGGATGTTTTATTACGCCGGGCTGGCGTTTGACCGGGCCACGGCGACCAGCGCGAGTTCGATCAGCACGATCTTTGTGGCGCGCTACAACGATTTGAACAACAACGAACAACTTGATCCTATCACGTACATTGACACGCACATCGTGGCGTCAGGCAACAGCATGCAGTTTTTGGATAAGCCGTCGATGGCGGTGGACATTCCGCGCGCGGGAGCGGCTACTTGTTCGTTTACGGCGAACGAGCCGGGTGTGGGACCGAATGGCGGGGCGCTGGCGGTACACCAGTCGTTTGCGGCGGGTAATGTTTATCTGGCGTACACGGATTTTATTGGAAATACGGGAGGGGCGAAAGGAAGTTCCACACCGACGCATCTGATGTTCACGCATTCGACGGATTGCGGGGTGACGTGGAGCACGCCGATTCAAATCAACACGGGAACGACAACGAGCCAAGGGAGCACAATAGCCGTCAACCCGATCACGGGAGCCGTGTATGTGGCATGGCGGCAATTCGCCACGACGGGAGTAACACCCGACGCGATCATGATCGCGCAGTCGACCAACGCGGGAAAAACCTTCAGCAAGCCAGTACAGATTTCCACGTTTCAGCCGTTCGACCAACCGACGTCGCTAACAATGTTCCGCACGAACGCCTATCCCGCGCTTACCTCGGACATGTTTGGATTTGTGTATGTGGCGTATTCGGCTCGAGGAGTATCGTCGAGCGGGGATGCGCGGATCGTTGCGGCAGGGTCCATCGATGGCACGCACTGGACGCCAGCCTTCATGGTGGACAACCCTCGACAGAATGCGCAGACCAATCCTTCGGGACGCGGCCATCAGATTATGCCGGCGATGACCTTCGCGAACGGAAGACTGACGCTTCTCTACTACGATCTTCGCCTCGATCACTATGCCGGATTTTACACGCCGAATCCGGCCAGCCTTGGAAGTTATACGGAAATGCTAGAGCCGCAGGGTGAACTGGCTCCTGTGACGACAACCGGGTTGAACGAAGTGTTCACACCCTATATTGACGATGCCGGGTTGGGTCTGCGGCGGCACACGCTCGATTTGCGCGTTCTCGAGCTGGGCATATTCCCGACCGTGGTTTTGGGGCCGTCAGTGCTGGTGTCGCAGTACGAATACGGTTGCTGCGTGAATCCGGAATCGCCAGACATCGAGCAGTTTAAGTTCAATGTGCCGAACTTGCCTCTCTTTGATTCGGGCCAGGAAGCATTTCTCGGGGACTACATTGATATCGTGCCATCGCCGGCGTTCGTTCCGAGCGGTAATTCGTGGGCGTACAACTTCATGCCCAGCGTGAATCCGCTTTTCCATGCGACGTGGACAGATAACCGGGACGTTGTGCCACCTCCGCCAGGTGGAAGCTGGGAAAACTACACGGCGCCGGTGGTTGCGGGGGCGATCAGCGTGGAGACCGGGAAACCGATTACGACGATGTGCATGTCAGGGCAGGAGGGCATGCGCAATCAGAATATTTACACGGCGCAGATTACGGGCGGGCTGGTTGCGGCAGCGCCGGGGAATGCGAAGCCGCTTGGCACCACCACGTTTAACGGCCAGACCGTGCCATTCCAGCGCGCGTTTCCTGTGGAAGCGCAGAACACGACGAGCGCGCTGCTGAATGTACGTTTCACGATTGCGAACCAGCCTACGGGCGGCACCGCATCGTTTTTGCAATTCTCGAAGTTGACGACGCTGGACATCACGATTCCTCCGTACTCGTCGGTGTCGCGCAGCGTGTTTGTTACCTCTACGAACCCTGAAGCCACCATAACTGTGAATGTGGCCCAGATCACAGCCATCGGCGGATCTGTGGTAAGCAACGGGCTTACGTCGTCGGCCGTGCTCAATCCAGACATCACGAATCCAAACATTACCAACCCGAACATCACGAATCCGAACATTACGAACCAGGAAGTCACGAATCCAAATATCACGAACCCGAACATCACGAATCCCAACATCACCAACGTAAGCACCGAGAATCCCAACATCACGAATCCGAACATTACGAATACGTCCTACTTGAATCCGAACATCACGAACCCGAACATCACCAACCTGAACGTGACGAATGTCAGCGCGGCGAATCCGAATATAACCAACCCGAATATCACCAATCCCAACATTACGAATCCGAACATCACGAACCCGAACATCACGAACCCGGATATTACGAATGGTTCGATTCAAGACGTGACGTATCCGATCACGAATACCGGGAACACCACGGCGTCTTACACAGTAAAGACTGCGACGAACGGCAACGTGCCGACCGGGATCGTGTTGCAACTGCTGATCAACAAGCTGTATCAGACGCCGGTGGCACAAAATTGCGTGCTGGGCGTGCAGACGCATTGGATCACGGTATCCAACATCACAAATCCGACGCTATTCACCGCCTCGAATCCGAATATCACAAATCCCGACATCACGAATGCAGCCCCGAATGAGGCATCGGTCTCGCTGGCTCCAGGGGAGACAGCGTACATTACGCTGCGGGTCGTGAACCCCACACCGGCACTAACGCCCTTCAATCCGCTCGCGGTGATCACCCCCGTCACCGTGCCTCAGGCCGTCAACACAACGACAGTTCTCTCGAATCCCGGAAACACGAACCTGACAGCACCGGCAGTCTATCCGCCGATTACGGTGTTAACGGCAGCGCTACCTGCCACGGATCGGTTTGACGCAGGGTACTCCGTGCAATTGCAATCCGCCGGAGGCAAGCCGGGCGCGACTACCTGGACTGTAGCGGGCGGTGGGCTGCCCCCGGGAATTGGGCTAAGCGCGTCCGGTCTGGTTTCTGGACAAGCCACTACCCCGGGAAGCTATCCCGTCACGATTCGTGTTGCAGATAGCGCTTCGCCACAGAATATTGCAACCCAGAACTACACGCTGAACGTGAGCGTGACGCCGCTTACGCTTCAGTTTGTGCTAACGCCGCCGGATGGGGTTGTGGGCCAGCCCTACGTCGCAAACCCGCTGGCGGTGAACGGCGGAACGCCGCCTTACACCTGGACGGCTACCGGTCTTCCAACCGGATTGGCGATCGATCCCGTCACCGGACAGATCAGCGGCACGCCGACGTTTGCTAATCCGGGAGGGTCGACCGTAACGATCAAGGCGACAGACGCGGCGACACCGGCGGAGTCGATCCCTTATTCTCCGACGATTCGTATCGGCGCGGTGATCGCGATTACGCCGCTGACGCTGCCGGCGGGCACGATTGGCACGCCGTACACATTCCAGCTCAGCGCGAGCGGCGGCATCGGCAGCTTAGGGTTTGGTCCGCCATCTCCGGCACAGGGTGTCTTGCTTTCCAGCAACGGTGTGCTGACGATCGCGAATCCGCAAGCGTCCAGCATAACGTTCGGTGTTAGCGTCCACGACGGGTCGCAGCCAGCCTTCCAGTCCGTGAGCGCGAACTACACGATCAATTTCGCGGGCACACCTTCGGCAAATGTTTTGTTCATAACGGAGCCGCCGAACTACGTTGGAGGCCAGACAAATCCGAACAGTCCTGTGCACATACACGTTCAGGACAATCAAGGAGCGGCGATTGCGGGTGTTCAGGTGACAATGTCTTTCAACGGCACGCCACCGTGTGCTTCAGCGACACTGAGCGGCACGCTGACGCAGCAGACTAGCCAGACAGGAGACATCTTTTTCACAGACCTGAGTGTCGACCACGGCCAGGTTGGCTACACGCTGAAAGCCACGGCGGCTACGGTGTCGGCCGTTTCCACGCCGTTCAATGTTACCGGGTTCTGCGAAACCGGGAACATGAACACGGCTCGCCGTAATCATATGGTTCTGGCGCTTCCGAACGGGAAGATTCTGCTTACGGGAGGCGCGGGGAATGCGGACGGGGATGCCGCTAGCGCGCTAGCGAGCGCGGAATTGTATGATCCCGTTGCCCATACTTTTACGTCGGTCGGCCCGATGAACGTGGCTAGAGTGGATCACACCATGACGCTGCTGTTGAATGGGCAGGTTCTCATCACGGGGGGCTACAACATCGAGGGTATGATCGCGAGCGCCGAACTCTTCGACCCGACGGCGAACAGTTTCACACTCATTCCTGCGTCGATGGTTAGCCAGCGCGCGGAGCACGCGGCTACGCTTCTGGCCAATGGGAAAGTGTTACTCACGGGCGGCAATACCAACACCACCACTCTGAACACCGCGGAGATCTATGATCCCGTTGCCAACACGTTCACGGCAACCTCTCAACTGATGACTGCGGCGCGCCAGGCACAGCATGCGGATCTGCTGCCGAATGGGAAAGTGCTGATCAGTGGCGGGTTAGACGCGAGTAACAATGCGCTTAATTCTGCGGAACTCTACGATCCCGTGGCCGACGCGTTTATACAGACCGGGACTATGACCACGGGCCGAGGCAATCACTCGTCCGCTTTGCTGTACAACGGCCAGGTTCTCGTTGCGGGTGGTTTGTCGGGTCCTGCAGCGTCGCTCGCTCTTACGGCGACGGCGGAACTTTACAATCCTGCTACCGGAGGGTGGACGCCAACGGGCAGTCTGTCCATACCTCGGGGGCATTACGCGGGAATCGTGCTCGGAGATGGCACTGTCTTTATCTCTGGCGGAGCGACGCTGCCTGCCGGGACAAACGCGGATATTTACAACCCCGCGACACAGGCGTTTAGCGTAAGCGGGAATTTCACGGCAGTGCAGGCGGGAGCGCGCGAAGCCGTGGCGCCGGATGGTACGGTGTTGCTGGCTAGCGGCGTCAACAACGCCGTCCCGGCCATAACTGTGCCCAACTCGGAGCTGTTCTATCCTGCGCCGTTGCCTGCGGGAATTGTGATAACAACTCCTACCACTTTGCCGGTCGGCGTACAGAACGTGCCGTACACGCAGGTATTCCTGGAACACGGAGGCGTGGGGCAAGTCACTTGGGTGGGAGACACTTTGCCTGCCGGGCTTAATCTGACCAGCAACGGCATTTTGACCGGTACTCCGACACAAACCGGAACGTTCAACCTGTTCGTCACGGCGATTGACACCAGCGCGTCGCCTCAATCGACCACGGTACAATTTACGCTGCAAGTGAACGGGCCGCTTACGATCACGACAACTAGTCTGCCTAACGCGCCCACGGACGGCGGGACGCCAGCCATTCCGTACTCCGCGACGATCCAAACTACCGGGGGAGCGGGAGGAGCGACTACCTTCTCTGTCGTGTCGGGCGCGCTGCCTCCAAGCATCACGCTGAATCCGACGACGGGAGTGCTGTCGTCGAGCTCCGTCACCGATCCAGCCACAACTTACAATTTCACGATCCAAGCCGTGAGCGCCGGGCCGCCGTCTACCGCGGCGACGCAAGCGTTCACGCTAACCTTGGTTCCGTTCTTTACCGGAAATACTCCGAACCTTCTACCGGCGGGAACGGAAGGGGTTGCGTATTTGCAGAATATAACTTCCTCTGGCGGAATCGTTCCTTATACGTATCAACCCTTTTCGGGAACTCCGCCGCCAGGGCTTTCCATATCCGCGGTGAATACGACTACCGGGAAGGTGAGCGGCACGCCGACGTCAGCCGGAACATTTAGCTTCACCTTTCAGGCCACAGACAGTTCGACTCCGCCTCAGGGTTACACGGAGCAACTCACCGTCACAATACAGCCTCAGCCGGCGAGTGCATTGATTGCTTCACCCCAGGGAGTCGGAATCGTGACGCTAACCTGGAATCCGAGCGTTTCAGGAGACGTTGCCGGCTACAAGATACACATGGGAACGAGTTCTGGAGTCTATACAACGGTGATCAACGCGGGTAGCGTAAATCAATATGTCGTGACGGGACTCACGTCCGGCCAGACATATTATTTCGTGGTTACCGCGGTGAGCGCTTCCGGGGTCGAGAGCGCCTTCTCGAACGAGGTAACGGCAGTCGTTCCTTAGTCGATGAACCTTCGGTGGACTCGCTATTCGGCGGGGCTAGTGAACGGCAATCCGGCGCTGGGCGTCCGCGACGAGCGGATCCCCGGCGCCTTTTTCTTTGATGGAGAGGAAGGTTTTGTAGGATTCGGCGGCGCCGGGGCTGTTGAGGCCTTCACGCGCGCGACCCTGGTAATAGTAGACGGCGGGGAGAACGTGGTAGCTGGGGACATCATCGAGAAAGACGGAAGTAGCTTCCCCGCGGCGGTTCAGGCAAATGTCGAATTCCGAGGACGCCTCGGTGAACGCATCGGCATCGAGGTAAGCGCGACCCATATCAAAATGGCCGAGCCAGGTATCGGCGAGTTTTTGGGCTTCCTGGAAGGAGTTTAGGGCGTCGCGGGCATTGCCTTTCTTGAGCTGGGCTTCGCCCGCGATCAATTTGGCGTAAGCCTGTGGCTCGGTTTCGAGACGCTGTGAAAGCGGCGCCACAAGTTGCAGCGCCTTCGCGTCCTGACCTGCCGCGATGTAAACCTGTGCCGCGCGATAGAGCACTGCCAGATCCTTGCTGTTCGAAGAAGCCTTGTCGGCAGAAGAAATGGCTTCCTTCGTTTTTCCCTGCATCATTTGTACGAGAGCGAGCGTGGCCGTGCGGTCGGCGGCGGATTCTGCGTCCTTCGCAACCACATCAGATGCGATGGCTTTCTCTAAAATACTGGCCCCGTCCGTCAACTTGCCTTCGTACAGCGCCAGATCCGCGAGTCCCGTGGCTGCGATGGAAGCACCGTAGGGGCTCACACCTTGAAGCTTCCCGTAGCTCGCCTGCGCTTCGGCAATTTGCCCGAGTCCCAATTCCGCCAGCGCGTAGGTGCGCAGCGCCTGGTCAAATTTCGGATTTTCTTGCAGAATCGCTCGCGCTTCTTTGGCCGCGGTATCAAAATCTCCGGCATATAACGCATACATCGAATAATTCACTCGTTGCAGAACGCTGTGAGGAGTGATCTCGAGCGCGCGTTTCTGCTCCTCGAGGGCCTTGTTCATGTCACGGCTGTAAAAATAAGCGAGCGCCAGATTCGCGTGTCCAGCCGTGTCGGCGGGATATTGACTAACCAACGCGGTCAATTCTTCCATGGCCTTTGGCTGGTTGCGCATGAACAGGTAATAACCGCTGCGCGTGCGGTACTTCTCGCGGTCGGTCATGCGGTCGATGTGCGACATCGCTAATCCATAATATTTCTCGGCGTCCTGGCGTTTTCCGAGATTGGCATAGATGGCGGCCATGCCGGCATATGCGCGGCCCAGATTTGGGTCCAGTTCCGCCGCGTGACCATAAGCCTTGAGCGCGTCATCCCATTTGGCTGCCTGCTGAAAATCCTGGCCCACGGCATACGCGTGGGCCGCTTCGAGCGAGCCCGCGCTGAACGTTTCTGCAGCGGACTGCTGCGCGGACTCCGGCGTCGTGTCGCCCAGTTCCTTGCGAAGACTCTCCGCGAGCTTTCCCGCCGCGGCAAGCACGTCTTGTTTGTTCGAGGCACTCCGTTGTTCCGTAAGAATGGATTTGCCCGTCGCAGGATCCAGAGTGGCCACGTAGACTTTGTATCCGCTTCCTTCCTGCGTGATGGACCCCGTCACTACGGCGTTGACGCCTTCGCGCACGGCAACGAGTTGTGCCAAGCCGGCGTCCATGCGTGTCGCCGCTGGCTGGAGCCGCGCGGCATCCTTCCTCGCCTGGCCGCGATTAAACGACGAGATAAACGGCGCGCCCTCGAGCGCAATCCCAAGCATGGGTTCGAGCGTGCCGTCAAACACGGAATCTCCGGTCTTGTTGTCGAAATCCGCGATCAGCAGTGTCACCGGCGCGTGAGGAGAGGTAGCATGAGGAGTAATTCTTGAGCGGAAGAAAAAGATACCTGCAATGACCACGGCTCCGAGCGCTGCGGCGGCCAGCCATTTTCCGGAACCAGGCAGGGCGGAGACTGGCAGCGAAACGACGCGCGTCCCAGCGGCAGGGCCTTGCCACTTTTCAATCTGGTGCAGCAACTCCCCCGCGCTGGCAAAGCGCTTCTGCGGATCGATTTCCAGACATTTCCGGACAATGTCGCTCAGCGGCCGCGGAATGGTTTTGTCGAGTTCGTCGAGAGGCCTGGCGGGCTCATTGGTTCTTTTCCAGAGCTTCCCCATCGTGGTGTCCGCGTCGAAGGGCACCTGGCCGCTTAACATTTCGTAGAAAATAATGCCGATGCTGAAAAGGTCCGAGCGCGCATCCAGAGCCTGGCCTTTTGCCTGCTCGGGGGACATGTAGTCCGGCGTGCCGATTAAAGCGCCCGTCTGTGTCATGCCCGAGCCAAGCATCGAGCGCGCAATGCCGAAGTCCATGACATACGCTCGGCCGCTCTTGTCCAGCATGATGTTCTGCGGCTTCAGGTCGCGATGGATCACGCCCTCGTTGTGCGCTGCCTCCAGTGCCCGGCACACCTGCGCAAGAATGTTTGCCGCTTCTGCCGGCTCGAGTTTCTTTTTACGGCGAAGAACGCCCTGCAGGTTCTCGCCTTCGATGTACTCCATGGTGATGAACTTGATCCCGTCGGCCTGGCCCAAATCAAAAATGCGGATCACGTTTTTGTGCGTGATTTGCCGAGCGAGGATCAGTTCCTGCTTGAAGCGTTGGAGAATTTCGGGGTTGGCCGCCATATCGGCGCGAATGACCTTGATGGCCACCTGGCGTTCCAACTCTTTATCATGGGCTTGATAAACAGCTCCCATTCCGCCCTGTCCCAGCAGGCGGACAATTTCGTACCGGCTGCCAATGGAAGTGCCTGGGCTCAGCTGAACGAGAGCGGTGGCGGAGATGACACCTTCGGCTGCGGGCACAGACCAGCCCTGCCCGCTCGTGGCCAGCGTCTGGTCACTGAGCGGCAACGGCGTGGTGCACTTTGCGCACTGCACCGAGGTATCCGGGTTTTCGTAACTACACGCTGGGCAGACCATGCTTGTCGCGCCTTGGTTGCGCGAACGCGTTTATTATGTAGCCTTTGCGAGCGAATTCAAACAGGCAAAGGGTTTCTCCGTTCCTATAGTCCCAGGCCAGAGCAGCGATGCTTCTGATTTGCCAATTTTGCTGAATGGTACCGGACTCGATGCGGAGCCTTGCCGACCCGTCTTGCGGGGGAATTAGCAGCGGAGTTCCGTTCCCGAAGGCCGCCGCTCGCTCGCGAAGTTTTCCTCAGGCTTGCGTATTCCGCGTGGTATGCTCGCCTCGTTCCCGTTAGAATCAGCGCGTCCCTTTGTTGCCTTCATGAAGAAGATCATCGTCGCCGTTGGCAGCACTCGCAAGCCAAAGCTCAGGGCAGTTATGAAAGCTCTGGACGCCTTTGCGCCGAAACTCGTACCGGATGGCGACTTCGAGGTCGTTGGAGTGGAAGTGGAAAGCGGCGTAAGCCCCACGCCCTCCTCTTGCGAAGAGCTCATGCGCGGGGCCCGACAGCGCGTGGAAGCGCTTGTGCGGCTCGCTCGCGAAACTAGCAAACATTGGCGCTACTTCGTGGGCCTGGAAGGTGGTCTTGAGGTTCTACAGGATGATAGAAGCCGCCGCGTTTTCCTGGAAAGCTGGGCTTACGCGAGCGATGGCACGCTAGGTTTCTATGGGCGTTCGGGAGGCATCGAACTACCAGAGGAACTTGCCCATGAAGTTCTTGAGCGCGGTTTCGACTTGTCGGAAGCCATCGATCGTTATGCAGGCGCGGTGGGCATCCGTGATGGGCAGGGAGCTTGGGGCGTGCTTTCCGGAGATTTAATTCAGCGGGACGAGTCTTTTCGCATCGCGGTGATCACGGCCTTCGCGCCGTTCTACAATGCCAGGATGTATGGCAGGGCCGTGCGTACCGCAAGTTAGAATTCGCATCAGGAAAGCCAGGAGAGATTATAAGCGTGGACATTGTTAAGGGCAATATGGGCTGGATCGAAGTCGTTGTCGGCCCGATGTTTTCCGGCAAAAGCGAGGAACTGATCCGCCGCCTGC
>Ga0210405_10002354_pt1 | contig 19777 bp, 9 predicted proteins | sample IncBWH11MmetaG_FD_155492 | JGI IMG/M metagenome (GOLD analysis project Ga0210405, IMG submission 155492) | Forest soil microbial communities from Barre Woods Harvard Forest LTER site, Petersham, Massachusetts, United States - Inc-BW-H-11-M | ecosystem: Environmental > Terrestrial > Soil >... | reverse complement strand
ACTCCGATTCAAAACGTGGTGTGGAAGCGGCCGTCTACTGAGACTCCCCCCAGTTGATCGCGGGCAACGCTGACGGACCAGCGTTTGTTGATCTGGTAGTCTCCCTCGACAATTTCTTCTCCGGGCTGCGAAACATCGGTGGAGAATGTAAAAAGGAAATTCTTGGTCACACGCTGCTGCACCGCGAGGCGGGTGGATGGATTCTGATTGTTTCCGCCGAAGGTGGGATCGATCTGGAGGCTGGAAATTCCTGCCAGCTTTTGCAGGCTGCCGCTGACCTGGCTCACGGCTTGAGAAGCGATCATCGAATCCGTGCTCTGGCTCGAGGCCGCCAATTCAGAACTGGTTTTGCCGCGCGCAATCAGGTTGATAATATCGGCCGTGGCCAGCGGAGGATCTGAAGAATAGGACGTCGTCAGCGTGTCAAATGGACCACGCAAATTGAGCGTCAAATTGTACTGCTGAACGGTCGTCGTCACCGAAACGTCCAGGTTGGGCCTGGTTTCATTCGGATCAGCAAGTGTGATGATGCCCCGCTGCAACTGGTAACGGACGTTGCGATAGAACAGTTCTCCTCCAGTAAGGTCGGTTCTGCCGGTTATCACCGGATTAGCCACTGTACCGCTCACATTCAGTGCGGCGCTTCCTTCGAGACTGATCTGCGAACTGGTGGCGCTGAGATTTTCTTTCGACTGGAGCGCAACCTGCAAGCCGATGGTGTCAGTGAAACCCGGCACGGCGGGTGCGGCAGCATTGCTGCTGAACTGGTCGCCGAATGTGGCAAGATCGAAATCTGGGGTGAACGACAAAGAATCAACCAGCACGCGTCCCCGCAAAGTCGATGCACTTGTAGTACCGACCCAGGCGAGGTTGCCGTCCAGAACGGTTCGCAGACCATCGGGGTAACGCAGACGAACCGAATCAGCCTTAACAGCGATGTCGAACTGCTGACTGGGACGGTAAGTGATCGAGCCGCCAGCTGAAATCTGGCCGCCACCGACTTGGCCGGTCAGATTGGAAATCTGCACGCGCTCGCTGTCCAGATCGAGAATGCCGTTCAGTTTGTCGACGCCGAGCGGGACGGCGTCAGTGGTGAACGCGATATTCTGAAGATGCACCTGGCCAGCAACCTGTGGACTCGCCGCCGATCCGGTGGCGCGAATATTCAGGGCAATGCTTCCGGAGCTTCGCAGGTCTGGAGAAACCATCCGAAAGATTTGCGCGTCGATAGACCCCTCGGCTGTAAGACTCGGAACACTGGTGCCGCCGATCGGAACGCTACCCTGCACTCGAAGAGAGGTTCCTGTCCCGCGGATCTCGGAAGGCTGAAGCGTGATCACTGAGTGTGAGTAGTCGGCGCGAATCGGGCTCGCAGTTCCGACTTGTAGCGACTGGTAGCTGGCGTTAAGCGTTGGAATGACAAGATGCGCCTCCAACTGACTTTGGTTTTTCAACGGACCCTTGAGCGTGGCATGAAGTTCTGTCTGCCCTGAAAACCCCTGGGGGACCGAGCTAGAGAAGGTTGCCCACAAGACCTCCAGCGGGAGCGCGCTCGTATCGATTGACGCGTCGGTCTGGAAGTCGCCGGTCAGGTCTACGTTTCCACGAGCGCGAATGGACGCTTTCGCAACCTCGGAATCAATCGTGAGATGGGCGCGCTTGTTGGCTATGCGAACATCGGCGCTCACTCCGATCAGTGACTTCTGTTGCACCTCAAGTTTGGGTAACTTGATGCTGGCGGTGAGTTGGGGATCATCAATCGTCCCCTCGCCGTTGGCGGAGATTGCGGCGGTTCCCTGCATCGCAAGATTCTTGGCTCGCACCGCGCGCAACCTCTGCAGAACGATCGCAGGGGCGTTGAGACGCATCTTGTAGGCCCTGGTCTTGAGGTCATATGTCAGATTTGCATCGGCAGAACCCGCGTCGGCACTGACGTGAAGGTCGGAAACGATAGAACCCTTGTCTCCGTGAAAGGTCAGCGCCAGAGCCTTGAGCGGCTCATCGTAAGCGCGCGCATTTACAATCTCGACTGATCCTGACCCGCGAGGATCGACTTCTGATCCACTCAAGGAAATCTTTGCGGACAGTTCTCCGCTGATCGGATACTGCACATTCGCCAGATGCTGCAAGTCAGCGATCATCATTTGCCGCACCGACAGATGCGCCTGGACGGGACTGGAAGAAAGATACGACCAGTCATGTAGCCCGATGGTTGCGTCAAAAGAAGCCTGGCCGCGGTGCGCATTCGTCAGGCTGCCGTTCGACACCACGATCCGGGAGGGATCAGCCTGAAGCGAAAGATCGGCACTTTTCCACTCGCTGCCTTGCACCAGGAGATTTCGGGCGCTGAGGCGTGCGGAAATCTGTGGCTTCCGCATCGATCCTTGCACAGTGGCATTCATGGTCGCGGAACCTGCAACAATCGGTGTGCCTGCCGGCATCGGGTGGAAGGCCGAGACCAGATCAACCAACTGGTGGAGGTCATTGCTGTTAGCCTGAATTTCGAGACGAGAATGATTGCTGACCTGACCTTCAGCGGTAACGCTGGTGGCGGGAATGCGAAGAGTGGTTTGATGGACAGTTACAACATTCCTGGGGCCATCGTAGATCGCATGGACTGCGCCTTCGACTGGAATAATTCTTGAAGAAGAGTTGACGGCATTTCTTCCAGCGCTGCGCAATACCGCATCGATGCGAGCACGGGCATTGCTAACCCTACCGGTCCACGATACGTCGGCGGTGCCATCGAGCATTCCTGAAATTGCAACCGGCTTTAGCTCCTGTCTGCGGAAAGCACGTTGCGCAGCACTCAGCGAAACGCCGCGCAAGGAGGCCCGCGCGTGAGACGTGGGAGTGCTGTCGAGGTGGTCCACATCCAGATTGGCACTAACCCTGCCGCCGAGGGTATCCGCTTCAATCCCGCTGACGCGCATCGAGCCGTCCGCAAGTTGATACTGCCCTCGGAAGTTTCTAATTTCAAGACGTCCGTTAGCGACCACCCCCGCCAGCACTGCCGATGCCGCCTGCCCATCGATCCGGATGCTTTTGAGAAGACTTTGATCCGGGGCATTCTGGTAATGAAAAGTTCCCTTCGAGGCGATATCGCCGGCCGGATTAACTGTGGGTAAAAGTTCAGCCACATCTTGCGAATGCACAAGTATGTCGTAATTTCCTTGAATTGTCGGCGCGCTGTAATTTGTCACGTCTGCGGTGAGTTTGATCGCGGAAGAAGCTACGGTGACAACCGCCGAGTCAAGACGGAAAAGTGAAGGTGTAGCTGTGAAGCTCGCATCGAAGCCGTGAGGCAGGGGTGCATAGGTGTCATAGTGCAGATGGCCATTGTCGTAAGAAATCGAACCACGATAGCGGGTCGCCAGAAATTCAAACCTGATATCCGTTCTTAGATTGTGGAGGTCCGCATCCAGCGGAGTCTTCCGGTCGTTGTAGTTAAACTCTCCGTTGCTAAGCGCCACATGCCCAACCGCCAGATCAAAGATGCTGGTGTTACTGCTGGAGTTCTGCGGCGGTGATGGCGGAACGTTGCTGTTGCCGTTGCGATCGACCTGAAGGTGCGTCACAGGATGTTCGATCAGCACTTCGCTAAGGCTGATTTCTCTGCGAAATACGGATCGAATCTTCAGTCCGACCGTAAGTTTGTCGATCTGGAGAAGGGGCGGCGAGTCTGGCTTCTCAGTGCCACGAATGACGATGCCATACAGATGCGCGGTCAGAGTTGACAGGTCGAAATCGAAGGCGCGAATCTGAGTGCGCCCGCCAGTGGATTGGTCGACTTGTGTGATGATCCGGCGCAACGCGAATTCCTGAAAGCCACTGCTTCTGAGGTAGAAATATCCACCCACAGCTCCGATCGCAATCAGCGCCGTCAGGCTTGCCAGCGTCCAGCCAACGATTTTCCTCCAGTTCATGGTCACTCCTAAAAAGCTTGCCCTAAGGTGATGTAGTACTGTGTGGCGCTGATTCCCGAGACGGGATTGAGGTTGCGCCCCACGTCGATGCGAATTGGTCCAATGGGGGTCGAATACCGCAGGCCGAGACCGACCGTGTTGCTGTAGTTGTTGACGAAACTGTGCAGGTTGATCGCGCTGTAAACGTTTCCGCCATCGTAAAAGATAACGCCACCTAACGCTTTGCTGATCCGGAGCGGAAAGCGGACCTCCGAGTTGAGGATGAAAAGTTCGCGCCCTCCTACTGGAACCGTCACATTCACGCAGCCGGTCTGCTTTGACAGCACATTGCAAAAGGGGACAATACGCTGTGGTCCCGCCTCATCGATCGGAAATCCGCGAAGCGAGGAGCCGCCACCGGAAAAATAAAGCTGACTGGTGGGCACGAAGCTGGTGGCAAATGACTTCGCCAGCCCCAACCGAATGCTGTTGGCAAACACAACGGAATGAACCTGCTTGTAGTAAGCATATTGGCCCGTGAGCTTGGCAAAGTTCGCGCTGGAACCCAGCGCCGTCGGTGTGATGCCCAGGTTTAGCGTGCTGAAGCTGCCGCGGTGCGCATCGAGGGGCTTATCTCTGGTATCGCGCAGCAACGTCCCTGAAAACGTCGACAAATGGACGTTCAGATCCTGCGCCAGAACAAGTTCCGGCACCAATAGATGCGACAGCACAGTCTTGTTGAAGTCGTAGCGAAATTGGAGCCGCGTATTGCTTTTACGGCTGATCAGGCGCTCGACCTGGAACGAAAGATCCCCAAGGCTAGCGGCGAAAAGCGGATTCTCCGTGGTGCGCTCAATCGACAAACTGGAGAGCGAACTCCACTGCGAACCGATGAAGTGCGGCTGAGCGTAGGTGGTCAGCGCGCGCTGATCGAGCCGCGAGAGCACCAGAGACGCTCTCAGGGTTTCCGCCAATCCTCGCATGTTGTGCCGGCTGAATTCTACAGATCCAAGCGGACTGGCGAAGGTGGATTGACTGGGAGCGATTTTGTTGTTTCCCAGGCCCACCACCGGTCCGCCCGGCACGGCCACGGTTCCGGAGGGAACATTGCCACCGCGGTGCGATACTTCGAAGCCAAATCCGTAGATCACTTCGTTGCGCTTGGCCTCGTGGTTCTTGACTAGAATCGATTCCTCGGTTTGATCTGTGATAGGCCTCCTCGGCCCCACGCTCGACCAATCGAAGACATTGAGGTCGTACAGCCGGCTCTCCGCCTGCAGCAGGTCTCCTCTTTTGATTGGAGCCTCGGTGGGAAGCTTCGCAGTCTTCTGAATCAACGCGAGCCGGGTTTGCTTTTGCCCCAGGTAGATCACTTCCCCGGCACGCACCAGCTGATGCTCGGCGACGTTGTAGGTGACCTCTACGCGGTGAGTGTCTTGAGGGTCACGCTTCACGGCCGCCCTGACTTCCGCGTTCAGATAGCCGCGATTGAGGTAAGCCGCCGAAATGCGATTGCGATCCTCTGCGAGTTTGCGAGGTGAGAATGGCGCTCCAGAATGGAGCTCCAGTCCTCCGGGCGTGGTCAACTGCTCAACGGGTACCTTGTTGTTTCCGATGACCTGGACGTTCTGCACCAGAGTCTGAGTTCCCTCTTGAATGTTGAAGACTACATCGATTTTTGCGTCTCGCGCCACGATCCGAGGAGTCACCTTGGCGTCCTCATACCCTCGATCACGATAGAGGGCTTGCAGATTGTTCGCGCTTTGATGCGTAAGGTTTTGACTGACACTTCCGTGAGACCAGAACCAGAAATGAGCCTTCTTAACGACCATCGCAGTCAAAAGATCCTGCTCTGAGACCTGGCGATTTCCTTGAAATACAATACGGTCCACCTTGTGCTTCGAGCCTTTGTCGATTTCGTAGACCAGCAGAATCTTCTCGGGCTCCCGGTCGAACGTGGTCTTGACCTGGACGCCGAAGTAGCCCTTTTTTTGGAAATAGTCGATCAGATTCTGCTCGCCTTCCCGTACCAGGTCGCGATCGATGGTTCCTTCCGAATAGATGGGGATCAGCTTTTTTATCTGCCGTCCTGACATGAATGGCAGCAGCGAGAGTCGGGCGCCGGTTACGCGCACGGTCACCAGCGGACCCACCTCCACCTTGAACGAAACATCTACGCGATTCGTCTCGGGATGATATAGCGGCGGATTCTCCTGAACACTGCTGGCCAGCCTGTGCTGCTGCGAGAGCGTCCGCTTGATCAGCTTCGTGGCTGCCGTAAGACGTTCGGGAGTGTAGGGCTTTCCAGTCTTGAGCAGAGCCCCAGTGAGCCGGGCACGGAGTGAGCGCACCGAATGCAGCAATTGTGAGGTCTGGCTTGCATCCGCCCCTTGCAGAGTCACATCCCCTACCTTTGCTTGCTTTCCAAGATTGACCGAGAGCGTAAGATTCACCAGCTGATGCGCATCATCGATCTCAGAGTCCGTCCGAATTGCAGCCTGGAAGTATCCGTTGCGCCGAAGAAAATCCCGCAGGGCTTTCTCAGAGGCCGCAACACGAGTTGTGTCATAAGGATCCTCTTCGTGAAGATCCGCGACTTGAAGAAGTCGAGTATAGGAAAAGACCTTGACAGCCCCTGGAAAATTCACCATGCCGAGGTAGTAGGCGGGTTCCAGCAGAAAGTTCAAGCGCAGTCCCGCGGGATCCGGGACTACATTCACTTCTACCTTGGGAAATTGTCCGGTACGCTCCAGCGCAGCGATGCTGGCCTCCACGTTGGACTGAGAATAAGGCTCGCCGGCCTTCTGCTCGATCAAAGGCCGGAAGGCTTCTACGTCGCGATGTGGATTTCCGATAAGATCGATCGCGCCGACGGTCTGCCCTTCATACACAGGTTGCGGGGGCTGCACCGCAAGCTGTGCCCATGCCCCGACCGCAAATAGCAGTAAAAGCACTCCCCGCAAGCGCACAGGCCACCAAATTCACTTTCCATGAAGTTTTAGCCGGTGCGCGGTCTTTCTGTCAGCGCGCCGGCCGTTTTCGATAACTCGAACCACATCAGATGCCCGCAACGGCGAGTGCGGTTGCCGGAGCATTGCTGGATTTGGAATGTCAGGAAAGAAAGAGTGCGGACTGTGCGGACGATCCCGTTCAGTTGGCTTGGCACACTTGTCAAGTTGGCCCGGGCTAGACATGCAAACGCCCATCTCCGCTTTTTGTGGCACCGAGATGTGCTTCCCGAGTTCCGGTTCCGCCGGCAGTTTCACCTCGTGTTGTGCCCACATAGACGGCCTCAGCATCAAGAAGCCGACAAGAGCGCAGGGGGCTGCGCTAGTTCTTGTCGATTTTTCCTGGAAATCCGGTTTGGGAATCGTGATCTCTTGTTCATGGGCGCCCATCTGTTAAAAACCGCGACGAACCGGGTAACCTCAGTTGTGCTAACACATACCTAGCCTACTGGGTTCGGTGGATGTAGCAGCCCGAGAATCGTGTCATGCGAAAGAGCTTGGCGGGACGATATTCCACTGGTGGGTGATGCAGCGTGAGATTTCCAAAGTCTTGGTCCTCCGACGGGAGAAGTTTGTCCTTGACAGCGCCTTCGCTCTTAATTGAGGGCCAGCCCCGACGGACCCCTCAAAGGTGGGAGGTCAAGGATGAGCCACCCGCCCCACTCGTCTCTACTTAAAAGCTGTCGACAGGAAGCTTCCCAGATCTTCTCTTGTCTGATAGGTTCTGCCTTCGTATTTGAAGTGAGTACCATTGACCAGGATTATCTTTCGCTTGTGTTTATACTCAATTTGGACCGCGTACTCTGCATAAAAGACGGCGGGATCTAGTTCTCCTTGAGCTAGAATCTTTGCGATCTCCTCGCTCTGCCCTTCGCCTAACTGCACAGTTTCACTCCGAGCGTCTAGACGGTTACGCGTAACACTGACAACCCTTACATCCTTAACCTGAATCCCCTTATTCGTACCTCCAGCGAGTAGTGCAATTGCGAACATCAAATGTGTCACTCTCATGCTCGATCCTTGGCTACTTCGCACCACTCGCGAAAGAATTGTCGACTAAATTGCCGGGGTCTTTTAGGACCGTGGTATTGGGAAGCGCGCTCGCTGCTTTCCATAAATGATTCGGGGTGTCGGCATTGACGTCAACATCGACGTAAAAGGGAACATACTTTTTAATGTGCTCTTCAGCGTTAACGGTTGTTCCTGATGCCGCATCTACTCCTTGAACGGCGAATGTTGAGCAATTGTTGGATACCCCGTTATAGTCAGGGTGTGAAGCTGCATAGCCTGAAAGAGTCGAGAGTGTCGCTTGATCGGCGGCATATCCTGAATTGATCTTTATCACCCCGTCTGGGGCGCGCCCTTCTGATCCAGACACATCGGTCCTCACTAGGTTTGACTCCGTCGCCGTTTTGGTCTGATAAATGCCGGGAATGTTCTGGTTGAAATTACTCCTGTTGGCACCGCCCCCGCCGGGCCACAAATCCTTATACGTATATGTACCATCCGGAACCATTCTCGTAACCGTTCTGCCGTTCTCGCGCACTGAAGCTTGCCTATAATTGGACACTGCGACAGCGGAGTGTCCGACCTTGCCATCATGTGTGGCCCAGATCATTAAGATGACCGCATGGCCATCATTGTCTAGTTTTGACAGCGGATTGTTATGCGCATAGCCATACAGGTTCAGTGACTGCGGAATGCCGAAATTGGCGTCGGGCACAGCCGTGGCCTTGGCCGCCCAATCCGGTGTGATGAACCTGCCCATGCTACTGCCGTAGTACCTGGCCCCGAACATATCTAAGCCTGATTCGGCATCGCGTTCCTTGCCGGTGAACTTGTAGTTCTGCGGCACCGGTGTGGTGCAGTAGTCGCTCTGCTGCCCGCCGTAGGGATAGTAGTCCGCATCCTGCTCGCAGGCCGTGCCCGTAGCATTTTCGATGAGGGCGTGTGTTCCCAGATGATCGGAGAAATAGTAGTGGGCCACTGTCGAGCTGTCCCGCCGCGCTACCCGCTTCCCGTCAAAGAAGATGTAGTTATTCTGTACAGTCCCGGTCAAGTCGGTCTCAGTGAGGGTATGGCTGCCGCCAATGGCCTTCCAGTAGAGTGTCCCCGTGGCTCCACTAGCGCAGGTGCCCGCCGTGGTACCTGCCGGCGTACACTTTTCCACCCGCTTGCCCTCGCCGTCATAGAAGTAGCTGTAGCTGCCGTTGGCGTTGGTAGAGATCAAACGGTTCTCGGCGTCGTAGGTGTAGGTGGTCGTTCCGTTCTGAATCAGATTCCCCGCCGCGTCGTACACGAATGCCGCGAGTTGATTATTCGTGGTTGCGGAGGTGCTGAGGCTTTCGTGAGGCTTGCTGTTGTAGGAGCCAATCGCCGTCATGTTACCCCACGGATCGATCGTGTAGGACTCGCCCCACTGCGTTCCGGTGGACTGTCCAGTAGCGATGCGGTTCAGCGAGTCGTAGGTATATTGCCTGGTCCGCGTGCTGGTCAGGTTGTTCACGACTTGGTAGACGTTTCCATTATCGCCCAGCGTGCTGGCGGAAAAACTGCACGGAGCCGTATTCACGGCAGCATGGAGGTGGAAGTCGAAGCAGAGGCTGAACACCGTTGCCGTCGGACTGGCGGCAGAAAGCAGGATTGGCTGCAAGCGGTCATTATAAGCATTGGTAGTCGTGAAGCCGGCAAAGGTCGTGCTCGAGCCCATGGTCATGCCAGTCAACTCGCCCGGCGGAGCGTAGGTGGCTGCCGAAGCGAACTTCGTCGTGGGGGAAAAGCTTGTAGCTGTCAACGGCCGGCCCGCGGCGCTATATGTATACGCGACGCTGTAGCCGAGGCTGGTAACCGTAGCCGCAGAACCATCAAGGTTGTAAACGTTGCTCAAGTACTTGCCCGAGGTTACCGCGCCGATGTCCCGCCGCTCTTGCAAGACTCTGCCCAAGGAATCGTGCGTCCATGAGGTCGCGCCCGATCCGTCGCACATCGCTGTGCGCCGTCCGACCGGGTAGGTGTCAGGGTCTCCCGGAGGGCTTTGCCTGCAACCCGTAAGCGCTACGCCGTCGTAGCCGTAGGCTACACTCGGGGTTGCAGGATTCGCGTAGCTGTCGTTGTAGCTCTTCCCGGTGAGCCGGTTCAGCGCATCGTACGTGAACGTCGTTGCGACGGTCTTGGTGCCGGTCGAGATTTGGTTCGGCGAGGGAGCCGTTTTGGTGCAAAGAGCGCTGATGTCTCCTGCGCACAGTCCTCCGCCGGAGTTCACGTAAGAGTAGGCGATCTTCCCCGATTCCGGATTGGTGGCGCTGCTCAGGCGCGACAAGGAATCATAAACGAAGGTGCGAGGACGCCAGTTGCTCTGATTGGTGCTGCCGCCTCTCTGGTTGACGCTGAGAAGATTGCCCAGGGCGTCATAGACATAATCGGTCTCGTATTTCTTGACGTTTGGATCCTCCATTACTTCCGTCAGCCTGCCCAGGCTATCGACAAAGGATTGCCGCGAATTGCCGACCTCATCGATCACGGTGGAGCTGTTGCCAGAATAGCTTGTCGAAACAATCGAAGTATCCGGTTCCGTAACGCTCAAGATGCGATTGAGAGCATCATAAGAGTAGCTGGTTACGCCCCACGTCAGCTCACCACAAGTCGTGGTGGGCGGGTTGCAGCGGGTTGGATTGTACTGGGAGGCTTTTCGCCCGATCGCATCGTAGGTAACAACCGAATACGTCGTGCCGGAGGGGTCGGAATTCAACTGGGTCTGAGTCAAGCGGCCCAAACCGTCCACCACATCGGTCGTCACTTTGTTCATGCTGGCAGTGATCTGCTCGGTGACAACTACTTCGTAAGGCGGCCCGGTTATCGAGCACTGGGTGCCTCCCTGGCCCGCATAGCCTTCATCCGTGTAGCAGTAAGAGACGGTGCCTCCACTCGTTGGAGGTACAACCTCGATATGCCGTCGCATGTTGTCATAGGTGAATGTCGTGGTATTTCCGTTCTCATCTTTGTTCGATAGCAGCTCGCCCGTGTTCGCATCGTATGCTGGATATTCGATGTGAGAGGTCGTCCCAGTGAGCGGATACTGAATCTGATTGGCGTACAGCCCAGTGCCGTCGTACCCGATTGTGGTGGTGTTATTGTTCGGGTCGATCTTTTGGGTTGGCATTCCGTTACAGTTGTAAACGGTCTTTGAGGTCGGGGAGGTGCCGCCGTTCAACCAGCGGGTCACCGCCGTCAGATTGCCCCGTGCGCCCGACAGACATGAGTTCTGGTCATACGCGTAGGTGGTTTGCGATACCTGAGCGGCGGGCGGGGCGGGCGCCGTGCAACTTGGCCGCGAGCCCGTGTAGTTTCCGGAGAAGACTGTGTCCAGGCAGGGCAAATCGATCAGGTTGGCAGCATAGTAGCTCCAGTTCGACTGCCAGAGTTTTGTATGCAGCGTGGTCCGCAGAACCGATCCAGGGTTCCCGCTTCCTTGAGTTCCCCAGTCCGATTCGGTGAGAGAGAGCATTTCCCCAAAACTGAAGGGATGGGTCTTTCCAAGGTAATCTTGATACGTGCCAAAGGAGTTAGGCGGACTAGAATCATAGGTGTAGACATCCTGACTGACAACCGCGTTGGTGCCAGTTCCAAGAGTGGTGGTAACCTGGCTGGGAAATACGCCAACCGCCGTGTAGTTAGAAAAGTTCGTCGGGTTGGCAAAATCCGTACCTGAGAAGGAGTACAGGGTAGCGACTGTCTTTAGCAGCGTTCCTGTTGGTGGACCCTGATAGTACTGCGTGGCTGTCTCAAAGGGCCCGCAGACCGCTCCCCCAATAAGCAAGAACGTATGCACCGTGGCATTGCTGTAAGGATCTGTGACGGTCACCGTCCCCGAGTTCGGGCTGCTTGCCCATCCGGAGCCGATGGTGCTGGCATAGTTCCAAACCTGCGCGGGCGAGCCATCGTTGAGGTTCAGCGTCCGGCTGGTCACCATCCGGCTTGACATCAGGTTCGAGAACGGCCAAACCGGAGTTCCCGTAACCGGGATCTGGCCTGGCGGATTGCCGCATGCGAGACGTGTGGCGTTCAGGTTATTGTTGTTACCGTTGTTGTAACTATAGGAGACGGTCGCGCCGGTCGGCATCGTGACGCTGTTCACCTGGCCATAGTTGTCGTAGGTAAATTTCCATTGCGTCTGATTCGGAAGGGTAACGCTGGTTAGCACCCACCAGCTTTCATTGATCGTCTCGATGCCGGGACTGCTCTCGCCCTGGCCCGGGGTGGGGATACCTGCGCTCACCACAATGTCGGCATAACAGAAGACGAGTGGAACCGTACCTCCTGCCTGGCCAGGGAATTCCTTCGTTTCGCAACCATTTACATCGGGTGCTGCTGGATGATAGGAAGCGTCGAGATCGACCAGGCAGCTGTACGCCGCAGTCGGAGGCAGATAGCTTGGATTGGGAATGACTCTTCCCACCGTATCTACGATGGAAGTCGCTGAGGCCGTTCCATAAGCGTTACCTTCCCATGTCGCCAGGCTGGGATTGAAAAAATCCCCGCCGCCAGCGGGCTTCGCGCATGGTCCTTGCAGAGTAATTGCATTTCCATTCGGATCAATCAGGCCACCAACATTGCCTTTGCGGTCCACCAGCACTGGAGCCTTGCTGCCGCTTGCCGGCTGCAGCATTAGCCCACTGCCGTCTACGCTGTACATTATCCCAGGCACAAGTCCCGCGGTTGAATTTGCGATTCCTCCACCCAGGGAGTGCGTTGCTCCGCTTTCATCGGTCGCCACAAAGCGAGACAACTGCGCCTTTTGCACTGTGATTCGCTCTTCCTTCCAGTACAGGCCTCCGGGGCTGATTACTACGTGAGGCTGCCCCCAGGGCGCTCCGATGACGCCCGATGCCACCTCATGCTGCTTCGTGTCTGACGGCCCGTTCTGGAAGGGCGGCGCCGATTGAAATGTGGTTCCATTACTGCGAATGGAAATGACCACGGGTGGAACGCCGCCGCGCTGTTCATACGACAACAGCGGTATGTTCAAAACTAGATTCCCGTTCGCCAGATTTACGGTATCGAAATCGGTGCCATGATACGACTGATATGCTTGAAATCCCTTCTCGAAATCCGCTTGCGCCCACGCAATGCCGGTTGCCGGCACCAGCGCCGCAACTGCAGCGAGGGCGCGCAATCCCGCAACAGCCCATGCCTTGTTAAAGACCCAGGAACTCTTGCTTCGAGATAACAAGGTAATAATCGCGCGCGCGACTTGAAATACTTGCCGCTTCCCCACCAACAACTTTATCTTCGAGTTTCCGATATTCGGATTCATGATTCCCTTTCATTTCTCAACAGCCGGACCCGGAGAATGGATTCCTTAGCGCGAACTGCCCCTACCGGCGGATGCACAGCAGGTTCCTGCTGTGCATCCACCGTTCGTAGGCTTGTCAGTAGGTTAAGGTGGCTCCGAACGACGCCGGAGTAAATCCCTTCGAGTCGGTTACCGTTGCCCAGATGGAAGGAGCGGTTGGTGGAACGCTTACTAGAGTGACATAGTCTCCACTTGCACTCGCTGTCCAGTAGGCTCCAGCGACCTTATTGATGGAGGCTGCGAGCGCCGTCGCAATCGACTGCACGGTGCTCGTTTTACCCCATGTTGCGGAAGCGGTTACGCCGCTTGTGGTGACACTTATCGTTCCGCCATCGTATTTTGTTGTGGTGGTTGCATTCTTGCCCCCCGTCAACGTTGAGCCCGATGCGACAAGCTGGAAGGTGGAATCCCCCGTGGTTTGGAAGGCAAGATTTCCGGCGCTTCCTGTCGTGACGCTCGTAAGAGTAACGACAGAGCCACTTGCCTTGGCCTTGACCGGCGAACCGGTGACGTTCAGGGCCACGGCCAAGGCTTGTGCGGCGGTGTTGCCGGTAGCGCCAGCCGCGTACGATGTAGTCGCCTTAAAGGTGCCAACGGTGATAGAGAGAGTTCCCTTTGCCGGAGCCGGCGTTATCCACGGGGAAACCGTGATGCTCCCTTTGGCGTAGGTAGCCGGAACCGTGGTGATTTTGCTTTGCTCGGCGCCGGTAACCCTAATTCCTCCGCAACCTGTCGTGCACACCGAAATGTTGGCCGACGCTGTGTTCGTTCCGCTAACCGGAGGGTTCCCAGGGGTCGCCAAGGTTCCACTTACGGAAACGGTCCCAGAAAAACCGCAGGGGTTGTTGGGCGACGGATTACACTGGCCAGTGAAAGTAAGAGTACCCGGCGCCGTGCAGCTCGCACCCTTCAAAATCGAAGAACAGCCTGAGATGTTTACCCCAAAGCCGTTAGTCCCGCCGCCACTGGTGAGATTCAGGGTGAACGCGGTATTGTTTGTAATTGTCGTTGAGCTGCACGACACACCACTCCCGTTCCCCAACACGTCAGAGCAGCTTATCGAGCCTAACGAAATGGAACCACTCACTGTTCCCGCGGTGCCAGCAATTGCCAGTGGAATGGTGGGCGTAGGACCCGTGGGCAAAGGCCAATTCACGACACCCAAGGCGGTGACCTTTGTCCCGAACAATCCCGTTGGTGGCGGAGCAGTCGTGGGCTGGAATTGTACGGAAAAAGTGCAGGTGCTTCCAGCTGCGACGATCGCTCCGGAACAGCCGCCCGTTCCTGTATCACTGACGATGCTGAAATCCGCCGCATCCGTCAGCGCAATCTCCGCCGGGTGAACCGGGAAAGTCACACTTGAACTGTAGTAGTTCTTGAACGTGAATTGCTCTGTCTGCGCGGAGTAGTTAGACGTCGGAAAATTGTAGACGTTGGGCTCCGCCGAATTTTGGATGGTAGCTGGGGTCAACGTCGCTCCCTGGGTGGTAGTGCCTACCACCGCCGTGCCCGTGACTGGTGTCTGGGCAGTCACGAGAACGTTCTGGAACGAAGATGCGCTCTCCGTGCCAGCGGCGATCATGGTGGCATTGATTGTGTATTGGGTTGCCGCGATTTTGTTCGGAGCGTCGGAAATTACGGGGGCAAATACCACGTTGACGACGCAGGTTTGTTGTGAGTGAATCAGCTGATTGGAGCAATGATCACTGCCGTCGTTCAAAATATTTTGGGCGATTTGGAACCCAGGATCGTTAAAAGTAATTGCTGGCCAGACCATGGTAATGTCGTAGCCAGAGTTGTTGATCAGGGTTACGGGGATTGCAGCGCTCGCCGTCACTGGGTTCGTCACCGTAACTGATCCGAAGTTCAACGGCGCCGAACTGATGCCGATGGTACCGAGATTAATCTGCGGTTCCATGCTGGAATAGAACGCATAGGTCCTATAAACATTATCCAAGTAAACGTTATACGTCGCGGGTCCCTGATAATTGTCGCTTAGCTGTGGTCCCGTAATCGAATAATTTGCGGTCGACGTGTTGCCTGTCGTCGACGTGTTGCTGGCCTGATGTTGCCACGTCTGGGAGTTGCCCGAGCCGTTCGACATTGCCAGATTGAAGTTAGCGATGGGAACGGAACCTCCTCCGGGTATTGGAAGAAAGAAGTTGAGACTGAACGAGTACGTTGTATTTGAGCTATAACTCGTCGTGTGAGATTCGGTGGTGCCCTGTGACGATGTGTTGGTTTGGGAGTATTGAAAGCTGCCGGTGTAGGTCGAAGGCAGCCCATCGGGACCAGGCATGGGATATTCCACGGTTCCATAAGGCTGGAACCTGTTCATCACGGTGCCGACCGCACCGCACGAGTTAGGAGTGCCTGCGTAATTTACCTTGCCGCTCGGAACTTGGGGAGCTGCAATCGTCTCCGGATTGTTTGGGTCCAGGTTCGGTCCGTAAGGGTTATGACAGACATTTACGGCATTACCATTCAGAGCCACAAACGGATCGGCCTGAAGAATATCCGCATAGTCTTGCAGCGTAAGCCCCGGGGGAAGAGGGCCTCCAGTTGAACTGGTCCAAGTCGCAAGATCCCAGGGCCGCGACGTGTACGGCAGCCATTGCGCGCATCCCTGGCCCGGATAGTAGGGGTTTTTCAAGCACCACACCGGGATTCCAACGATATCCGGGTACGGATACTGATTAGAATCACATCCCCTTACGTATTGATAGAAAGTCACGGTGACTGCAGTGTCGTTGGGATCGCACCCGTTCGATTGCAGTCCAGTCCAGTTGAGGGCCAGAGCTCCAGTTGACGAGTTATAGCTTGCAACCGTGGTAGCTACGACCGGGTTCAGCCAAATGTATATGACATCGTTGTCATGATTGACACCTAGGGATGAACTAATCGGCCCCATGGTGGAAATGGAATTCCCCGTAGTCGTCTGCACAATAACGGCCGATGCGCCGTCTTGGCCCGTAGTCCAACCGTCGCTGTAGCTGGTTGTGGTCGAGGCTCCAAACAACCCGAGGAAGCCTCCTCCCACGGTGGTCGAGGTCGTAACAGTATCGGTCGACGCATTCATCGTGGATATGGAGTCCGCTGACCCGACCAAGTTACTGTATCCGTAAGTGACGGAGCTTGCGGACCCCGGTGGAGCATAGACAACGCCCATCACCATGTACTTGGGGAAAATGGGGAATGGTTGTGTCGTCGTCTGCGCATGAGCCAGGTTCAATGAAGAGGCCGCAACGCAGAACAATGCGAGGCAGTATACAAGCAACCACTGCGGTGTGCGTTTCAATGGAGTTCTCCTTGGATGCTGTTTGGACAGATGTTGCTTATGGACGCTCGCAATAAGCACAGCTTCTGGGGAGAAGTATTAGTGGCAGGGTGCGGAGCTGTCTTCGTCGGTATTCACATTCACCATTCGCAGTGCACACGCAGTTCCATTTCGGGAATTACCTGCCTGCCCATAGTAGTCAATAACTTACAGTTATCCAGATCGGTGCATCGCGTTGGGGAGATGCAAATGGTTGCACGCGAGGCGACCTTTGTTCTCATCCGGAGAACGATCGGAGCGAGCAACGTCTACCCTTTCAAATCACTCAGCAATGCCAAGGGCGTAACCGGCATTTGTCTCTTCCCTATAGTGCTCAACTCGAAAACCAGCGGTTCTCAGCTCGCCTTCCACTTCATCGCGGGTGAACCGATGAACGTAACGACTCCATTCAAGATGGTCGCCGGGATTCAAGGGTTCCTTGCCCCCACGAAGGAAGCGGCGGCATAGTGTGGCCGTGCGGTAGACAACTGTGTCATATGAATAAGTGTTCCGGAGGAAGAACGAGATGACAAGGGGCGAGTGCGGCAGAGCGCGCAGGCGTAGCGCTTGAAGGAAGGCAACCCTGCGCAGGTTCGTCGGAATGTGTGTATATGCACCCCAGCCTACAATCAGTCCGTCGTAAGTAGGGGGTCCGGGAGGAACCATGTCTGGCGGACAATGAGTCACGTATTTGGGTTCGCCGAGTTGGTCAAAAAACTTTTCGCTGGCGCGCACGAGTGACAGACTGCATTCGAATCCTTCTGCGTCGAACCCGGCCTTTCGCAGAGCTAGAACCTCGCGGCCCGCCCCTGCGCCTGCAACCAGTATGCGCGATCCACGCCGGAAATAGCGGTCCAGCAACGGAGTTTCCCAGTCGAAAAAGCCCTCCAGGTTATGCTCCGCAGATGCGTAGTAGCGAGATTCGTCAAAGTGCTTCGCTGTGACGGCGTTGAGTCGTCGGCGCTGAGGCAGCCGAGCCAAACACCCTCATGCAATGCTGTCATCAACTTGACGAGACGGTTGAACCAGCGATCCGCGCGATCGAAGCATACTATCCGGAATTTTCGTGCAGGAAGCATCTAACTTGATAGGTCCCTTTCCCTCGCAGAATTCTCCATGGGCAGGGTAGCGGCGTGAGGTCCGTTACGGCAAGGTCATTCAGGATTGTGGGAGAACGAAGTTGCACAGCGCCGGCTCCGCGCCTGTCGACACCGACCGACGCAACTTTATCTGGATGCGGGCACGACTGGAAGCGTTACTGAGGGTCTGCCGAGCGCATACAGGGCGAGAGTCAGATCGCTGACACTCGTGAAGCTGGCCTTATCGTCAACCGTCAACTTGTCGCAGGCCCTGGTACCATACGAATTCTGAACGCCTCGGAACTATATCCGATGTGCCACGTGCAATGTACAGGTAGTTAAACTCTCAAATGTTGCTTAGTGCTGAAGTTAGCGCCGGCCCAGGAATTTCGCGCGATCGATCGCAGTTGCCTGAAGCCACGGCGGCAACGCATTGAAATCATCTTCCTCCTCGACCGCGTGTCCTTTGGGATCAGGACGGTGCGTTGGCGAAATCAGCGGCGCCGGCAACCGACGGGGGCCACCAATGCGCACCACGTAGGTTGAGCCGCCGACGATCCGCCGCTCGATGCGCTGCTGCACTTCGAATGTGTATTCGCTTCCTTCCGGCAGCTCGCCGCGATGCTCGACCAAAATCAACGCGGCGCACATGCCGAAGCTGCCGAGGCGCACGCCTCTCACTTCCACCAGGGCCGAGGGTTGAGCCTGGTAAATGGGCGGCGTAAAACGCGGCCGCCTGGGCCGGCGCCGATCATCGTCGTCGCCGTCTCCCCCCAGCGCATCTTCGATGCGGTCGAGCGCATGCAGGATGTGCTGGCCGATTTCGCGCACCTCTTCCTCTAAATGTTCGATCATTCCTGGCCGATGCACGGAAGTGATGCCTCCCAGCGATTGCTCGAGCGGTGCGACGGTCTGCAACTCGCTGAGCCGGACTAACACCCGCAATTCGGGCGGCAGGCGGCGCAGGTCAACCACAGCCCGTCGATGATGGAGACCCAGGAGTTACAGTGGATCGACCGCAAGGCGCTCCACCATCGTCTGCCGCGGAAACTCGTTTCTTCGCGAGAGGCGATTGGCTACCTGTGAGTCGCGTGGTATGTTGACGAAATCCGGACCGAGCGGAAACCAGGTCATGCCGCCCCCTTGTGAAGCCACCTGAATCCCCATTACGGGATGCGCACCGCCAACGTACACCTCAGTGCCAGTGAATGCAATCGGCTCACCGGGGACGGGCGGGATCGGATTGTAACAAATGCCAAAATTGAAAGGCCAGGATTGGTGTTGTCAGTTATCGCAGGAGAACTTGCGCGAGGGAGATCCCGATCCTTGAGCGGCCGGAAATGTGAGATCACTCCTAGCCCCACCATACCGCGGGCACGAACGGCATTTTTCAAATACGGTCTGGAAAGGAACTAGGGCCCGTGACTCTTTACAACGCGCGTCCGACAGCTAACAGTTAGGTTTCAGCTTCCGGAGAATTGCGGGAGATAGTAACACACCGCGAGCATTCGTCAAGTGTTGTTTCGGAGAATTCTATAGAACTGGCCCGTGAAAGTTTATAGCGACCTTCGCGGACTACCGTTGATTTCGAAGCGGAGAATTCGCCATCACGCCGTGACCATCTTGGCTGACCAGCTTTTTACGAACTCTCCAAAGCGATCGAGCGCCTGGGTGAAATCGTCTCCGGCTGCGGCGAAGCCGAGACGGAAGTGCGACGGCACGTCGAAACAGTCACCGGGTGCAAGCAGAATTCCGCGTTTGGTGGCAGCCTGACAGAAGGGGCGGGCATCCTCTCCGCTCACCAGCCAGGGGAACGCCGTCATGCCACCCTGCGGAGGAATCCAGCCCAGCGCTTCGCGATGTTCGGACATAGATTGATCGAGCAGCTTGAGGTTGCGGGTGGCGGCTTCCTGCGTCTTCTTCAGCACGATGTCGTGTTTGCGGATCGCGATTTCCGAAAGAATCTCCCCCGTCGTGCCGTTGCAGATCGTGAAGTAGCCACGGGCGGTCCAGTATTGCTGGCGGCGCTTGGCATCGTGCTCGATCATCCACCCCGTGCGCACGCCCGCAATCGAAAATGCTTTCGACAGGTCGCTGATCACGGTGGCGTGCGGCCG